>Ga0209631_10006008_pt1 | contig 12627 bp, 9 predicted proteins | sample COG_08_FD_184752 | JGI IMG/M metagenome (GOLD analysis project Ga0209631, IMG submission 184752) | Pelagic Microbial community sample from North Sea - COGITO 998_met_08 (SPAdes) (version 2) | ecosystem: Environmental > Aquatic > Marine > Neritic zone/Coastal water | place: Helgoland, sampling... | reverse complement strand
ACTCAATTTTTAGTCGGGCTGTTGTTGAGCATCGGATGATCGTTGTAAGTAAGTCTAGGTCAGACCCCCTGCCCCCTGCTGCGCACGTGTTCTCCGTCCCTTCAATGATGACCCTATCGATCATCACGCCAGTGCCTTAAGCCGATGATTTTTGGTGCATTAAAGCCCCATGACGGCCCTTAAAGACCCTTAAAGACCTTGCCAAAGGAATGACTATGAACACGCTAGATGCTAAGCCCTCACTCCAATCTCGATTGGAGGCGCTGCGGGCTCACCGAGCTTTTGAAGCGTTTATCATCATCATCATTGTTGCGTCGGCATTGCTGGTAGGCGTAAAAACCTATGCAGTGCCGAGTTGGGTGCAAAGACTGATCGAAGGCTTAGATCTGCTGATAACCATCATTTTCGTTGTGGAAATATCGGTGCGATTCCTAGGAGAAGCACGCAAGCGCGACTTTTTCAAAAACGGCTGGAACGTGTTCGATACCGTGATCGTTGTGGTCAGTTTAATCCCCATAGAAGATACGGATATGGCTTTGGTGGCGCGTTTGATTCGCGTGTTCAGAGTCTTGAGGATGATCAGCATCATTCCCGAGTTACGAATTTTGCTGAACTCATTGATCCAAGCCCTGCCGCGACTTGGGTACGTGGCTGCCTTAATCTTTATTATCTTCTATATCTATGCGGCGATCGGTAGTTTGTTTTTTGAAACGATCAATCCAGACCTGTGGGGTAACATCGCTGTTTCCATGTTGACGTTGTTTCGTGTGATGACCTTCGAGGACTGGACCGACGTCATGTACGAGACCATGGCGGTGTATTCGTTCAGCTGGATTTTTTATCTCAGTTTCATTTTTCTGACGACCTTTGCTTTTTTAAATATGGTGATTGGGATTGTGGTTAATGTGCTCGAAGAAGAGCAAGCGAAGGCCGATACCGAAGACCCGGATCGATCTTCGCTGCGAAATCTGCACGACGAAATGATAGTGGTCAGAGCATCACTCGAGCGTTTGGAGAGGTTGCTTGAGGCCTCTGAACAGGCGACGAGGGATTCAAGGTCTGGCCCAGAAAAGGTCTAACGGTTGCATAGCACGAGAGAGCACCTGGGTTGCAGTTTGAGGCCGAACGCTAGCAACAGACCCTCTCTGGTGCAGTGCGTCCGTCGCGGTTAAGCCGGCTAACGAAAACGATTAAGGGCAACAAAGGTGCCATCGTTTTCAGCACACAGTTGGCGCATTAGGATTGAAAACTTAATGCCGGTGTCTTGATATTGCGGGGGATTGGCGAATTGGACGGGAAAGCCCACGCCATGAATGCGCACCAATCGGTTGCCCGCATCATCCCTGCGATTGATTCGGTCGACAGTTTCAATCACCTGTTGAATCGATCGACCGGTGAATTCGTCGCCAAAGACATAAAGAGAAATTTTTCGACCGGGACGGTAGAAGGTCGCGATGGCTTTTGTGATGCCTTCCACTGGGCTCGAATTGCTGAACACATTCCAATCCCTCAACCTGCTGATAATTGCCCGTCGGCGCGCCGGTGTGTCCGGTATCCATTGGCCGGCATACTGGGCGAACATATAGTTGCCCATGTCGTTCATGACCTGTATGCCTTTGAGGTTGGGGTAGACCTCAAGCGTTTCAGACAACTTTTGAACCACCATTGGCCAAGCGTAACTGAACATACTGCCGGAGGTATCGATGATAAAGATGACGTACTCGCTGTCGACGGGGATCCCACCGATGACATTATCGTCCGCAGCTTTTTGGTAGCCTTTCAATAGCTGCTGCATTTCCTCGGTCAAAGACTGTTTTGCCCGAGCCAGTTGTGCCTTGATGGCTGCTTTTGATGCCGCCGCTAACGCTTCCTCGCTGGTTGCACTTTTGAGTTCTTGCTGTTCAATTTCAAGACGGGTGAGGGCATCAACCTTCTCAGCCTGAAGATCCTCACGACGGAGGAGGTCGCGGTTGAGGTCGCGGGTTTCGCCTTTAAGATCAAGCAGCGTTTGCTCAAGCTGCGCGAGATAGCCGTCGAGGTCTTCGAGGGTTTCGTCAAAGATCACCGGATCAAAAACTTTGGTTAAAACCAGCAGTAAAATGAGGGCGCCAAATCCGCAACTGATCACATCCAGGAATGACAAGCTCATACCCTCCACCTCTCGGGTCCTGCGCTTCATGGCCAATCTCGAGCGGGGGATAAAAAGGCGCCACCGGTGATTTGAGCCAAGCGCCAAAATGAAGGGCTGGCGACAGGATCCCCTTCCATCGGAAGCAAAATAACGTTGATGGGCACGGTTAAATTTAAGGTGGTCAATGCATCGGTGAAATGCTGCAAACGATCCCTTGCGGACACCAGGGACCCTTTTGCGGGCCTCACCCCTTGGGTCGGCAAGCCGTCAGTAATCAAAAATACATTGTCAGGCAAGGGATCTAAATTCTCGATCGCTCCGAAGGCAGCGTGTAAATTGCTTCCACCATTTGGCGTCAGGTCAGCCAGCTGGTTTAACGCATTCTCAAGAGCTTGGGGCGTCTCTGCGCTGAGCCATCGACCGTCGGATGTTTGATCAACCGCTGTTGCCTCCTCTGCGAAGGTCACGATTTGGAACCGCGCGGTTGCCGGCATGTTGGCGGTAATCCACTCAACCGTTCTAAGCCCGCGTTGCCACTTCTCGCTACTGCGCTGCTCTGCTGGAGAGAGATTGCGCCTTCGGATAATGTTAACAATGGTCTGATCGAGCATGCTGGTTGAGGCATCAAGGAGCACGAGGATATGGCGTCCGCCCATATTCAGACCTGTCAGATACTGACGGTCGCCCTCGCCGGTGACGGCCCTGAGGGATTGTCCCTGCTCCTCTGCAGCATCGATGCTGGCGCTTAAGGTTTCTGCCTCCTCCTGCAGAACTTTGAGTTCTGCCTTGAGCGCTTCGATTTCATCGACATCAGTGGTGCTGAGATCACGGTTTGTCGTGATTTCGAGCGTCAGTTGCTCAATGGATTTGATGATCTCTGCGATACTTCGATCCGTCGATTCGATCTGTTCATCCACCAATGCCAGACTATTTTTTAGGGTGACTTGATTTTCCGTTTCAGTTTCGATGACGGCTTCAATTTTTTTGACTTCAGCCATGGTTTCGGCATCCACCTGAACGCCACTGGTCTCGGTGCCATGATTGATGGTGATGTAAATCAGAATGACGGCGCCAAATCCACACGACATGATATCGAGGAAGGAGAGGCTGAAAACATTGGTTTCTCGTCGTCGGGCCACAGGTTAGCCAACCTTGATAAACTGAAAGGTTTCGCGGCCAACCTGCACGATATCTCCCGCAATAAGGGGTTGTATCGAGGTCACGGTTTTTTGATTAATCGATAGGGCAAGCTGGCCCGGAGTGATTTGCCAGTCCTCGGTTTTGGTTGTTTTTGAGAGGGTGAACTCGAGGTCGTCGCGCTCGATGAAGCGTTCTAAAGTGATCGCTAGGCCATTTTGAAGCACATGGGTTGGTTGGAGGCGAGGGGCGGAACTTGGCTTTGAGTCTTGCTGATGATCCTTGGGATTACGGCGGCTCAAGATCAGTTGGCGCATGTCCTGACTTGACTGCAGGTCTGCCTGAAAGGCGTCGAAGACCTCAAAAAGTGCCATTGAAGACAGTGGGGTCAAGGTGATTCCTGGCATCAGAGATATCCCGTGAGCAAGCCCAGATAAGCGGGCGGCTCGGTGACTGATGAGAACTTCCGTTGAGCCGCTTGCAGCAGCGTTGATGCCTTTAACAAGACTTGGCACCATTTCAGCCGATGCGGCTCGGAGATCCTCATCGGACAATCGCACGTCGTATTGCGCGGCGTCGTGATAGAGGCTCACCAATGGTTCTCCCAAGGCCTCTGAGGCGTTGATCTGTTCATAGAGTTGGTCGAAAAGTTGTTGTTCGGTCTCCGCTTGATGCATGGGATCAAAGCGATGTGACTGGATCAGTCGGCTTGCGCTGGCGCTGGCGAGCCGATCGAGGGTGTGTTGATAACCTGCGCTGTGGATCAGCTGCGCTTTGAGTCGCTGCAAGTGAGCCCCCTGAGAGATGGTTGTCATCGATAGGGCGTAAAGACTGGCGTCCAGATACAGTACCGTCTCACTCTCTGGCATCGCGAGTTGCGCCAGTAAGACTCCGGGGTCAATCAGTGCTTTTATTTGGATGTTTGCCGCCTCGGCTAACCCCAGCAGTAGTTGCATGTCTTCCCGCTCGTAGTGGGCTGGAATGGCAATGGCTAGGGGACCCTCTGTTGCAAACTGGCGTAATTGCTGGAGCTGAAGGAAGGCGAGATCCGCATGATGCCTCACGGCCTCAGTCGCACCCGGCATTGGATCGGTGGTGAGGTGATGCCAAAACTGACTGTTAGCCAGTCTCGGTTGGCGACGTGCCTTCCCCCGAGCGGCTTCTCCAAGGAGGGGCGGATCCGTACAAAGTGCCCAACCTGGCTCGGAACCGAGGACTGTACCGTCAAGCCCGATACGCAGCTGAATGTCATTGATCTCTAAAAGCGGAATGCCCATCGGTTACACCTGTAAGAATCGAATCAGCCGCTGGTCGCAATAATGCTCTGTTTCTTGGGTGGTGCGTTCCTGAGCCAATTGGAGTTGGTGCATTAAAAACATAATTAAAATGCTGATCAGCAGTGCAACGAAGGTCGAGTTAAAGGCGACCCCCAGGCTTTGGGTGACTCCAGCGATATCCCCTTGAGCCGCCTGGTGCGCCTGGCCAAGGGCCTGCCCGATCCCACGAACGGTTCCTAAAAATCCGATCGACGGAATGGCCCAAGCGATGTAGCGAATCATTGAAAGCTCCGAATCGAGATGCTCGCTTGCCGATTCACAGTTGCTTCTCACGGCATAAGCCACATCTTGAATGTTGGCCGTGGCTCGAAATCGATGCAGAGCGGTCAGTAATGTTCTGGGTAACAGTCTCTTTTGCTGGTCATCGGTCAGGGCCTCAATGGGCCGGGCATATTCCCGGGTATCTTGGGGAAGAATGCTGTTGCTTTGTGCCCTAGGCAGTAACTCAATTGTGAACAACTGGCGCTCGCGACGGTTCTCCAGGGCTTTTGAGCCCATTAATGCCATGGCCCACAACATAAGAATAAAACAGGCTTCTTGTTCTAAATCTTTAACAATCACAAAGGCGCTGCGGTCCGGAACATAGTCAGGATCCTCGTTGATCAAGATCGCTTGGGCCTCGAGAATGGCATTGGCATTGGGTCGAACGACGGCAACATAGATTGCGTGTACCAACAGCACGGCGACTAGGAGTGAGATTAACTGGAAGAGAAATTCTGCAGGGAGCTTTTTCATAAATATCCTGGAGGTTAAATATTAACGGGGAAAGGCACTGCATTATCTGCACTGATCGATTCGCTGGGCTTAAATGCTTCGAGCGCCCGACCGATATTTGGATCCGTGAGGGATTCCTGCGCACGAGGGCCTGGCTCAACCGGCGCCGAAGTGGCTGCACTCGAGGGCGTCTCCAGAGCGCGGCGCTCTGGGGCTTTTTTCTCTAAGGAGGGCGTCTGATTGATAGGCTCAGGGGCTGCGCTAAGGGCCGCTGGCGTCAAAAGACCAACCTTGAGTGCGAGTACAATCGCCAAGATTACCTTCAGCTCAGACATTGCTGATCTCCACAGATTGAGGTCTACGGCACATCTTAACAGAGCCAGCATCAGTCACCACGGGACACGTCTCGGGCCAATCGAAAGCCAAGATCCTGTCGTCCCTCTCGCCCAGAGTCTCGGTAGGCCCAGCGCAGGGCACTGAAGGTACCGGTGAGAAAGCTTGACCCACGAATGACGAAAACCTCACCAGTCTCAGGGCCCATCCAGTCGAGTTCGACCGTCGTGCTCCGGGCGGTGCTAAATCGATCATGGGTCCATTCGGCGACATTGCCCGATAAATCGAAAATACCCAGAGCATTGGCCTCGAAATGACCCACTGGAGCGGGCCCACGGAAACCATCGGTATAGTCTGCAATGATGTTTGGCGCCAGCCCCATCGCTGCGCTATCGGCCAGATTGGCAAAGGACTCTGGCGGTGGCAGAGCGTCGCCCCAGGGAAACCGCGATGGACCCGTGCCATCGGCATAGCGCCCGGCTCTCACCCATTCGGCCTCGGTCGGCAGGCGATAGCCCTCAGTCCTCGGTGTGATCAGCCGGAAACTGTCACCAGAGACCTCATAGGCTCTAGGAAGACTTTCTCGATCGCTGAGCCAATTGCAAAAAGCGATGGCCTCTTTCCATGAGAGTCCCACAACCGGCCGATTGGCGGTGGTGAGTCGTGTTCTGCCGAGAACGCCTGGATTGTGATTAGGATTAAAGGCGGCGTACTGCGCGTTGGTGATCTCGGTTATGCCGAGATAGTAAGGGTTAGACAATCTAACGGTTCGCTGGACCTCATTCCCGCGACCCCCTCGATCCCGTCGAGGGGCACCGAGGGCAACTTCCCCGGGCAGAATTCGCCGCAGCCGAGAACCGATCGATGTTTCAATCTCTTCTGGGATTCGGGCCAATGCCGCGGCGGCTTCGGTCAGCAGAGTAATCGACAGCGACTGCTCAAAGTCAGGTTGAGGCGTAATAATTTGAGCGCTGCTGGCATAGCCCGGTTTACTGATGAGCAGGGTCTGAGGTCGTGCCGGTAAATCCAGATTCCTTCTGTTGAGAGGCTGAAGGATGCCGTCAACCCGGAGCTCGGCATCATCAGGCGTGATCGTTAGCATCACCCGGCCTAAACGCGGATTGAGCGTCAACGTCAGTGCTCTGACCTCTGTGGGCTTCAGCGATAGCGTTTCTCGCTGAGGCTCATAGCCAGATTTGCTGACCTCAAAAGTGTAGCGTTGCTCAGAAGAGAGGGCGTAGTCGAGCGGAGTCTCTCCAATGTACTCGCCATTGGCCTGCACCACGGCTCCAGAAGGCTCGCTCTCAAGCTGAATCAGTCCATTGGCGGGTTTGAGTTCAAAGGTAGGGAGTGTAACTGATTCACCGCGCACCAGATTTAAACCCATGGATTGGCTTTGATAACCGGGTTTGGAGATGACCAGTTGACGCGAACCCTCTATCAGCTCTGCGGTTTGAGGTAGTAAGCCTCTGGGCTTGCCATCAACGGTCAATTGCGCTTGTTCTGGACGACTGCTGAGGGTGACATCGGCCCATCGAGGCACCAGCTCGTGGACGAGCGTCTGTGTTTTCCCGAGCCCCTCGATATCAATGGATGCTTCAAAAGGAAGATAACGTTCCGCCTCAATCCGCAGCTCATGCCGTCCTGCAGCAACGTTTGTGAGTGTGATCGGTGTGAGGCCTTGGGGCGCGCCATCGAGGGCGATGCGCGCTTGGATGCCCCCCGTGGTGACGTCTAAATTTCCCGGCAGTTTCTCCAAGGGGAGTTCAATGTCCTGTTCGGCCTCCTCTGAAATTTGCAGCACTTGTTTGAAGGGATAGTAGCCTTCCCGGGTGGCTTCGACGGTGACCGGGCCGGGTCTCAAGAGATAGCGTTCGCCAATCTGAAGGGTCAACCAACCAGACACTGACTGGGTGGTTGCTGAAGGAATGAAAACCAAGCTCACCGCCCGGGCTGTAAAAAGATGCCAGGCCAGCACCAGCATAATCAGAAGTGCTCCTGAAATAATGATTGTGCTTCGACTGAGTGAATGCTTTCTTCTCTGACGAGAAAGGCTCGGCGCGTCAAAGCGGGTCGGATCTAGTGTCTCGTTTTGATCGAGATTATCTGTCAAGGAATTTTCTCCTCGCAGGCGACTCTCAGCGTGATCTCAGGCGCATCTGGCTTGAGTTCGATATTATGGCGGACATCGACATAACCTTTTCGGCTTCCTGTGATCACGTAGCGGCCAGGGATTAATTGGAGCGAGGTCTCCGTAAATAACCCTAAGACCCCTTCGGGTCCTACTTTTAAGACGGTAGCGTTGGTCAAACCGTCAGAAGACAGGTTGAGCGTCACAGGGCGTCGCGCACTCATGATGTCTCGAGTCAGGGGGCGGAGCTTTGCTTTAAGATCGCCGATGGGCGGCGCTAATTGGCTGATTTCTATGACCAACGCTTTGGCTTCTTTTAATCGCTCGTCACTTTGCAATTGACTGGGATCCTCGATCAGCGCATCGAGTTGCTCTGAAAGCGCTATTCGGCGCTCGACGACAGCGATACGATCTTGAAGCGTCGTCAGCGCGGGATTGAGACTCAAAAGTTCTTTGTAAATCTTGAGCGCCTCAGCCCATTGTCCGGCTGATTCCGCGGTTGCCGCATTCCGTGAGCGCGTGCTTGTCTCGCTTTTTAACTGTGCTTGGCGAACCTGTTCTAAGCCCTCTTCAGGGCTGTCTCGGTTGGGCGCGAGTCTGGCTGCGGTTTTAAACGCTCGCCGAGCCGCATCAAAATTTTCCTCGTTTAGGCGGGCAAAGCCGGCGGACATTGAGGCTCGGAAGGCGATCGTGTCGAGCTCGAGTTGGATTTTTCTGCGCCGGGTCTCTGGGGGCGTCCACTCTGGAAACAGTTCGGACGCCTCAGTGAGCAGTTTGATCGCGCTAGTTGACTGTCCAGCCTGCACAAGTTGTTCTGCTTCGATCATCATTGCGCTGATCTGAGGCAGGGATTGAACCTGGCGCCATCGCGCCTGGATATCCGCATCCTCAGGGGAGAGCGCGGCTAGGATTTCCCAAAATTTCAGCGTTTCAGTCTCGTTGACGTCCTCGAGAGCAGATTCAGCCATGGCCCCGTATCGCACTCGAAGATTGGGCAGCTCTGCTTCGACGATCTCAAGGCGCTCAATGAGCGTTTGATAGGATGTGACAGCGGTTTGATGACTTTCCGCTCGGTAGGCCTCATCCGCCGCGACCGCCGCTTCGTTAATCTGCATCAGTTGCTCTGGATCCCAGAGCCGCATGCCGAGGTCTTCGAGGCGGATGATTTTTCGCAGCAGGGCCTCAGCAAGTGTCAGTGCTTCTTCCCGGGCGAGCTTATCCTTTGCTACGGAGAGCGGGCTTGGACTTAGCGCGTTTGGAGTAGTGGCTTGGAGTGGTGTGTTCAATTCTGTGAGCGGTTCAACCTCAGGTTGGGTAACGAGGCCGGGCAGCACAAAAAAGACAAATCCGGCAACAATGACCAAGAGTCCACCCACCAACAATCGGATGTGGCTGGAGTCTGGGCTTGATTCGGTTTCTCCGACCCGGCTTTGGGCTGGGATCTCTAAGACCGGCTGGGGATTAATCTTGTCAAAGGGTTTGGCCTCAAGGGCTGAGACCCCGGTACCCCCTTCGGTGAGGGTTTCCTGTAGCTGATAGCCCCGAGTTAATGATGAAAATGAGTCGTCCCTATTCAGACGGGCAAGCGCGACAAGACGCTTAGATTCTGGTGCTAGGGAAGGATGCTCCTCAATCGATCTGGCATCTTCGGGTGCATCACCGGTACAGTGTTGATAAAACCAGGAACCAAAGCCTGCTGGGCCTTTGAGGGCAGAGCCTGCCGGGATGCGCTCGCGCAGGATGGCTGTGTCAGGCCATCCTAAGAGCAACAGGATGGGCTCGCCGTTTTGATCGATCCAAATCCAATCGGTATCAAAGTTGGTGACTGAAAAACCTAAGGCTTCGCTGAACTCAAGGACGTCGAGCAGGGGCTGAGGTTCAAGTTGCAAGGCGTTGCTGGGATGCGTTTTTGACCCCCAGTTCGACCGATCTGGCAGCGCATCAACAATGAAGAGACTTGAAGCGTCGGCACAAAAATCAAGGTGCGGATTGATGTGGGGATGGCTGAGCATCTTGAGCCGGGTGCTGATGTCTCGGAACTGTTGCTCCAGAGCGGCGTCTCTGTCGATAGTCGTCAACATGACCCAGTCGCCTGAGACAGCGTCAACCGCCGCCCAACGAGGCCACTGTCGATCCGGTGTCGGAATCGCCTCACTCAGCGTAAATCGCTCGACGATCCGATCCCCCACAGAAAAAGTTGGGCTCACGGGGTCAACGCACCTTCAGTAGTTGGGTTCAAGCCACGTTCTTCACGATAAATGTCAGCAAGGATTTCGCGCCACGCGCTATATTGGCGTTCGGCTGAGCCAGTGAGTTCCCGGGTTTCTCCTTCAATATCGAGAACATTTGGCGCGATCTCAAGGCTGAGGGACTGGGTGAGCTCTTGTAATGCTTGCTCGTGAATCTCGGTCTGCTTACGTCGGTCTAATCCGCTTTTGATGGCGGTAACCCCCCCCATTACGGCGCCGGCTGAGGCGGCATCCGCGGCCCAGGTCTCACTTTGGGAACCAGCGTAAATGCCTCCGGCAATGAGTGCAGCGCCGGTCAAGAGTCGATTTCGTGCTTGTTTGTTCATTTGTCTGAGCCGAATCGCTTCATCGTAAGTGGCATACCGCCACTCGTCGTAGGACGGTTTTATGTCTCGGTAGAATTTGAAGTAAAAATCGTCCACGGTATCAGTCAGCAGGTCATCTTGTGCTCTGAGTCGGTTGACTCGAAGCATGCTGGCGTCGTTGGCGGCGGGGAGTTGATTAATCGTAACGTCGCCGCGTTTGGTAGCGGAGAGATAGCCTTCGAAGGCTAAAGGTGCAAGGTTTGCAGCGAATTGCAGATTAGCAACCTGCTGAATTTGACGAACGTCGGAGCTTGAAAGCGACTGGTAGGCCCGCACCAAATCATTGGCGATCTCGTTATAAAAATCTTGGAAGGGGTCTTCTTGGAGCGATTGATAGCCATATTTACTGGCAATATCCTGATAAGAGCGACTGAACCAAACCCGGCCAGTTGCGTCTTTGGCAACCACCTCGGCATGCAGCTGTTCCCCGTCAGATTCGATGATGGTTCCCGTGACCGTGACCGCGTGATGGTCCGCAGGGGCGGGCACGACCCTAACGATCCCCCAGTTACCGGTTTGTTCGAGGGTATCTTTGAGGTGAAACGCAAGATATCGAGATTCTGCTCGTCGAACATCCGCCGAGATGGGTATATCGCCTTGATTGGCCTGCGTCAGCGCGTCTAAGTTCGGGTTGAACGGCACGACGAGAATATCCACTCGGTCAGAATCGCTGATCGAAGATGCCAGTTGAACGGGCGGGGTAGAATTAGCGGTCACAATTTCGGTTGTCGCGCAGGAATGAAGAAGAGCCGTCAGCGAAATCAAGCCCAAAAAGACGGCCCTGAATAAAGAGTGTCTTGCTTTATTGCTCAGCGCAGGACGCAGGATGGAGTGAGTCAAAATTTAGAGTCCTTCTTTATAACGTTTGTATTCTTCCCAGAGTTTGGCCCTGAGCTCTGGATCTTTCTCAGCGGACGCTGCTTCTCGAAGTTGCTTGGCGACGATGTCATCGCCTTGGGGGCTTGGAATGTCCTCGGGGATCGGAGGGCTGCCCTGGGCACTGTCGGTGTTTTCTCCGTCGATCATTCGGCCTTGCTGCTGCTCGGACTCAAGCTCGTCCCGATTAAGGCCGGTCTCGCTATCTTCTAAGGAGCCTTCAGGTTCGGTCATGCCTGTCGCGATGTCATCTAGGGACGGACCAGGGCCGCCAACGGCCTCAGCGGCTGGGCCACTGAGGATCGAAGCCACAGCATCTCGGGAGCCTTGGATCTCTGATTCAAAGATGGCAATAGATGCTTCGAGTTCTGCGTCGAGTTCACCCAGACGGTCAGTGCCAGACGGCGCTCCTAAAATCATGGTTTCATCGGCAAGACGATCGTCGTTGGGGCTACCCTGGGCTTCGGACAGGACGCGATTGGCGAGGATGATCAGTCGCGCTGCATCGCTGATTTCTGCAGTCATTCCGGCGGTAGGATTGTCTGTACTCGCGACGGCAGCTTCCAGCGCTTGCTCTGCAACCAAGACCGCGATGTTGGCGTCAGTTATCGCGGCCTCAGTATCCTCATCGAATTCACCGCTGCCGTTCTCGCTGAGCGTCGCGCCTGCGGACTGAAGCGCTATTCCTGCTTGCTCAAGCGCTCTAGCGAGATCTTCCAGTGCGGCGCCCGCTGCTTCATCGAGATCTGAATTTGAAGCGGGGGACCCGGAGGCGTCAGTGTTCTCAAAATCACCGGATTCCCCGTCTGCTCCGCCTGCTATTTCAGTGGGTGGTTGAGGGGTGCCGTTGGAGTTTGCCGCCTCTCCTGCGTCTACCGCGTCTGAGCCTTCATCATAGGGACCATCAGTTTCATCGGTAGGGGCCCCACCGGGGCCCTGCATTTCCGGATCGGAGGTGCTGTCTTGGTTGTCCAGGTCTCCTGAAGGTGCAGTTGATATATCGCTTGAAAGCGCTGGTGCAGGTGCGGCTTCTAAAGAGTCACTGCTAGGCGCTTGAGACGGCTCGGGTTCGGGCATCAGCGGATCCCAAGGATCGTCACCGGTGGCGCTTGAATCGGAGGTTTCTTGCTGCTCCGAAGTGCCAGCACGTTCCATGGCTTTGCCGATTTCTTCGAGCTGACTGCCGGCATTAGCAGGTTCTTCGGCCTCTTTAACCCGTTCCGAAGATGTCTGACCCGAATCAGGCTCGCCCGCTTCACCGGCTTGGGTCTGGGGTTCTGAGCTTGATTCACTGTCCGAGGACGGTGGGTTGGGTCGACTAGGAGAAGAAGGACTCGGCATGCTGGGTGAACTG
>Ga0209631_10005994_pt1 | contig 12652 bp, 12 predicted proteins | sample COG_08_FD_184752 | JGI IMG/M metagenome (GOLD analysis project Ga0209631, IMG submission 184752) | Pelagic Microbial community sample from North Sea - COGITO 998_met_08 (SPAdes) (version 2) | ecosystem: Environmental > Aquatic > Marine > Neritic zone/Coastal water | place: Helgoland, sampling... | reverse complement strand
ATACAAATTCTGCCATTCTCCTCTGAGGTAATCTTGTTGCCTAATTCTAGCAATTTTTTTTGGTATTCCAAATAATGAATGCCCAATTTGACATGCTATCATGTTAGTTTCATCACTTTTAGTAACAGCAATTAAAATTTCACAATCTTTTGCTCCTGCATTCATTAATACAGAAGGCAGACTAGGTATACCCTTAACAACCTTAACATCCAGATTATCAGATATTTTATTTAGTTTATCAGAGGGCTCGTCTACAACAGTGACTTCAAATTTTTCTCTAGATAATTTATCAGCAATGCTGAAACCAACATCACCTGATCCACATATTATAGTCTTCATATAAATTAATTAACTGAAATATTTAATGATTTAAGCTTTCTATAAAGAGCAGTTCTTTCCATACCAGTAAATTCTGATACTTTGGAGATATTACCACTAAACCTCTTTATTTGCGATAATAAATATTCTTTTTCAAATTCTACTCTAGCTTCCTTTAATGATAAATCATGATTATTTGAATGCATTTGTTCGCTACTATAATCACCCATATCAAGAGCCAAATTATCAACATCGAGGACCAAATCTTCAGTGGCAGATTGATTTAAAATAACAGTTTTTTCAACATAATTAACTAATTGAGCAATATTTCCAGGCCAATCAAACATTTCTAATTTAGAGATTGCAGATTTTGAGAAAGATAAATTTATATTTTTAGTATTAAATTTAGATATGTAATAATTTAATATTGGTTGAATGTCTGGAATTCTATCAGATAAGTTAGGACATATCATATGATCTACTTTTAAACGCTCATAAAGCCTAATTAGAAAATTTCCATTTTCTACTTCTTCATCTAATTTTTTTTCTGATGTAGTAATAATTTTATGATCTATTTCAACGTCAGATGATTTAAAAAATTCAGGATTTTCTATAAAAAATAAAAATTGTTTTTGAAATTTAAGAGGAATTTGTTCAACATTTGATAAAATAAGAGTATTTTGATTCGATCTAATAAAAAGATTATCAGTTAATTTTTTTGAGTCTTCAGAAAATAAATCCTCTAAATTATTTTCATTTAAAGTCGCAAAATCTATTTTTAGAGGTATTTTTTCTTTATATTTAGAATGTTGATGAATTTGGTTGGCTATTAATGATTTTCCAACACCAAATTGACCTTCAATTAATAAACGAGAATTTGATTTAGAAAAATTTAAAATATTTTTTTTAGCAGTATTTATAAAATTTGAATTACCGATTAAAGAAATATTAGGAGCTATAAGATCCTTTAAATTTTTATTCTCATTTATTAATTTTGAACTTTCAATTGCTCTTTTACTTATTATAGTTAATTTATCGCTATTAAATGGCTTTTCTAAAAAATCATAAGCTCCGTTTTTAATAGCACTTACAGCTAAGTCTACTGTTCCATGGCCACTAATAATAATAACTGGAATATTCTTATTAAGATTTTTAAATTCTTTTAAAATTTCAATTCCATCTAATTTACTATTAGATAGCCATACATCAAGAATTACTAAATCAGGTTTATTTTTATTAAAACTAGAAATTGCTTCATCAGAATTCTGGGCAGTAAATGTCGTATATTTTTCATCTTTTAATATCTCTGAAATTAAAAAACAAATATCCTTTTCATCATCAATAATTAAAACTTTAAACATTTGTATTTTCAAAAATAATTAAACTAGTAGTACCTGCCATCTGTCTATTTTTATCTATTTTTATTTTACCATTATGATCTTCTATAATTTTTTTGACAATGGATAATCCAAGTCCAGTTCCTTTATTTTTAGTGGTAAAATATGGCTCAAATATTTTACCTGCCTTTTCTTTTGATATACCAATACCATTATCAATAATCTCAATATAAATATAATTTTTATCAGTTTTCAAATTAATAGAAATTGAAGGATTAGGAATTTTCTCTACTGCCTCAACTGCATTTTTAATAAGATTATTAAAACATTGAGATATTTGAAATTTATCAAACTGAAAAAATAAATCTATATTACCAACGTTGATATTAAATTTAATATTTTTATGAGAATTGGAAAACAATAAATATGAATCATTTAAGCATTTTGATAAATTATCAAGTTTAATTTCGGGTTCTGGCATTCTAGCGAATGATGAAAATTCATCGATCAATTTACCAATATCATCAACTTGTCTTGATATAGTATTTGTTAAAACCTTAATATCATCATTATCAAATTCTTTATTTTGATATTTTTTTTCAATTCTCTCAGCTGACAATTTAATTGGTGTTAATGGATTCTTAACCTCATGGGCTATCTTTCTTGCAATGTCAGACCATGCGGCATGTTTTTCTGCTAAGATAAATGATGTTGTGTCATCAATTGCAACAATATAACCATTTATTGTTTCTTCTTTGAACTCTTTGATAATTCTTACATTAAAATTTCTAAGATCATCATTAATTAGAATTTCTGTCTGAAAATTTTCAAGAATTTTTTTTGATGTTTTAAAATTGTTAAAAATTTTAGACCATTCAGAAAAGTAAAATAAAAAACTTTTATTATTTTCTAGTTTTTTTGTTCCCTTAAAAAGGGTGTTAGTTGTTTGATTATAAAATATAATATTAAAATTATTATCTAATGATATCACGCCAATTGTTAACAAACTTAATATTGCCTCAATAAATAATCTTTTTTCTTCATCTTCGTTACTTTTTGATATTAATTGGTTCTGTTTGTTTTCAATTTCTCCAATCATTTTGTTGTAGGAAGAAATTAGTACCTTAATTTCATCAAATTGATCTATCTCTGAAACCTTAGAATCAAAATTACCTTTAGAAATTTCATTTGCTGACTCAATTAAATTAGAAATTGGTTTAGATAATCTTCTAGCTAAATTAAAGCCAATTAGAACAGCTATCAAAATAAAACCTATGGAGAATAAAACAAATATCATTGAATAAGTGATCTGAATACCAGCGCTTTCACTTTCTTTGGTTGTATAAATTTTATAGGCATCTTTCGTCGCTGAAACGTGCTCCCAAATATTTGTGTTCAACTCTCTGTTTACTTGCATAAACACATCACCTAAAAAATTAATTTTTTTGTAAGCAGAAATAGAATTTTTATTTAGTTGAAAAATATACACTCTATTTTGATCAAGTATTTCAAAAATATCATCAGAGGGGAGTAAATAATTCTTATTTTCTTGATCCTTGAAGTTTGAATAAATTTCACCTGTCCTATTAAAAAGATAAATATTTGAGATTGTTCTTAAATTAATAAATTCACTTAAACCTTGGTTAATTGCATTTATATTAACTTCATTATTTCTAGAAACTTTTATAATTTCTCTCATAATTAATTGTGTGTCAGAAATAATCTCAGCCTGTATTTCATTCTCATAATCTCTAGCAACTATATTAGAATTAACTACGGCATTTTTTACTGCCCCACCATACCAAGTTCTAAATTCTAAATTAAAGAAAAGAGAGGTAATTACTACAAGTCCCAAAGTTGGACCAACTGCCATAGCGGCAAATAAATTTACAAATTTAATATATAGTTTGGACTCATCTTTTTGGTTTCTTCTATAAATAATAATTAAAATTAATTGCCTAATTATAAGAGCTAGTAAAATTATAACAAAAAAAACATCAGCTAGTAAAAAGTACTGTAATTGCAAAGGATTTTTAACCAAGTCATTATTTGGAAGCATTAAATAAAACGTAATGGAAAAACTTACTAATATTAGAAATAACAATAAGTAGAATGAAAACTTAGTTAAATATAATTTATTTAATATTTTGGTTAAACTAATCACTACTGTAGACTTTAATTATTTTTATGATTCTATAATAAACTTATATAATATAAATATCATATAAATGAAAAATACAGAAAATGCACTTGTTATCCTAGCCGGAGGCAGTGGGTCACGATTTAGGAAAAAATTACCTAAACAATTTACACAAATAAATGGTGAAAATCTTATAGAATTTTTTTTAAAACGTATAGACACTAATAATTTTGATAAGATAGTTATTGTTTCCAAAGTAACGTATTTTAAATTTTTAAAAAAACTTGAATATGACTTTCCATTAGTGGAATTTATTTATACAAAAGCTGGTAAAGATAGACAATCTTCATCATATAATGGACTAAAAATTTTAAAATCTTTTAATCCCAAAAACGTATTAATTCATGATGCCGCAAGACCATTTTGTTCTAATAACTTAATTATAAAAATACTTAAAAATTTAAAAAAAAATTCTTCATCCATCCCATATATTGTCAATACAGATAAAAAAATGATCTTTAAAAAAGATTTTAATCAAAATTTAAAATTAATTCAAACTCCTCAAGGATTTAAATTTCAAACTATATTTAAAGCTCATAAAAATACATTAATTAAAAATGCAAGAGATGACTCAAGCTTAATAACAGAAAATAAAATTAATTTTGTTAAAGGAGAAAAATTTAATTTCAAAATTACTTATGCTGATGATTTAAATTATTTTAAATTATTTCTAAAACCAATTCATAAATCTGGTATTGGTTATGACATACACCAAATTGACACAAAATCAAAACAAGGTCTAAAACTATGTGGCGTTAGAATTAATTATAATAAGCTAATAGGTCATTCTGATGCTGATGTAGGAATTCATGCAATTTGTGATAGTATTTTTGGGGCGTTGTCAATGAAGGATATTGGGTATTATTTTTCCAATTCTAATCCAAAATGGAAAAACAAAAATTCAATCTATTTTCTTAAATTTGCAAAAAAACAACTGAAGGAAAAAAAATTCAATATTGTAAATTTAGATATTAATTTTATTTGTGAAAAACCCAATATAAGTAAATATAGAAAACAGATGATTAAAAAATTATCATCAGTTTTACTGATTCCAGAAAAGGTTATTTCGATAAAAGCAACCTCTAATGAAAAAATAGGATTTATTGGTGATGGATTAGGTATTGCTGCAGAGTCAATAGTTCAAATTAGCAATGAAAATATTTACTAAACTTTTTGTATCAATATTCTTTGTTGGTTATATTAAATTTGCTTCTGGAACATGGGGTAGTTTAGCTGCAATACTTATATTATTCCCAATTATTAAGTTTAACACATTATCATTTGAATTATTATTTATTATATTTGTAATTTTGTTTTTTATTTCTAATCTATGTATTAATTATTTCTCACATTTAACTAATTCAAATGACTCAAAACATATCGTGATAGATGAATTACTAGGTATTTATATTATTCTAATTTTTTATGATTTAATATTCATCTATAATGATTTTTTAACATTAATTTTAATATTCTTTATATTTAGACTATTTGATATAGTTAAGCTATTTCCTGCAAACTATATTGATAAAAATTTAAAGAATGGATACGGTGTTATGCTAGATGATATTGTAGCTGGTATTTATACAATTTTAACTTTGATTATATTAAATGCATTTATCTAAAAAGATAATTAATAAATTGATAATAAAGAATATTTCAGTTTCAACTGCTGAGTCCTGCACTGGAGGCTTACTCGCATATAATTTTGTAAAAAACAGAGACTCATCAAAGGTTTTTAAAGGTGGATACATAACCTATTCCAATGAAATGAAAATAAAAGAACTTGAAGTTAAAAAAAGCTCATTGAAAAAAAACGGAGCTGTTAGTTATCAAGTTGCAGAAGAAATGATAGAAGGATTGTATAAAAAAAATAAAACAAAAATATGTATATCAACTACAGGAATTGCTGGTCCAGGTGGTTCAACGAAAAATAAGCCTGTTGGATTAATTTATATTGGAATACGTATTAATAAAAAAAATATTGTTATAAAAAAAAATTTTAAGGGAACAAGAATACAAATACAAAAAGAATGTGTTAATTTTATTTTAAAATACTTAGATAAATTAATCTAAAAACTATCCGCTCTTTCTTTAAATGAATTAATCATTTTATTTTCAATTAATGGATAAAAGGTTTCGGCAACTTTTTGATGAATTATATTTTTGAATTCAAAATTCACATTAAATATAATTTTTGATTTGTAATTATTGATTTCCTCAAATTTCCAATTTGTAGTTAAATCTTTTAATGGTCCTTCGATGTAATGCGTTTCAATAGTTAATTTATTTGAATTAAATTTAACTTGTGAACCAAATTTTTGAGCTAAAATAAATTTATATTGTACATACATATCAGCGTGGATTTCACTATCTTTTCTTTCATTAACAACCATTCGTGTACACCATGGAATATATTCAGGATAGCTCTCAATATCTATAACAATATCAAATAATTTTTTTGCAGGGTGATTAACAATCTCCTCCCTGATTGAATTTTTCATTAATTATTTTTAGAAGCTCTGTTATGTTGCATCACTTTGAAATCTTCAGAGGCATGATAACTAGAACGAGTAAGAGGAGAAGATGCAACCATTAAAAAACCTTTTGCAATTGCCATCTGCTTATATTCTTCAAACTCTTTTGGGGTAATAAATTTTTCAAGTTTTGCATGCTTTGTTGTTGGTGGTAAATATTGACCAATAGTAATAAAATCAACATCTGCTGCGCGCAAATCATCCATTACTTGATAAATTTCCTCTTTTGTCTCACCTAAACCAACCATTAATCCAGATTTTGTAAATATATTTGGATTAAGTTTTTTTATGTCTGATAATAACTTTAAGCTTACAAAGTATCTTGATCCTGGCCTAATACTTAAATAAAGGCGCGGAACTGTCTCAAGATTATGATTAAAAACATCAGGAAGATTGTTTGACAGAATACTTAATGCCTCTGGTTTTTTATGAAAATCAGGAGTTAATACTTCTATTGTACAATTGTCATTTAACTCACGTATTCCTTTTATAACATTTGTGAAGTGATTAGCACCGCCATCAATAAGATCATCCCTATCAACACTTGTTATAACAACATGCTCAAGTCCTAACTCATTAACTGCTTCAGCTATTTTTTTGGGTTCATCAAGATCAATAAAACCTGGCTTACCTGTTTTTATGTTACAGAAAGCACATGCTCTTGTGCAAATATCACCGAGTATCATAAAAGTAGCGTGTTTTTTTTGCCAACATTCTGCAATATTAGGACACGCCGCTTCCTCACAAACTGTTACAATTTTTTTATCTTTTATAATTTTGTTTGTAGATTTAAAAAATTTAGATGTTGGTGCCTTTACTCTTATCCAAGGTGGTTTTTTTGGAATAGGATTTGAAACCCTATTTATTTTTTCAGGATGCCTTATGTCACTCATATTTATAAAATCTCCATATCGCTACTTTTCATCCAAATTTCAAATGGATCTTCAATTATATCATTAAAATCTTTTAACAATTTACCTGCTACCGCACCATCTAGAACTCTATGATCAGCAGAAAGGGTAGATTTGAGGGTATTTCCTACAACAACCTCATCGTCAACAACAATAGGTTTTTTTATAATTTTACCGATAGCTAAAATTGATGATTGAGGTGGGCTAATTATTGCAGCAAATTCACTGATACCGAACATACCTAAATTAGATACTGTGATAGAACCACCAGTATATTGCTCAGGTGTTAAAGAATTAGTTTTTGCTAATTTAGCAAGTTCTCTAATTTCACTTGATATTATGTTAAGACCTTTAGAATCAGCATTTTTAATTATAGGTGTAATCAAACCTTCATCTATGGCTACAGCAACTGATACATCAATATCATTTAATTGATAAATTTTTTCATTTTGCCAATAAACATTTGTATTAGGATTTTTCTTCATTGCTAAACCTATAGCCTTAACAATTAAATCATTAAACGATACTTTTACTAAATTATTTTCATTAATTTTACTTCTTAAACTAATTAATTTATCAACATTAGACTCAACAGTTAGGTAGAAATGAGGTATTTTTTGTTTTGCTTCTAGCGTGCGCTTAGCTATGACCTTTCTCATTGTACTAGGAATAGATATATCACCTTCAAAAGAAGTAATTGGAATTTCTTCAGCAATATTATTAGAGTCAATATCTCTTTTAATAATTCTGCCATCAGGTCCAGTACCATTAAATTTACTTAAATCTAAATTATTTTCTTTGGCTATTTTTTTTACTAAAGGTGATGCTTTTAATCTATCGTCAGAATTTTTAGAGTTATTATTTTGAGAAATTTTTGAGTCTAAAATTTGTTTAGTTTTTGGAATCTTTATATCGTTTGTGTCTTTACTATTGCTATCAATTTTTATTTTATTTTCTATTATTTCACTATCATCCCCGTCAATAATTGCGATGACACTATTCACAGGTATTTGTTTATTTGCAGTATCCTGAAGTAAATGTGTTATTTTACCTTCATCAACTGCTTCAACCTCCATGGTTGCTTTATCAGTTTCAATTTCCGCTATTATATCACCTGCCTTGACGTTATCCCCAACTTTTACTAGCCACTGGTTAATAATACCTTCTGTCATAGTTGGCGATAAAGCCGGCATTAATATTTTTGAAGACATAATTTATTAAATATAATTAACTTCTTTAACAGCTTTTACAATATCATCTATTTGCGGGAGATATAGCTTTTCTAATGAGCTTGAATACGGCATTGGAACATCTGCACTATTAACCTTAATTATAGGAGCATCCAAATAATCAAAAGCATACTTTTGAACAATGTTAACCACTTCTGATCCTATGCTTGCAACTGGCCAAGATTCCTCAACAGTAACAACGCGATTAGTTTTTTTAACTGAATTTATAATAGTTTCTGAATCTAAAGGCCTTAAACTTTGAAGATCAATTACTTCTATATCTAAGTCAAACTCATTTTTCAAAATCTTAGCAGCCTCAAGTGATTTTTGAAGCATTATCGAATAAGTTATAATAGTTGTATCACTTCCTGCTTTGGCAATATTTGCCTTGCCAAATGGTATTGTAAAATTAGCATCAGATGAAACTTCTCCCTTAAGACCATAAAGAATTTCATTTTCAAGAAATATAACTGGGTTTGGATCTCTTATTGCTGAACGTAATAAACCCTTGGCATTTAATGGTGTTGAAGGAGCAAGAACTTTTAATCCAGGCACTTGGGCATACCATGATGAAAAATCTTGGCTATGTTGAGCTGCCACTTGAGCCGCCGCACCATTTGGTCCTCGAAAAACAATAGGGCAATTAATTTGACCACCCGACATATACAATGTTTTGGCTGCAGAGTTTATAATTTGATCTATTGCTTGCATAGAAAAATTAAAAGTCATAAACTCTACAATTGGAGTCAATCCTTTAAAGGCAGCGCCCACTGCTAGCCCCGTAAAACCTTGCTCAGAAATAGGCGTGTCGATTACTCTTTTTTCTCCAAATTCATCTAATAAACCTTGAGTGACTTTATATGCTCCTTGATATTCAGCAACCTCTTCACCTAAAATAAATACTTTTTTATCTTTTCGCATTTCTTCTGCAATAGTATCTCTAATAGCTTCTCTCATAGTGATGCGCTCATCACTTAGAACAACATCTTCTTTAGAAGGTTGATTTTCACTTTGTTTAATTTCTTTTTTGTGTGTAATTTTTTGTTCTTCAACAGACTCTTCTGTTGGCTTTGAGCCTCTTGATTGTGAACTTTGTTGATTGGAGATTAGGGCAATTGGTTTATTAACAGGTATGTTAACATCGCCCTCTTTGAATAATAATTTTTCAACAAATCCCTCATCAACTGCTTCAACCTCCATTGTTGCTTTATCAGTTTCAATTTCTGCTATAACATCTCCTGCCTTGACCTCTTGACCTTCTGTTACTAGCCACTTAGTCAGGTTTCCCTCAGTCATGGTTGGGGAAAGTGCTGGCATTAAAATTTCAATACTCATTAAAGATAAACATCCGTATATAATTCTTTGTTATCAGGAAAATTACTTTCCAAAGCAAAATCTGCAGCTGATTTAACTTCTTCAATTATTTCTTTTCCAATTTTCTCCAACTCTTTATCTGAAGCTATCTTCTTTTTTATTATTTCATCTTTTACCACTTCTATTGGATCAGAATTTTTGTATTCTTCTAACTCCGCTTTGCTTCTATATTTTGCAGGATCAGACATTGAGTGGCCTCTATAACGATAGGTTTGAACCTCAAGAATATACGGTCCTTTACCAGATCTTACATATTCTCCTGCTTTATCAGCAGCTTTAATGACAGAATAAACGTTCATTCCATCAACTATCTCACCCTTAATACCAAAGGCCTCACCTCTTTTATATAAATCAGAACCAGCGGCAGCTCTTTCCACAGATGTTCCCATGCCATATTTATTATTTTCAATTATGTAAAGAACAGGAAGTTTCCACAAGGCAGCTAAATTAAAAGCTTCGAATACTTGACCATTATTCATTGCTCCATCCCCAATATAAGTACGACAGATATTTTTATCTCCATTGTACTTGTGTGTAAAAGCTATACCAGTTCCTATTGGCACTTGCGCACCAACAATACCATGCCCTCCATAAAAATTATTTTCTTTTGAAAACATATGCATTGAGCCGCCCTTACCAGCAGAATAACCATCTTTCCTTCCAGTTAATTCTGCCATAATTTTTTTAGGGTCCAAGCCCCTTGCAATCATGTGACCATGATCTCTATATGTAGTGACTACAGAATCATTTTTTTTAATTGTCATAAGAACACCTACTACTACAGCTTCTTGACCAATGTATAAGTGACAAAAACCACCAATATGACCCATACCATATAGCTGAGCTGAACGTTCCTCAAAACGTCTAATTTTCAACATATAAGAATATATTTTTAAATGATCAGATTTAGTTAATTTTTTCATTTGTAAATTTTTGTAAATTTTTTAATATTAGTTTGTAAATTTTTGTCAATTATTTATTCATCTAAAATAATAACAATTTCATTTTTATCAATCAAACCAAGCTTTTTTCTTACTTGCTCATCCAAAAAATCTAGATCTACAGTATTAGGCTGTAATTTCTTTATTCGATTGCCAATATATTGATTTTCAGAAGTTAATTTAGCAAGTGTCTCATTATATTCCTGGTTTAGTTTTGATAAATAGAAATATTGAAGAAGCCCTCTTTGACCATAAACTAAAAAATAAACTAAATATAAAAAAATAAAAAAAGTAATTAAAAAAGAAAAGTATAAAATTAACCTATTCTTTAAAATTACCGATTTATTCATAATAAATTTAACTAATCAGAAATTGATCGTTTATGTCAATATTTAAGGATCGATTTACCTGCATACCTGGCAGTTGAGCCAAGCTTTTCTTCAATTCTTAATAATTGATTATATTTAGCAGTTCTATCTGTTCTAGATAAAGAGCCTGTTTTTATCTGTCCTGCTGAAACAGCTACGGATAAGTCTGCTATAGTTGTATCCTCCGTTTCACCAGATCGATGAGAAATAATTGAAGAAAAATTATTTTCTTTTCCAAGATTTATTGCATCAATCGTTTCGGATAAAGTTCCTATTTGATTTAATTTTACCAAAATTGCATTACCTGCTTTTTTATCAATACCAGTTTGTAATCTTTTAATGTTTGTCACAAAAAGATCATCACCGACTAATTGTAGCTTGCTTCCAATTTTATTTGTTAATTCTATCCAACCCTCCCAATCATCTTCTGACATACCGTCTTCAATAGAATAAATAGGAAAATTGTTTGATAAATCTTCTAAATATTTAACCATTTCTTCAGAAGATAGAGTTTTACCTTCACCTTTTAACTCATATTTGTTGTCTATATAAAATTCAGTTGATGCTACATCTAAAGATAAAAGAATATCATCATTAATTTTTAAACCAGCTTTTTCAACAGCACTTAAAATTATTTCAATAACTTCAGCTGAACTATTTACATTGGGAGCAAACCCCCCTTCATCACCTACGTTCGTATTTAAATTTTTTGATTTTAAAATTGATTTTAATGAATGAAAAATTTCACAACCGTAGCGTAAAGCTTCAGAAAAATTAGGGGCTCCGACAGGGGCAATCATAAATTCCTGAATGTCGACATCATTATCAGCATGTGAACCCCCATTAACAATATTCATCATTGGAACAGGTAATATGTATTCTTCACTTTCTGATATAAATTTGAAAAAATCTTTTGAGGAATGACTAGATAAACTTTTTGCAAATGCTAAACTTGCCGCAAGAGTGGCATTAGCACCAATTTTGGATTTATTTTCTGTACCATCTAGTTCTAAAATAGCTTTATCAAAAGCTCTATAGTCATCAAATTGCTTATTGATAATTTCTTTACTTACTAATTCATTAATGTTTTGGATAGCTTTTTTGACACCTTTACCTAGGTATCTCTTATCATCATCATCTCTCAATTCTAAAGCCTCGTGAATACCAGTAGATGCTCCACTTGGTACTGCTGCTCTGCCAAAAGACCCATCTTCTAAAACAACATCACATTCAACTGTTGGATTTCCTCTGCTATCTAAAATTTCTCTTGCATGAATGTTTTTAATTTTTTCCATTTCTACCTCTCTATATTAATAAATTTTTTTTTAAAAAATTATTTTTTTGAAATATTGTCTAATTCAATTAATTTAGAAATTAAATTTTCTAAATTTTCTAAATGTAACATATTTGGACCATCACTTGGTGCGTTGTCTGGAT
>Ga0209631_10005992_pt1 | contig 12654 bp, 9 predicted proteins | sample COG_08_FD_184752 | JGI IMG/M metagenome (GOLD analysis project Ga0209631, IMG submission 184752) | Pelagic Microbial community sample from North Sea - COGITO 998_met_08 (SPAdes) (version 2) | ecosystem: Environmental > Aquatic > Marine > Neritic zone/Coastal water | place: Helgoland, sampling... | reverse complement strand
TAATAAATATCAATAGCTTACATTCCATATTCGGGCGGTGCCGTCCCGACCAATTCGATGTTCTAAGTTGCCCGCCTTGGTTCGATATAAAGATTAAACTTTTTCAAAAACTTCAGTCCCAATAGAACTCAGTATTTCTGACCCCAATACCTATGTTGCTGCTTTGGATAAGCGCTCGGGATTTTCGCCAGGATCTGCAGACCGTTGTTACAGGGGAGGAATTAACGGCCCCAGATCTCCGATATCTAGCTCGAATAAGGCTGTTTCGATTCGCTATGAGATTCTGGTCTGTGTCTGGTATCGACTGCTGAGGTCATCAGATCTTCTCAATCCTACTTGATTATACTTCCACGCGAACCCGGGTCAGCTTCTTGCGGGAGAGCTGCACCCTATTTTAAGAAGGGGTTCTAAGAAGAAGACTCTATTATGAAGAATAACTCCTGGAATGGAGTGCTGATTAAAACCGGAACGCAGTTGATAGAGTGTTCACCCAACAGGGTTTGAGAGTCAGTGTGGGCCGTGCATAGCGATTAAAGCACGATAATTAGGAGTCGCGGAAATCATTGAGTAGAGGAGTCCGAGTCATATGAAGTTAGGAGTAGGTGCCGATGAGCCCGCTATGCCACCGATCTTGATCTTTAAGGGGATTAAGCTGCTTTGGCATCCTGAGCTGCGCTGGTTGGTCTTCATGCCTTTGCTCATTAATGCAGGGTTGTTTTTTAGTGTGACGCTGACTGCCGTCAATCTGCTCGATGCTTGGCTCAATCAAATGATGGCATCTTTGCCTACCTGGCTCGATTGGTTGGCTGTTTTGGTTTGGATCTTGTTTGCGGCGTTAGCGACGGTCCTGTATGCCTTTGGCTTTACCCTCTTGGCGCACCTCATCGGCTCGCCGTTTTACGGATTGATCGCAGAGCGCGTTTTGAATCTGCCCACAGAGATGCAAGGGGCGCCTGATGGGGCCGAGAGTCGAGGCTCCGCCGCCAGCACTGCTTGGCAGAGTTTTTTGCGGCAGTTACACTTTTTACAGTATTTGTTGCCGCGGTCATTAGGCATGGCATTGCTAGCTTTTATTCTGGGTTTTGTGCCGCTACTCAATTTTGCGGTACCTGTCATGGTCGCGGCTTGGGCAGCTTGGGCGCTGGCCTTGCAATATCTGGATTATCCCGCAGATGCAGACGGCCGGTCGTTTGACTTGCTCAGGCAACGCGCGGGTCAGCGGCGGGGTCAAGCGATCAGTTTTGGTCTCTGCGCGCTGTTAGTGTCAGCGATCCCTATCTTTAATTTGATAACTGTCCCGGCAACAGTCATTGCAGGTGCCTTGCTCTGGCGGCAGGAATTTCAGTCGCGGTGACCTTGATCGATATTTTTCAAACGAGTCATTCTGAAACCCTAGACCAAGGGTCTAGATTCGAACAGGGCCCAATGTTAGCTTAGTCCGCTCGGCCCGCAAGGCCATTATCCCAATCGTTGAACGAGGCTACCATGGCACCATCTCCACAAGATTTAATCGACCTAACTGCGCGACTTCAGACCTTTATGGATCAACACATCTATCCCAATGAGGCGCGGTATCACGAGGAGCTCAATGCTCTTGATGATCGATTCTCAACGGTGCCCGTGATGGAAGAGCTTAAAGCGCTTGCAAAAACGGCGGGGCTTTGGAACCTTTGGATGCCAGCGGATCATGGGGGATTGACGAACGAGCAATATTCTCCCCTCGCCGAAATCATGGGCCGGGTTTTGTGGTCGCCGGAGGTCTTTAACTGCAATGCGCCGGACACCGGTAATATGGAGGTCTTTCTCAAATATGGCACCGAAGCTCAGAAAGCGCAGTGGCTAACGCCGCTTCTCGAGGGTGAGATTCGGTCTTCTTATGCCATGACCGAACCCGATGTCGCTTCGAGCGATGCCACGAATGTACGCACGCGCATTGAGCGAGACGGCGAGGAATACGTGATCAATGGACGGAAGTGGTTCATTACCAATGCGCCTTATGAACGTACCAAAATTCTGATTGTGATGGGCAAGTCAGACCCAGATAACCCCAACCGGCACCTGCAGCAGAGCCAAATTTTAGTACCCAAAGATACCCCCGGACTGACCATCATTAGGCCACTAACGACTCTGGGCTATGACGATGCACCCTTGGGACATGCCGAGTTGATTTTCGAAAATGTGCGGGTACCGGCTGATAACATGCTCCTGGGTGAGGGTAGGGGGTTTGAGATTTCTCAAGGGCGACTGGGACCCGGACGGATTCACCATTGCATGCGGCTCATCGGATGCGCTCAGCGTGCCCTTGAATTGGCCTGCAAACGCGTCACCGAGCGGGAGACCTTTGGCCGTAAGCTCGCTGACCATCAGTCCATTCTCGAGGACCTGGCGAAATCGTTCAGTGAAATTGAGCAAGCGCGTTTGCTGACGTTGAAAACAGCTCGCCGGATCGATGAACTTGGCGCTAAAGATGCCAGAGATTATATTGCGGCTGCAAAGATTACGGTGCCTTTGATGGCACAGACGGTGATTGACCGCTGCATGCAAATGCATGGCGCGGGTGGATTAACGGCGGACTATCCAATGGCTGAGGCATTCAACTATGCGCGCTGGTGCCGCCAAGCCGATGGTCCTGATCAAGTCCATATGATGGCTCTGGGAAAGCAGGTGATTAAGCGCTTCGGTGGCTGATGAATTCGGCTCTAGGCGGTTCGGTCAGGCAATGGACTTCGATTCAAAGGGCAGGCGAATGAGACCAAAATTCAAGCAGATTTTCGGGGCAGTTTTCATCCTTCTCATTGCCTCGCTGTTGATGACAGCCTATCAGGGTGATCTCCCCGCCGACGTGGTGGATGCGAAATATGTGAGCCCAGCCTCACAATTTTTGACCCTTGATGATGGTGCTCGGATCCACTTCCGCGATGAGGGTCGCCGTGATGGGACGCCCTTGGTGCTGATCCATGGCAGCATGGCGTCGCTGCATACGTTTGAGCCTTGGGCTGGGATTTTAGGCGATGAATATCGTGTGGTGACCCTTGATCTACCGGCCCATGGCCTGACTGGCGCTGTTCCTAATGGGGATTATTCGAGCGATGCGCAGCTCAAGGTGGTGAAGGCTGTGATCGATCACTTGGCCCTTGAGCAGGTTGTTATGGGTGGCAATTCGATGGGCGGGGGCGTCTCTTGGCGGTTTGCGCTGGCCCATCCAAACCGTGTTTTAGGGCTTGTTCTGCTGAATGCGTCCGGACCTTCGGTCTGGTATGAAAGTGAGAGTTCTAAGGAGCCAAAAAACGCATCCCCGCTGATTTTCAGATTGCTCGGTCAATCTTGGTTCAGAGCGATTGCGGGTCGCATTGATCCGTATTATTTGGCCGTTCAGGGTGCCGAATCGTCTTATAACGGCTCCTCCGTTGTAGACGATGCCTTGATCATGCGTTACTACGAATTGGCGCTGCGCGCAGGAACCCGGGAAGCAATACTGGGCCGATTTTCTCAGCCCTTTAATCAAACCCGGGCCCAGGTTGACCTAGCCTCATTGACGCAGCCGACGTTAATTTTGTGGGGCCGTGAGGATTCGGTGATTCCCGTGTCCGCAGGAGAACGATTCCACGAGGCGCTCCCCAATAGTCAACTCATCATTTATGAAGACGTGGGTCACGTACCGATGGAAGAAGTGCCCCAGCAGTCGGCGTCCGATGTCCGAACTTTTATTGAGTCTCTCGTCACCGCAATTTGAAATGCGCGACGAATCTGCTGCCATGTTGGCTAAGACGTCTTACACAAACTGCAATCCCACCATCAAGAAATAAAGGTGTCTAAGGCTGCGCCTTGTTGAACGGTCAGACCCTCGACGCGTTGAGCGATCGGAATTGATCAAGCAGTAGACCCAACCCGATCAGGTCGCCAGACCCGGTCACAATTTCGGTCTTATCGCAGCAGGATGCCTCTTGGTCGCATTGCAGTGTCTGTGCTCGGAGGCCTTTGCGAAAATCTCTCGGGGGCTGCTGGCCGTTTTAACAACCAGTCAGTGGTAGGGTCATTCCGAGGGGTTATTGACGGTCATGCGCTTTGGCGTCGGTTGGTAAGGTTGATGCCTTTGGCTTGAGGGTTAACCGAGGCGCGGAATACCTGTTCTAATGTCAGAGGATATCAATGAATCATTTTTTTAGAGCTTTGACGTTGACAGTAGGGCTGCTGATCTTGCCCGTCAGTACCAATGGCCACGATGCGGCCTTCACGCTGGATATTGACGACAGCGGCGATGTCCAGCCCCTCTCTGACGGTCTGCTGATTTTGCGCCATCTCTTCGGTTTTTCCGGTGCGAGTTTGACCACGGGTGCGACCGGCGAGCAGGGCGCGCGCTCAGATCCTCAATTGATCGCAGCGTATCTCGATCAACATCGCGATCAGCTCGATATTGATCTTGACGGAGAAGTGCGCCCTCTCACTGATGGACTGTTAATTCTTCGCTACCTGTTTGGATTTTCTGAAGCCGCTTTGACAGCGGGCGCCGTTGACGGACTGGCCACGCGTCAAACCAGCGCGGGGATAAAGGCTCACTTCACGACGATTTTAGATTCGGATGGTGATGGCATTGTTGATGCCTTGGACGATCGCAGCCCGCGGCTCACTGTGTTGGGAAATTCAGCGGTTGAAGTGGTTGTGGGCGCCGCTTACCTCGATGCAGGGGCGACAGCGACTGACGCAGAGGACGGTGATCTCACCAGTGAAATTGTCGTTTTCGGTTTAAGCGAGACTGACCTTCAAACCCCCGGCATTTATCGTGTTCGATTTGAGCTGACCGACAGCGGTGGCAATACTGTTTTTGAGGAACGTACCGTCACAGTAACATCGCCGGCTCAAACGTTGGGCGTCTTAAAGACGGGGACGTCAGCTCAAGATCCGCAATCGCTTTTGGGAGAGGGCTTCGCGATTATCGGTGCCTTTGATGCGGGGATCAATTACAACTCTTGTGAAAATGATCAAGGCCAGGGATGCCCGAACATGGGGTGGTCGGTGGCGACTGATCCCGATCGTGGGTCCGTGTTAGAAGTCGGTCATTCTTCCTCCGCCGTTCACGCCGGGCTTTATATAAAAACGGGTGACACTGGGCCGATGAATCTCAGCGAGTTTGCTGGGGGCATTATTCAGTTTGATGTCAAAGTGATTTCGGGCGACCCGAGCATGACGATGAAAATCGACTGCGTGTATCCCTGTACATCGAATGATTATCGGCTTGCCGATGCCTCACAGGGTGTTTGGGTGACCTATGAAGTCCCCGTGGATACGCTAACAGATCGTGGCCTCGATCTTTGTCAAATCGATACTGGTCTCGTGATTTGGGCCGCTGAATTTACGGATACGACCTTCCAGTTAGACGCGGTGCAATGGATGGCGAATGAGACAGGGCCCTTAAATTCTCCTGACTGTCCTGAGCCGCTGCCGGCACCTGGCGCTGATTGGGTAAATCCTAATCTGGCTTCAGGGTATGAGGCGCCGACGAGTTATCAGGACCTTTCTCTTGCATGGTCTGATGAGTTCGAGGGGACCGCTCTCGATGCCGCCTATTGGAATGCAGAAGTGAACGGTGATGGCGGTGGTAATAATGAACTGCAGTACTACCGGTCCCAGAATGCTTATTTGAGAGAGGGGCTTCTGGTCATTGAAGCACGGCGAGAAGATTTTGGGGGCAAGAACTACACGTCAGCGCGTCTGACCACCGAAGATAAATTTGAATTTAAATACGGCCGGATTGATATTCGAGCAGCCCTGCCGACAGGTCAGGGGCTTTGGCCAGCACTCTGGATGCTTGGCGCCAATTTTAAAGAGGTCGGCTGGCCCCGCAGCGGCGAGATCGACATCATGGAGCTTGTGGGGCAAGACAACGACCGGGTGTTCGGCACGGTGCATTGGGACAACAATGGCAGCAAAGCACAATATCCCACCTCAGGTGGCGGCTTTGAAGTGAGTAATGGCGAAACGTTCAACAATCAGTATCACGTGTTTAGCTTGGCCTGGTCTGAATCAGGCTTGGAATGGTTTGTCGATGGTGAGCGCTATCAAACCTTTGATATCAATAACGGCGCCGGCCTCGATGCTTTTCGAAAAGCGTTCTTCCTGATTTTCAATATTGCAGTGGGTGGTAATTTGCCTGGATCTCCGAATGGCGACACCGAGTTTCCCCAGTACATGCATGTTGATTATGTGCGGGTCTATCAGCCCACGCCTTGATTGGGTCCAGGTTGGCGTCGCGCAGCACGGCCTACTCCAGGGTTGGGATTACCTGCTTGCCTCGCATGAGGGTTTGCTCTAGTTTGTGGGTTGAGCACCTTGAGGAGAAAAGCATGAGCGAAGCACGGGTAGAAGACTTGGATCTCGCGCAGATCGATGTCAGCGATCCACAGCTCTATCTTAATGACAATTGGGGGGCATATTTTGCGCGGTTGCGTGCCGAGGCGCCGGTCCACTTCCAAGAAAATAGTCCCACCGGGCCCTATTGGTCCGTCAGCGCTCATGCCTTAATAAAAGAAGTCGATACCAATCATCAGGTTTTTTCCTCCGCTGATGGCATCGCGATTGCCGATACGCCCCCGGAAAGCGCGGTTGCAGAGGGTGAAATCGTGATCGAAAACTTCATTGCGATGGATCCTCCGGATCATGACCGCCAAAGAGCGGCGGTGTCACCCTCGGTTGCCCCCAGTAATCTTGCGAATTTTGAACCTCTGATTCGTGAACGGGTGGTGGATATATTGAGCCATCTCCCGATCAACGAAACCTTCGACTGGGTTGATCGAGTCTCGGTGGAACTTACCGCCCGCATGCTCGCGACCTTGTTTGATTTTCCCTATGAGGATCGACGCAAATTGATTTATTGGTCAGACATCACCACGGATACCCCTGAGCTCACCGGCGGGGAAATACTTGATTGGGAACAGCGCAAAGCTGATCTCATGGAATGTGCGGGAACCTTTATGGGGTTGTGGCAACAGCGCGCCTCGATGCCGCCCAAGTTTGACCTGATCTCGATGATGGCGCATGGCAAAGACACCCAGGCTATGGCCGAAAACCCAATGCTTTTTTTGGGCAATATTTTGCTACTGATTGTGGGGGGCAATGACACGACGCGAAATAGCATTTCTGGCGGAGTGCTTGCGCTCAATCAGTTTCCTGACCAATATCAACTGCTGATGGATCGGCCCGAACTCATCCCGAATATGGTGTCAGAAATGATTCGCTGGCAGACGCCGGTGATTCATATGCGCCGGCGAGCGCTTGAGGATTACAGACTGGGAGATGCGCAGATTAAGAAGGGCGATAAAGTCGTGATGTGGTATCTATCTGGTAATCGCGATGAATCCGTCTTTCCGGATGCTGACCGGTTAATCATCGATCGGCCTAACGCGCGAGCGCATGTGGCGTTTGGCTTTGGTGTCCATCGCTGCATGGGTAATCGCCTGGCTGAAATGCAGCTACGCGTTCTGTGGGAAGAAATTCACGCGCGCTTTGAAGCCATTGAGGTGGTGGGGCCGGCAGAGCGTAACCCCAATAACTTTATTCGAGGGATTAAATCTTTGCCCGTCCAGCTTCGACCCCGGGCCTTGTGATCGCTCGGACGCACCCTTGCAGGGGCGGCCGATGGCGGCGCTGATGCAGCGACAAGCACTCAATCAAGGTGATCAATAATAAAAGCGTACTCGAGGGCTGTTTTTCGGTATCGCTCGTACCGGCCTGTTGAACCGCTGTGTCCTGTTTTCATATCAATATCCAACAACAGGTCGTGGTCATCGGTCTTGAGGCGTCGTAATCGCGAGACCCACTTCACCGGCTCGAAGTATTGCACCTGTGAATCATGCAGCCCGGTTGTGACGAGCATGTGAGGGTAGGGCTGAGCTTTGACCTGATCATAGGGTGAGTAACTCAGCATATATTGATAGTCGTCGGGGTTGTTTGGATTACCCCATTCGCGATATTCGCCGGTGGTCAGTGGAATTGTCTCATCGAGCATTGTAGTGACCACGTCCACAAAAGGTACATGGGCAATAATGCCTTGATAGCGCTGGGGCGCTTCATTGGCGATGACGCCCATCAAGAGCCCGCCTGCCGATCCTCCGGCGGCAAACAATCGATCGCCATCGGCCAATCCCTGATCAACCAGAAAATTGGACCCATCGACAAAGTCGTTAAACGTATTTTTTTTCTGTTTGAGCCGACCGGCTTCATACCAAGGGCGACCGAGTTCCTGACCGCCTCGAACATGGATAATCGCGTACATAAATCCACGATCAAGCAGTGACAAGATAGATGACCTAAAATAGGCACCGGTTGAGTAGCCATAAGAGCCGTAAGCATACAAATAGGCAGGCCTGGGTCGCTTTTGCTCAGACTGCTTGTAGACCAGAGAGATGGGCACTTGTTGGCCGTCCCGGGCGGCGAAGGTGAGATATTCGGTCTTGTAATGATCTTGATTAAACCCCCCAGCAATCCTTTGTTGCTTCAGCACCTGGGTATCCCCGGTGCTCGTATCATATTCGACGGTTGCATCCGGAGACCGCAGGCTCGAGATTTCGTAGCGGACTAATGGGCTGTCGGCTCTGGGGTTGGCAGATAGGCTTAGGGTTGCTGGCATGTCGGTCACTGGAATCTGCCGGATCGCCTGACCCGTCTTGTCGTAGATCATCAAACGTGCCGCCCCGGCTTTCATTTCCTGGGTGACCAAGTGACCAGAGAAAACTTCGAAGTCTTCAATCAAGACATCGGGCCTACCTTCGATCAAACCCTCCCATTGGCTTCGATCGGCTGAATCTTTTAGTGGAACCTGCATCAATCGAAAATTTTCGGCTTCCCAATTGGTCAGAATATAGAGCTGGTCACCGAGATGCCGCACCCGATACTCATGGCCGGCTAGTCGCTTTAGGACCGTCTTCGGTGCTGCAAGGGGTTCTGAGCGAGGTATCAGCAGAACCTCCGAACTCTCTGTACTGCTGGCAATGATGTAAATGAAGCGATCACTGCGGCTTTCGGTGAGCCAAAGCGAGTAGGTGTTATCGAGTTCCTCATAGACCAAGGTGTCGAGGGCCTGGGAGGTTCCTACCTTGTGGCGATAGACGGCGTTGCCGAGCAGCGTTTGTGGATGTTTCTTAATATAAAAAAGATAGTCACCACCCAAGCTCCAAGCGATTGATGACGAAGCGCCCGTGATCTCGTCATCGAGATCGGTTTGGGAACTGATCTGTCTGATTCTTATCGTATAAATGCGGCGGCTGACTCGGTCTTCGGCAAAGGCAACATAGCGTTCGTCTGGGCTGATCACCCAGTTTTGTACGCTGAAGTAATCTGCGTTTTGAGCGAGTTGGTTCACGTTGAGTACGATCTCATGATTGGGATCTTCCGGGTCCTTAAAGCGTTTATAGATGGGGTGCTCAAAGCCCTCCTCGAAGGCCCGATAGTACCAATGCTCACCATTTTGAACCGGCACGCTGCTGTCTCTTGCAGGTAACCTCTGGGTAATTTCTTCAAACAATGTAGTCTGCAAATCTTCAGTGCCTGCAAGCATGGCCTGGGTGTAGGCATTTTCGGCTTCAAGCAATGCCAGCATTTCCGGATCTGAGCGGGTGTCATCTCGAATCCAATAGAACTCATCGACTCTGCGGGTGTCTCCCGTACCGAGCTGGGTGGTGATTTGTTTCGCAACCGGAGGCTGGGGTGCTGTTTTGGGTTGGGCTGTCTCAGTACTGCAGCCAGCAAGCTGGCTGGCGAGGAAAAAAAGGATGAACAATAACAGTGGCATGTGAATTCCTGTGGCGATTGGATCGTTTAAGAAAGCTTCACCGTCTCGGGTCACGCATCAGGTTGAGGGTATTGATGTGAGGTCCCCGGGTGAAGTGCGGCTTTGGCTGCACAGTAACATACTATCCCTGTCCATAAATGCGAAAGCCTTGAGGGCCGCTCAAGCATCTCATCAGTCCGCTCAGAGCTGCGCTGATAGACCGGGTTTGGAGTGCTCAAAAAAATCTGATGCTGCCTCAACCGCGCGTCAAACCGCACCGGTCAAAATAACAACGATCAGGCGGCATTTTAGGGCGCAAGGGTCGTTAGAGCGCGGTTGAGGGTGCGTTGAAGTATCAAAGTTAGGTTTTTTGCTCTAAATCGGTTAGGTTTTGGGTAGTTTCATTTTTTCGGGGTATTGCGTATGCGCTATTCAGATTATTTGAATGCAGCGACATTCCACCACAAAACAATCAGCTACAATGTGCTGGCTCCAAAGGTTGATCCGGCGGATGGGCCGAAGCAACAGCGGGTTGAAATCTCTTTAAAACAGTCGTTGGCGCTTGTAGGCCCTTATTGCGGGACCCGGATCATGGAGCAAGTAAAAGCGGTGGTGCCTTTGGCTGCGTACCTCTGTCTTTTTCAGATGCTTATCTTGCGGCATCCGATTGACTCGGCACTGATGCTTGCGGGTGGATTAATCGCGGTCATCGTCGGTCTCGCAGTGTTCATGGAGGGCCTGAGCACAGGTCTGATGCCGTTTGGTACGATTATCGGAGATAATTTGCCGAAGAAGGCCTCGATGACTGTTGTTTTGATCATCATTGGCATCTTGGGCGTCGGCGTCACCTTTGCAGAACCTGCCATTGGTGCTTTGCAAGCCTTTGGTTCCTCGGTTGATGTCAACGCAGCTCCCTACCTCTTTGAGCTGCTCAATAACTGGACGCTCCAGCTGGTCTTGATGGTAGGGGCTGGGGTCGGTCTCGCCGCCATCTTAGGGACGGTTCGGTTTGTGCGAGGTTGGTCACTCAAACCAATGATTTACAGTGCGCTGGTCCCTGTCATGGCGTTAACGGGTTATGCGTGGCTCGACCCTGATCTTCGATCAATTCTAGGGCTTGCTTGGGATTGCGGCGCGGTGACCACCGGCCCTGTTACGGTGCCTTTGGTACTCTCCTTGGGTATCGGTATCGCCAATGCCGCAGGCAAGGGGGAGTCCTCTTTATCTGGTTTTGGTGTTGTGACGATGGCCTCGCTTTTCCCAATTTTGGCGGTATTGATTCTCGCTATTTTCCTTTCTTTCACGGTCACGCCGGATGAAATTAGAGCGGCGGCGGCCGTGTCGACGGGTGGGGTTGCTGCAACCGCTACCGTCTGGGACCAAACACCGTTGATTGAAATCGTGACTGGGGTCAGGGCCATTTTACCGTTAGTGCTGTTTTTGATGTTTGTGTTGTTTGTGATTTTGAAATCCAAACTCCCGAATCGCATGGTAACGCTCTATGGCCTGACGCTTTCGATTGTTGGTATGTGTATCTTTAACGTTGGCTTAACCTACGGTCTGGGGGCGATTGGTGCCCAAACTGGAGGTGTATTACCTGCAGCCTTCATGGAGCTACCGGTCAGTCAATTCTCGCCGATCTACCCTGAATTGGTTGGCATCATCATTGTGATTGCATTCGCATTTTTACTTGGTTTTGGGGCAACACTGGCCGAGCCCGCCCTCAACGCTCTTGGGCTGACGGTACAAACTCTGACTAATGGAGCTTTTAAGAAATCGATGTTGATGTACAGCGTTGCCAGTGGTGTCGCGGTGGGTATTTCCTTGGGAATCGCGAAACTGGTCCTTGGGTTCGATCTGGCGACCGTGCTGATTCCGCTTTATTTACTCGGTGTTGTCTTGACCTATTTTTCAACCGAAGAGTTTGTGAATGTTGCCTGGGATAGCGCAGGTGTCACCACAGGTCCAGTTACGGTACCCCTAGTGTTGGCAATGGGGCTCGGGCTTGGCTCGGCGGTCTCGGCGGTGGAAGGCTTTGGTATTTTGTCATTGGCAAGCATTTGCCCAATTCTTGCGGTTCTCACTATGGGATTGACGATTCAGTTTTTAAATAAGAGACAGTCGGTGGAACCATCAAACGTAACGGAGGCGTTGATATGAACGAACGTAGCATTACTTATTTATCCGATGCATTTCTGATTACTTGCGTGCTTCAAAAGGATTTAGCTGACGACGTGCTGTTGGCAGCAAAAAATATTGGGGCGCAGGGCGCGACGATCAGTTACGCGCGTGGAACCGGTATTCGCGAACGTATGGGCCTTCTGGGTGTAACCGTTGATGAGCAGAAGGAAGTGATTCGGATCATCGTTTCTGAAGAGCAGTCCAATTTAGTCTTTGAGGCGATGTATCTAGCGGGCAAGCTAGACACTCCGGGGATGGGCATTATGTACATGGTCAGGCTCGATCGTGTTGCGACCTATGTCCCAGCCACGATTTTAAACGCCGCCAGCTAGGGGATCGTGATGCAAGTTGAAATCGGAGCGTTGGTCCATAAAGACTGTGGTCAAGCGGTGCTTGATGCGATGCAAAATACAGAGGGGGTCGCTGCTGTTTTTATAGAGACGGGGCGATCCAATGATCTCTTTGACGACCGCCAATTTGGAGAATTCGGCGAATCAGCGATTGTCACTATTATGGCGGACGAAAGTCATCGGGAATCAGTGTTTCAGGAACTATATGCAGCGTGTGATTTACATGACCGCTCTCGGGGACTTATTTTTATGACTGAACCCGTTTTGCGCACCAGTCTTTCGTGAAGCGTTTGGTTGATGGGTTGATGGATGAAGGATGGATCGGTGAATTGACGGAGGTATTGATATAAGCTCTGAGGT
>Ga0209631_10005985_pt1 | contig 12661 bp, 14 predicted proteins | sample COG_08_FD_184752 | JGI IMG/M metagenome (GOLD analysis project Ga0209631, IMG submission 184752) | Pelagic Microbial community sample from North Sea - COGITO 998_met_08 (SPAdes) (version 2) | ecosystem: Environmental > Aquatic > Marine > Neritic zone/Coastal water | place: Helgoland, sampling... | reverse complement strand
CTTTTACATGTTTCTGATCTTAGTCATGGAAGAGTAAAAAAACCATCTGACCTTGTTACAATTGGGCAAAAATTAAAAGTTAAAATTACAAAAATTGATCCTAAGACAAATCGTGTTTCAGCGTCTGTAAAAGCATTAACAGAGGATCCATATTCGAATATTGATAAAAAATACAAGGTTGGTCAAACTTACGAGGGAACAGTCACAAAAATTATGGATTATGGATGTTTCGTTAGAATTGAAGATGGGATTGAAGGGCTTATACACAGTTCTGAATTAGACTGGACCAACAGAAATATTAAGCCAAATGCGGTGCTATCAGTTTCACAAAAAATAAAATTTAAAATTGTTAATATAGATAAAGAATCTAAAAGAATTTCATTATCGTACAAAGCCACTTTGGAAAATCCTTGGGATAAAATTAAAGAAAATGTTGGAAAAGAAACAAAAATAAAAATTAATAATGTTACAGATAAAGCTATCTTTGGAGAGCTTACTGATAATTCTTTAACAGGTATGTTACACTATAAAGAAATATCTTATGAGGAAAATATAGAAGATCTTAAAAAGTTTAAAAAAAATGATGTTATAAATGTAAAAATAATAGAAATTAAAGATGAAAAGATTAGATTTTCTAAAAGGGCTCTTGATAAAGATCCTTTGGATTGGTTTAAAGATAATGGAAAAAAAATTGGAGACATAATAACTACAAGAATTCATGAGGTCTTAAAAACTGGTGTTCGAGTTGCCTTAGATAAAGAAAAAAAATTGATTTTTACCATAAGAAAAGTTGATTTAGCTAAAGAAACAGCTGACGCAAGACCTGAAGTATTTTCTCCAGGTAACGCACTAGATGCAAAGATTACAGAGTTGGATTTAAAATCTAGAAAAATTAAATTAAGTGTGAAAGCTGCCCAGCTTGATGAAGAAAAGTCTATGATAGCTAAGTTCGGTGAAAATGCTACTAAATCTGGCGCAACTCTTAAAGGAATTTTTGAAAAAGCTCTTGGTAGCAAGAATAAGAAAAAAGAAGAAAAGTAATTGTCACGACCAAAGCTCATTAAATTATTAAAAAAAAAACACCCCAAACTTAGCAACCCCTTATTAGAGAAAGTTATAGATAACTTTTTTGTTAGTATAGAGGAAGCGCTTCTAAAGAATAAAACTATAGAATTAAGAAGTTTTGGTACTTTTTTTATTAAAAAGATCAAAGCAAAATTCTCTGCACGTAACCCCGCTAGCGGAGAATTGATTTATGTTCCTGAAAAAAATAAGGTAAGATTCAGAGCAAGTAAAAAACTTAAAGAATTTATTAATAAATGAATAAACCTAAAATTTTTATTGCCTGTGACACAAACAGAATTAGTGAAGTAAAAAAGATTATTAGCAAAACTAAAACAAACAAATTAGATTTAGGTTATAAATTTGGTTTAGAGTTCTTCTATTCAAAAGGTGGTCGTGAATATATTTCAAAACTTAAAGGTAAAAAAATTTTTCTAGATTTAAAATTAAATGATATACCAAATACTTGCGCTGCCGCTATTAACTCTTTGAGAGATTTAAAAAATATTTCTTACCTTACTGTACATATAAATGGTGGTCTCGAGATGCTCAAGGCAGTTAAAAAAGTATCAAAAAAAATTAATAATAAAATTAAAATTTTAGGGGTAACTGTTCTCACCAGCTTTTCTAATACATCAATTAAAAAAATCGGCCACACTAAATCCATTAAAGAATTAGTTAAAAAACAAGTTGCTCTAGCTAAACTTGCAAAGTTAGATGGTATAGTTTGTTCAGGCTTTGAGGCAAAATATTTAAAAAAAATTTGTAAAAATATGGAAATTATAACCCCGGGCATACGGTTGGTTGGTGATAACAAAGGAGATCAAAAAAGAGTGATGACTCCAAAGCAGGCTTTTAAAAATGGAGCCACCTCAATTGTTATTGGTAGAAGCGTCACAAAAGGTAATATTAAAAATAATATTAAAAAACTTATAAAATCTTTGAATTAATGAAACTGAAAGTTTGTGGGTTATCAAACGCAATAGAAGTTGAAACTTGTGTTTCTGATAAAGTAGATTATTGTGGCTTTATTTTAAATTTCCCGAAAAGCCATCGCTTTGTATCTTTTAATAGAGCAAAAGATCTTACAAAAATTAATAAAGGTAACTCACAGTTTGTCGGCGTCCTTGTAAAACCGAATGAACAAGAATTAGATAAATTTTCCAAACTAAATTTAGATTACTTTCAACTTTATGGAGATTATTCCAATAGTGAGCTAAGCAGAATTAAAGAGAAATATGGTAAAAAGATAATTGCCGCTGTTCAAGTTAAAAAAAAAGAAGATATAGATAAATATAAAGCAATCAGTTCTGGATCAGATATTATATTATGGGATAGTTCAGGCTATGAAGAAAGTCTCAGCTGGGATTATAACTGGATTAAAGCGGTATCAACAAATATCGAAAAAATGATAGCTGGTAATATCACAATTGATAAAATTCAAGATTTAAAAGGTTTAGCTGACACTATTGATGTTTCTGGTGCTTTAGAAACAAATAAAGTAAAAGATATAAATAAAATTAAAGAATTTACAAACCAAATAAATAAAATTAATGATGCAAATTAAAAAAGGTGTTCCTCTAATTGATCAGCACGACAAGAATGGGATGTGGGGTGGCAAGTTTGGTGGGAGTTTTGTTCCTGAAACACTAAAAAAACCTATTGCGGATCTAACTAACCTTTTTGAGAAATTGAGAAATGATAAAAGTTTTGTCGAAGAAAGAGATTATTACTTCAAAAATTATGTAGGGTCCCCCTCACCTTTGATATTTTTAGATAATTTAACAGACCATATAGGAGGTGCTCAGATTTGGGCTAAAGTAGTTTCAGAAAACCCAGGCACCGCTCACAAGGTCTATGCATGTATAGTGCACTGTTTGATCGCTAAGCGAGCGGGTAAAAAATATGTCTGTACAGACACGGGTGCTGGAATGCAAGGGAAGAATTTAGCGATGGTAGCCAAAAAATTTAATTTAAAATGCAAAATATTTATGGGCATTAGAGATATTCAAAGACAGCAAAAAAATGTTGTAGTCATGAAAAAATATGGAGCTGAAGTTGTTCCAGTAACTTCAGGGAGTCAAACATTAGTTGATGCTGTAAGTGAGTGTATGAGATATTGGGTAGCAAATTGTCAGTCCAGTCATCTCGTAGTTGGAAGTACAGTAGGACCGAACGTGTTCGTTAAGATTTCAGGTTATTCTACTTCACAAATCTCCAGGGAACTAAAAGTGCAATTAGAAGATGAATTTGGAAAAATACCAGACAAATTAAAATTAATTAATTGTGTGGGAGGCGGATCTAGCGCTTACGGATTTTGGAGTGAATTTATTGATTATGATAAAAAACAAATCGAACTAATTGGTGTTGAGGCTGGAGGTTCTAAAAATAGTAAACTTCATGCAGCACCTTTAAGTAATAATTCTAAACTAGGTGTACTTCATGGAGCAAAAGCTTACTGTATTCAAGATTCTGATGGTCAAATTGGTGAAACTGAAAGTTTGGCGAGCGGACTTGATTATCCTTCCGTGAGTCCACTTCATTGTTTTTTAAAAGACGCTGGAAGAGCTAGATATACTTCTGCGACTGACGAAGAAGCTCTCGAAGCCTACGCACTTGTTTCAAAATTCTCAAATATATCTCCCTCTCTCGAACCGAGTCATGCCTTTTCAACTGCAATTAAGCTCGCACCTAAACTTAGTAAAAACACAGTGTTATGTATAAATAGTTGCGGCCAGTCAAAAAAAGATTCTGATATAATTAAAAGTAAACTAGGTTTTTATACCGAATGAAATCAGAAATTCAATTAGCGTTTGATAAATGTAAAAAAGAGAAAAGACCAGCTCTTATTACTTATACAGTAGCATCAGATCCTAATAAAAAAAAATCTTTAGAAATTTTAAAAGCAATTTCACAACATGCAGATATTCTGGAACTCGGTTATGCTCATTCTGCTCCTGTTGCAGATGGATCGGAAATTCAAACTAGCTCAAATAGAGCCATTAAAAACGGTTTTAAAATGAAAGATGCTTTTCAAATAGTTAAAAGTTTTAAAAAAAACTATAAATCAAAACCAATAATTCTTATGGGTTACTACAATATGATTTTTCAGTACGGTGAAAACAAATTTTTAAATGATTGTAAAAAAGCAGGTGTGAGTGGCATTATCTGCGTTGATTTACCTTGGCCTGAAAACAGGAATTTTGCTAAAAAATGTAAAAAGAAATCAATAAGTTTCGTTCAACTTCTTTCTCCTACAACCACTAGAGATAGAATGAAAAAGATTATAAAAGATTCTCACGATATGATTTATGTTATCTCAATGCTTTCAGTGACAGGTGGCAAGCTAAAAGTTTCACCAAAAAAAATATTAGAAAACTATAATAAGATCAAAAAAATCAACCCAAAAAAAAATCTAGTAATAGGCTTTGGTATTACCGATAAGACTATATCATCCTTAAAATCAGCATCAGGTCTAGTAGTGGGTTCATATCTTTGCAAAAACATTACCAATTCACTCAAAATGAAACATAATGTTGCCAAAAAATTATCGAAAATTGTGTATAATCTAAAAAGAAAAATTATATGAACTGGATAAAAAATTCTATTTTAAGTTTTGTTCAAAAAGCAAAAGATAAATTTAAAAAATCACGTCCTTCAAAAAAAGACCAAGAGCAAAGTCTTTGGATAAATTGCCCTGGATGTAATCAGATGCAATTAAAAGAAGATTTAAAGCAAAATTTTAATATTTGTAAATGCTCATACCATTTTGACTTAGATCCTAAAATTAGATTTAAAAATCTTTTATTTGATGATGGTTTTTTTGAGCAAATCGAGTGTCCCTCGTGGTCCACGCCTGATCCTTTGAATATAGAAATAAATGGAAAAAAATTTATCGACAAATACAAAAACTACCAGAAAAAAACTGGACAACAAAGCGCCCTGTTGATTGGTTATGGTAAAATTGGAGGAATAAAAACTGTTGCTGTTGGATATAATTTTGCTTTTGGAGGAGCTGCTTTTTCACAAAGAGAAAATGAACATTTTTTATCGGCTGCTCACTTTGCGATGAAAAATAATGTAGAACTTTTCTTAAGCATTTATCAAAGTGGAGGCATGTCCGTTTATGGCAATATTCATTCACTTAAATCGATGAGTGTATGCCAAATGGTTCATACAATGCTCAAAAAGAAAAATATTATAAATATTGGAGTTCTAGGATCAAAAATAACTGGAGGAACATTTGTAAATGTATTTGCTAATGATTTTTTATTTTCCGAATCTCCAAGTAGCACTGATCAACTATTCAGTGGAAAAAGAGTCTCTGCAAGCGTAAGATCCTCTGATAATGCAGAAATGCCTTCTGACTTTGGTGAGGGAACATTTTTAGAAAAACATGGAATGATTGATGGCTGTTTTGCTTCTAGACTAGAAGTTAAAACAAAAATAATCACTTTAACTAAAGTCCTGTTGAAAAAAGAGGAAACTCAAGCTAAGAAAGAGACATCAAATGTCACAGTCGAGAAGCCTCTACAATCTGCTAGTTAGTCATAAACTTTTTAATAAATCAATAAATTTTGATCTTAAAAGAATAAAGTTTGTTCTAAAAAAACTAAATCATCCAGAAAAAAAACTAAAAAAAGTAATTAATTTTATAGGATCTAGTGGAAAATTTACTACTTTATATTCTTTAAAAAGTTTTATTCAGGCAAATAATCAAACAGCCTCGGCTTATATATCTCCATCTCTTCAAGATATAAAAGAACGTTTTTGGATGGGTAATCGATATTTAACTCATCAAGAAATTAAGCAATCAATAAAAATAATTGAAAAATTCAAGATACCATTGACAGTTTTCGAAGTCCTAACTGTTATTTATATAATCAATGCTGCAAAACAAAATGTTGATTACAACCTGGTAGAGGCAGGTGCTCTTTTTGCTAAGGACTCTACAAATGTATTTGATTTTCCGTTAGCTCAAATTATAGTGAATATTAATAAACAACACTTAAATTTTCTAAAAAAAAAGACACTCGATGAAATTATTTATCAAAAAGTTGGTTTTTTAAGTAATTTTACTCATATCTATATAGGCAAACAAAAGCCTAAAGTTTTAAATAAAATTAAAAAAAATCTTAAAAAAAATAAAAGTAAAATTACTTACCCTAATGTCTGGAATTTAATTAAGAAAGATAAAAAATACTATTATCAAGATAAAAAGTTAAAAATTAAAATTAATACAAATAATATTCACTCTAAAGGATTATTAGAAAATTTATGCCATGCAATAAAAATAGCGCTTGAGCTTAAAATTGATAAAAAAGTAATTGAAACAACTATTCCTAAAATTTCATTTGAAGGCAGATTTCAATACTTGGGTAAGGGAAAAATTAAAAGAATACTTCATAAAAATGAAAAAATTTTGTTAGATGGAGCTCATGCAGAAGCGGATGCAAAAAATTTAGCTAATTACTTAAAAAACAATACTATTTCAAAATATGGAATTTGGGCTATGATGAAAAATAAAGAACCTAATTTATTCATTAATCAATTTGAGAATATATTTAAAAAAATAATAACTATTCCAATTGAAAATGAACAAAGCTCATTGTCTGCAAGAGATTTATATAAAATAGCAATAAAAAATAATTTTAATGCAGCTATGGCTAAAAATTTTCTTGACGCACTAAAAAAAGTTTCATCTTCAGAAAAAAAACTTATTGTTTGTTTTGGCTCACTTTACAATATTGGAAATATTTTAAATAAAAACTAAATATGAGGTTCAATAAATTCTAGCATATCTTTTTCGCTAGTGGCTCCTACTTTTGTTCCTAAAAGCTTGCTACCTTTAAATAAAAGAACAGTTGGTACTCCTCTAACTGAATACTTAGTAGGTTCGTTTGGTTGAGATTCAATATCATGATAATAACAGTCGATTTTATCTGCTTTTTCATTAGATATTTTTTCAATAATTGGTTTTAACTGCTGACATGGTCCACACCACGAAGCTGAAAATTGAATTAGAGAAAGTTTATCTCCACTTATTTGTTCTTGAAATTTTTCATCAGTTGAGTCTTTAAATGCCATATAACTTCTATATAAATAATTATCTTTTCTATTCAAGCATTATATTGTCATCATCCACATCTAAAATTTCCTCGGAAAGGCCAGCATTGGAAATAAGAGAAGTAATTACACCGTTAATGTTTCTCTTATTATCCTCTAAATTTTTTCTTCTATTCTTAATTTGATTCTCAGAAGATCTTTCGTCTTTATCTATCTGTTCTCCATCTTTTTTAATTCCATTAAATATTTTTCTAGTTTTAATTCGAAAATCATTGCTATTTAAATAATTAAATAAGTCTTTTAATTTTGGTGAAATTTCATTCTTGTTATCTGTTATGCTTGCTTTATTTGCTTGAACTAACTTTCTCATAGTTGATGCTAATTGCCTCAAAATTGGATATTCAGAACAAATAATTACTCTTCCGTTTTCTCTCTCTTCTACAAAACCTTTAGATTTTTTTGGCATTACTTTAGTAAATATAAAACCAATAGTAGCATCTACCTTAGACATATCTTCTAGCAGTTTTGGAACCCATTTTTCGTCATAATTTAAAACATCTTTACTTTCGTAAAGTATGTTACCAACTCGTTCTCCTTTAAAAATTACAGACTGAATGACATCACCACCTTTTTGTCCTTTTTTCACTGCCTTAAATTTATCTGTTGGAAATTCCTTTTTTAAATATTCTTCTAATAATTCTTCTCTGACTTCTCCCTGTCTTTCACTTGGTGCTTGACTGGCAGCTCTTGCTGTTTCTTCGGCTTTTTTTCGCATTCGATCCATATCAATTTGATAAGCTTTTTTCATTTCAGCTTTTTCAGCTTCATTTTTTAATCTTTCTTCTTCTTTTTCTTTTTTTGCTTTAGCCTCCAAATCAACTTTTTGTTTTCTCGCATATTCATTGGCAATTTTTTTAACTCTTTCAACCTCTGCTGCTGCTTTTTTGTCTATTTCAGTTTTTTGTCCTTTTTTGGCATCCTGTCTTATTTTTTCTTTTTCTTTTTCATGGGCTTCATTTTGTTTTTGCATCTTAACATTTAATTTATCTTCAAAATCTTTTTGTCTTTCTTTTGATTTTTGTTCTTCTACTTTTTGGAGTTTTTTTCTAAATTCTTCAGCCTCATGCTTTAAGCTTTCCTCTATAGGAAAAAATTTTTTACAATGTGGGCACTTAATTTGTTGTTTCATTTTTACTTTTTTTTCACTTTAAAATTTTAATGTTTTCTTCATTTTCTTTATTCCATCTTTTTTGGTCAATATAAATCATCTCATCTTTTAAAATTTTTATTTCCGTTTCTATTTCCTTAAGTTCATACTTAAGTTTTAAAGTACTTAAATATCTGTAGACTAGAGTTGGTAAATTTATTAACCAAATCAATAATCCCAAAATAGGATTATTCCAAAGCATATGGAAATTTACTTTGCTTTTTAGTTTATTCCATCTCAATCTTATGGTGTAATATGTAATCCAGTCTTTTCTTGATCTGATACATTCCTGTAAAGCGTAATGATATTTATTTAAATCTTTTTTAGGCAGCTTCATATTTTTTTTCAATATTTTCTACGTATTGGTTTATTTCATTTAAAAATTCAATTTTTTTTGTATTTCCCTCAATTTCAAACTTGTTTCTAAAATGATCACACTCTGTATAAAAATCAGAACAAGTTGTCCATTTTTCTTTGTTGGTGCTGAGGATTCTTGTTGCTATACCTCTTTTAATATCCTTTAAAACATTTTCAGATAAAACTTCTGGTGCTTCTTGATAGATAATTTTCTTTCCAAATTCTATTAAACGTTCATCTTCAAATTTATCTAGTAGTTTAAATTTATCTTCCCAAGATGACTGATGCCATTTTTCCATTTTAGATGTTTCTTTGTTATCTACAAATTTTGAGTAAATGCTTTCTTCAGGAGTAATATCAAGCTGGCTACCTGTATCTCTTTTTTCTTGAGCTATTTCTGATAAAGCTAAGGAAATTCTTGAACAAAAATCTTTATTTTCACTAACTATTTTAGCTCTATTCATTAAAACATCTTTGCTTATTGCTTTATAGGGATCTTCTTTAAAACCATAATCAGAGTGCAACAGAACGGGAGCTTTGTTGGATCGAATAGTTCGAAGAAATTTTGGTGACTTTTTCATTTCAGTTTTAAGATCTTCTAAAGATAAATTTATGTGGGCAGTAGGATCAAATCGAAGATCATAAGCCTGTACCCACTTGAAAAGAGGATGAAGCATATACTCTGGATGTAATGGTGCGACTAAATAAATTTTCGACTTGCCATAGAAATATTCGGATGTACTAAACAAAGTTTCATTTCTTGCAAAATTTTCTACTTCTTCTCTACTTCCAGTTAACATAGCAGATCTCCAAGTTACATTTTGATCTTTGTAAATTTTTTCTAACACAAGTTTTGTTAAATTCGCGTCAAATAATGCGTTATGAGCTCCACTTGACTCTATTCCATTCATTCTGGCTAATGATTCTAATTTCATTACAGCATTACCTTTGTCATTTATTTCTGTTTTCATTAGCTGTTTGTTAATTGCAAATGCCGCTCTAACAATATTAAGCCCGTCTTGTCTCTTGTTGCCATTCGTGTTGGTTAAATATGGTTGTCTGAGGCCCTTAAAAAACTCTTTACGAAGCATTTCATCGTCAAAATTAATATTCGCGTAGCCCATAAATACAGCGGGACTCCATTTTTTAAAAGTTTCCTCCACTTCTTGTAACATTTGATAGTGTGAATAATTAGCCTGAGTTAACATTGAAACATTTGACTGATTCACTAGTAAAGCTCCGCATTGAGGAATTACACCTTCAGGTAACCTGCATCTGATGTTTAATTTATCTAATTCTTGAAAATTATCATTCATAAGAATGGCTCCTATTTCAATGATAGTTCCATAAAATGTATTTGAAGAATCTGTCTCTATATCCCAAATAACTATATTCATTCATCTCCTCAGTTTTACTACTGTTTAAAAGTGAATGTTAAAATAGAAAGGAAAAGATCTAACATCCAACTTCTAAACGAGTAGTCGGTTAACTAATGTAGCTACTTATTTAATGATGTTTAGATGAAAGTTAGAAAGGACGAAACACTAAACAATCACATCTAAACAAGTAGTTATATCTAGTTTTATAACTATACACTATTCTTTAATAAAGTCAACGATCAATATACTTTAAAATATTTTTAGCTGGAATAGTTTTTTTAATCCATAATGCAGGGATATTTTCAAAACCTTTTAACGCTGCAAAATAAGCTCCCACAAAATTAGCCCTGCTACAATTACAACCACCCGCTTTTATAGTTTTATGCATTGCATCTTTGTACGATTTAGAGGTAATCATAGCATGAATAGAACCCATAAAAGTTCCAGGGTAACTACAAGCTTTTCCAAATTTTTTAACAACATTAATATGATTTTGATTTTTTTGCCTTAATACCTTTTTGATATTAACAACTATGTTTTTGAAGTATCTATTCTTTTTATATTTTCTTACAAATGTCTCAATAGGACTTTTCTCTCCATTCGCTGCTAAATCAATGATCTTTAATTTAGCCAATGCGTAGGTTTCATTAATCTTTGAATTAGCAACACTTTTGATAACTGTTTTTAATTCCTTATCAGAGTTATTGTAGAGATAATAAGGTAGCGCAGCGCAATAACCATCTGATTCGTTAACTTTAGTGCCACCTGTAATTTTTTTTTTTGCTTTTATATTTTTTATGGTCTCTAAAATGTTTTGATGAATCCAAGGGCCATTCATAGGCTTTTTCCACTTAATCTTTTTGTATTTCTTACGAAGCTTTAAATTTCTCCAATAAGCAGAACCTGGTCCAAAGTTTTTTACTATATTTTTTTTAAAATTTTTAATTATGTCTGATTTTTTCTTTGTAGAAATTAGGGTTTTAAACATAACTTGACCTACATCATTATAGCCTGAGACATTTCCTGTTTTAACAGAATAAAAAGGACTTTTATTTTGTCTCAAGAAAGCTATTTCTTTTTTCCCTTTAATATGTTTTTTTAATTTTTTTGGATCATAAACCCAGTGTAAAGGTCTTGCCGCTGCGTCTGCAACTGAAGCACCTAGAAAAATATGTAAATTTTTTATCATTAATTAGTTTTTCTAAATCTTATACATTATTTGCTTAGATTTTTTTATTTATTGGTAAACTTGAAGTTCGTAACTGTCCACAGCCACTTAAAGATTTTTCACTTGCCCCGCCGCTTCTTCTTACTGTTACAATAAATCCTGCATTTTTAACTATTTGAGCAAATTCACTTGTCTTGTCTTCAGAGACCGGTTTTATATTACAACCCGGCCAAGTATTCATAAAAATTAAGTTTAATTTAGATGGAAATTGATTCATTACTTTTACTAATTTCCTTGCATCTTCTGAGCTGTCATTAATTCCAGACATTAGAGTATATTCCACAAATACTTTTTCTTTCACAACGCTAGTATAATATTTACAACTTTTAATGACTTCTTCTAAAGGGTATTTTTTATTAATAGGAATAATCTCATCTCTTTTTTTATTATCAGCTGCATGGAGCGATAAAGCTAAGTGAGCTCCTACTTCGTCAGAAAATTTGATTATTTTGTCTGGAACTCCAATAGTTGATAAAGTTATAGATTTTTTTCCCATATTAATTCCTTCGGGTTCCATTAAAATTTTAATAAATTGTTTGGTTTCTTGATAATTTGTAAGTGGCTCCCCTGACCCCATGCAGACAACCCGCTTTATGAGTTTTTGATCTCCAAAGTCATTTAGATATCTTTTGGCAATCATCATTTGTGTAACTATTTCGCTAGCAGATAAGTTTTTAACTAATAGTTGAGTTCCTGTTGCGCAATGTATGCACGCACTGCTCTTTGACATAGCGCAACCGACTTGCACTGACACACAAATAGTATTGTGAGTTTTGCTTGGAATTAATACGACTTCAATTAAATTTTTATTTTCATCATTTAATTCTAAAAGCCATTTAATAGTTTTATCATCTGCAACTTCAGTTTTTATGATTTTTGGTAAATCTAAAGATAAGACATTATCTAATTCTTTTCTGAGGTCTTGAGTAACAGTAGTTAAATCAACAAAACTTGTTAAGCCCTTTTGATAAATTGCTTTATAAAGTTGTTGAGCTCTCATCTTAACTTTACCTTTTTCAATTCCAACTCTTTCTGCCAGAAAAATTTTTAATTCTTCAAAAGTTAAATTATAAAAATTTTGTTTTGCCATTTATGATGATATTAAAGATTAAAGCGGGCTAGTGACAGCCCGCCCCATAGAAATTTTAAAGCTTTTTTTTCTCTACTCTATTATGACCAAGAACTTTACCTTTGTTGACCCCAGCAGACAGTCTAATACCTGATGTACCTGAACCATTGGCATCTACGGCTTTTTGTTTTTTACTTAACTGCATTGAAAGTTTCTGCTCAGCTTTTAAAGTGGCAGAATTCTTATACAGTTTGCTAAATCTATTATCCATAGCAACTCCTTTTGTTTTCTAC
>Ga0209631_10005983_pt1 | contig 12664 bp, 11 predicted proteins | sample COG_08_FD_184752 | JGI IMG/M metagenome (GOLD analysis project Ga0209631, IMG submission 184752) | Pelagic Microbial community sample from North Sea - COGITO 998_met_08 (SPAdes) (version 2) | ecosystem: Environmental > Aquatic > Marine > Neritic zone/Coastal water | place: Helgoland, sampling... | reverse complement strand
GGGATTATTGGTGAAAATGGAGCGGGTAAATCCACTTTATTAAAATTATTGTCCGAAGTCACCAATCCCACAACGGGTTCAATAAAAGTTAAGGGGAAAATTGCTGCGTTATTGGAAGTCGGTACGGGCTTTCACCCAGAGCTTACAGGTAGAGAAAATATATTCTTAAATGGGGCTATTTTAGGAATGAATAAAAAGGAAATTGACTCAAGAATCGAAGAAATAATTGATTTTTCTGGAGTTGCTAAATATATTGATACGCCAGTAAAGCGATATTCAAGTGGTATGAAAGTCCGATTAGGATTTGCTGTTGCAGCTCATTTAGAACCAGATATTTTGATTGTGGATGAAGTATTAGCCGTTGGGGATGCCGAGTTTCAAAAGAAGTGCATTGGGAAAATGCAAGATGTAGCCGGAAAGGGGCGTACGGTATTGTTTGTTAGTCACAATATGAATTCTGTTGCAAGGCTATGTGCAAGAGGAGTAGTGTTGGACAAGGGACAAGTGGTTTTTGATGGTGCCATAGAGTCTGCAGTTGAAAAGTACCTAAATATAGGTGACTTGAAGTTAGCATCATTGTTTGTCCCAGAACCGCAATCAGGTGTTGAAATAGAACTTTTAGAAGCTAAGTTGAAGAATGAAGAAGGAGCGCTGTTAACAGAAGTAGCGAATGTTTTATCACATTTTGTGATTGAATACAAATTACGATTTAATGAATTGGTTCGATTGCCACATCTAACAATCACTATTCGAAACTCTAAAGAAGAGGTAGTTTTCTTTTCAGATCGCATGGATGATTTAAATTCTCCAGAAATGCAAACACCGGGAGAGTACTTGGTGAAAGTTGGTTTTCCACAACCTTTACTAAAACCTGGTAGGTATGATGTGTCATTTGGGATAGTTAATAAAGATAACTCTAAAACAAATCACTTTAGATCAGTTCTGGCATTTGAGTTGGTTGATTTAAATAGTACTCGGGAAAATAGAGGCGGATATATTTTTAAGCCATTAGAATGGAAAGTTATAAAATCCTAACTCGTAAAGTGAAAGTGAAAAATGGCAAAAAGTTTTTGTTGTGAAAATTTGATTTATTGCCGTGTAGGTTTGATACTATAAACTTTGAAGAAACCACTGTTAGCCATTAAGGTATGAGCTATATTATTTATACTGTCGCTACTAAAATGCGTTTTTGCTCATTTTAATGTTGTGATAAATGTTTATTTCTTAAGATATGGTAGATATTCGTTACATATTCTTGCTAATTATTGTGTGAACGATAAAAAAATTCTAAGATAAAGTGATCGTATTTCTTTGATTATGCCTAGCGAAGTAAGTAGAAGAGCGAATTTTTTCTTATCTTGTATAAAGAATTAGCAATACTGATAATAATGTATTTGAAAAAAATAATAAACAAAATTTTCCATTTTTCTTTATTCAAACTTTATATGAAAATAAAGTTAGGAATTGGAGGAATAAAAATAGATGCCTCAACCGATAACCAGGTATTAATTAAAGGGTGGAGTGAGAAATATAATTTAATTTTAATTCACAATCCAAAGGTTGCGGGTACATCTCTGATGACAATCCTTGAAATTCCAATGTTTTTCAACCATGATTACCCTCTTAGAAGATTTACGGTTGAGTACTGGGAGAATAATAGTTTTTTGTTGGTAGTGAGGCACCCTTTAGATAGGTTAGTTAGTGCATATTTTTATCATACTGGAGATAAGTATTTAGGAGGTTATTTAAAGTTGTTTCCGAACTTAAAGAGTTTGTCCTTTTATGATTACTTTATAAGTTTTGCGGGAATTGAACACACCATTACTCCTCAATATAATTATACATATCGGCCTGGCTCAGAAAAGAAAATAGATTTTATTCTGAAATTTGAAAATCTTGAAGAAGATTTGAAAAATCAGCTCGGAATAGAGTCTATCCTTCCAAGAGAAAATCAAACTATACGTGATAAAAAGCCTGTATTGGCTTCTAAAGAATTAAATATTATCCTGAATTATTACAATATAGATTTTGAAATGTTTGGATATTCTCAAGACGATTTCCATCTTTACATTGATGTAATGGATAAATAGTCTGTTTACCAATTTAAATACCTAAATAATAAATGAAAGTAATCGCTGAAAGTGCATATAATCATCAAGGGAATTTCGAGTATTTACTAGAATTAGCTAAAGCTAGTAAGCAAGCAAATGCAGATTACTTTACGGTTCAGATGATGAATGTAAATGATTTTTGTACAAAAGATTATTCTAAATATCAGTTGTATAAGGATACTGAGTTTTCTGAAAAGCAATGGATAAAGTTATTTGACTATTGTAGGAGTATCGATATAGATGTTCTTCCATGTACACTTGAACAATCATCATTTGATATAGCTTATGATTATGGATATAGACTTGTTAAAATTCATGGAACGGACTTAACAAATAAACCTTTTTTAAGTTATGTACAAAGTAAAGGGGATTGTAAAATAATTCTAGAAACCCAGTGCAGTACTGATTTTGAAATTAAATTAGCATTAGAAGATTATCATTCTATAATAGAATGCTTGTTTCATGGTTTTAGTAATTACCCAACTGAAACAAATGAACATAATCTTTTAGCATTAAAATATTTGAAAGAAAGGTATAGTTTGAGCGTAGGTTTTGCTGATCATAGTTTAGATACACAAATAATACCTTGTATGGCAATGGCGGTGGGATGTGATTTTATTGAAAAGCACATTACCATAAACAGGAATAACAGACAGTTTGATTACCAGGTTTCCCTTGAGCCTTTTGAGTTTGCCATTTTGGTTAACACGATTAAGCATTATCAGCAGGTATTGGGAAATGAGATTAAACATCCAGTTAAATCTGAAGTTGGTTTCAGAGATATTATTTTTAAGAAATATTTAGGGAATGATGTTTTCAAAAGAGATAATGAAGGAAAAACATTTGTTGAAAATGAAATAAATTCATTTAGTAAGACTAATGTTTCTGCGGCAATAATCGCAAGATTAAAGTCAAAGAGATTAAAAAATAAGGTTTTAAAGCCTTTTGGAGAGTGTGAGTCAATAATATCTTTATACCAAAGATTAAAAGCAAATTGTACTACAATTGAACATATAGAACTGGCTACAAGTTATTTGTCTGAGGATAAACCATTGGCTGATTTGTTCGAGTCAAAAGGATTGCCTTGTTATGTCGGGCATCCAGAAAGTGTAATTGATAGACTGATTGAAGTTGCTTATAAAAATAAATCTGCAGGCGTATTTAGAGTTACGGGTGATAACCCTTTTACTGACCCAGTTTTGATGGATGAAATGGTTCGTATTTTCACTAATACTGATGCAGATTATGTTAGAGTCAATAATGTGCCATTTGGAATAAGTGCAGAATTATTCAGAACGAGCTATGTATGGGATTTGTATCTGGAGATGGAGAACCCTTTTGTTAGTGAGTATTTGTCTTGGTTTGTTTTGAATGATGATAAATGTAAAAAAGCGTGCATTGAATTCGAGTGTGATAAGTCTTTTGCAAAGTATGTGAATTTAAGTATTGATTATCCCGAAGACTATGAATATACTACTAGACTTTTGGATGAAATTAATATAAAATCTTTTAATAAAATTGTATTAAAAGATGTAGTTTCACATTTGACTGATGAGCATGTTGTAGATGTAACCAAACATATTAAATTACCGGATGGGGTAAGCATTCTTTACAGCGATTATATGAAGTTAATAGATGAAACAGACTATATTTATAAAGAAAAATATCAAATTTAAGGAATGACATATATTATAGGAGAGATAGGACAAAACCATAATGGGTCGGTTGATATTGCAAAATTGATTATTGATTGTGCTGCACGACCTATTAAGGAAGAATTGTTTGGTTTGGGTTTATCACCCATGAATGCAGTGAAATTGACTAAAAGAGACTTGAGTGAGGAATTGTCAGATTCTCAGATGAGTAGAATATATGATACGCCAAACTCATTTGGTAAGACTTATGGAGAGCACAGGGCCTTTCTAGAGTTGAATGATGAAGAGCATTTTGAATGTTATACTTATGCTAAGTCGTATGGATTGGATTTTGTTGAAACGCTATGTGCAATAGGGTGTTTGTCTTTATTGAAGATGTTTACTCCAGATTACTTAAAGGTTGCAAGTCGTGATTTAACAAATTTACCATTGTTAAGGGCGTTAGCGGAAACTAAAATTCCTATTTTTCTTTCAACAGGAATGGCTGGTAAAAAGGAATTAGATAATGCCTTAGAAATAATTACAAAAGAACATAATTCTATCTCGATTTTACATTGTGTTTCTCAATATCCAACTGAGCCAAAGAATACCAACCTAAATACGATTAAATTTTTGAAAAAAAATTATGGTCAATACCAAATTGGTTATTCAGATCATACCGTTGGAATTGCAACACCAGTTGCGGCAGTGGCAATGGGAGCTGAAATTATTGAAAAACATATTACTCTAGATAGGCGAATGAAGGGAACGGATCAAGCTGGTTCTCTCGGGACAGATGGGATAAATAGGATGGTAAGAGATATAAGGGTTATAGAGATGTCTTTTGGGAGAGAAGAGATATTTATTGATCCAAGTGTTCAAGTTGCAAAAGAAAAACTGGAGAGGTCAATTGCAACAAATAGGCTTATTAAAAAAGGAGAAGTAATTTCTGAAGAAGATTTACAACTTCTGTCACCAGGTGATGGGTATAAATGGAGTGAGATTGACACAGTAATAGGTAAAGCTACCTTGTTTGAAATAGGTAAAAATGAAATTATCTACAAAAATAAAATATCCTAAATTTTGAAACTCTTATCGGGGGAAAATATAGCTAACGAAATTAAGTATTGGTTTTCTAAATCCATCTACGAAAGAGAAATTTCGGAATTTAAAGATTTTGAAATTTATGAAAAGTCAATTCAAATATTTAAGAATGATTATTTGAGGTATTACCCTTCCGATGTAGAAATGTCAATAATAAAAATAAAACAGAGATTGGAGTTGGTTGGAATATTGTTATACCGAATTTCTCGAGAATATTTTTTAAAAGGGAATTCAAAATGTGATTATTATAGTCTTTTAGGACGGTTTTTATCTGGTTTTGAAATTTATTATTCAGCTGAAATAGGAAATGGGTTAAGGATAAATCATGGAATAGGTACTGTTATTGGGGCAAGAGTTAAAATAGGTGATAATTGCTTAATTCATCAAAACATTACTTTAGGAGACAAAAATAGTGGTAGGCCAACTATAGGTAATAACATAACAATTTATTCGGGCGCTAAAATTTTAGGCGATATACATATAGGTGATGGATCGATAATAGGAGCAAATTCAGTTTGTCTAAAAAACGCACCAGCTGGTTCTGTTTTAGTCGGTATACCTTCAAAACTAATTAATAAATGAAATTACCAAAACTAATAATTACGGACATAGATGGAGTATGGACGGATGGAGGAATGTATTACGACCAAACAGGTAATGAATGGAAAAAATTCAATACCTCTGATAGTTGGGGAGTGGCGTTGTGTAAGGCATTTGATATACAGGTAGTGATTATGTCTGGAGAGGAAACAGAAATTGTACGGCGAAGGGCTGAAAAGTTGAAAATAGAAGACTGCTTTTTAGGTGTGAAGCATAAATTAAAAGACGCAGCAGAATTTATTGATTCCATTGGGGTCTCATTTGCTGATGCAGCTTTTATTGGAGATGATTTAAATGATTATAAATTATTTCAGGCGGTAGGATATAAAGCATGTCCTAACAATGCTCCTGATTATATTAAAGAGACTGTCGATTTTGTTTGTGGAAAAAATGGAGGTGAGGGTGCCTTTAGAGAATTTGTTGAGCATGTTTTATTAAAAAAGTTCTCAATGAAAGAAATTATTGAGCGAGTAATTTAATTTTCATGACTAGGAGTGAGTATTTAAATGAATTAGATTTATTAGAAAAGAAATTTGCTAATGAATCATTTGTATTTGATAAAGTTGACTGGTGGGTTCTGATTAAGATTCAAATCGCTGCCCGACTGCATTCACAGTTAACGTTAAAAAATGATAATTCAAAAAATGAAAGCATAGAGGAGAATGTAAAAACTTCAAAAGTCACATTAAAAGACAAGGTCAAGTTTTTTTCAATTAAAAATAAATTTAAATCCAGTAATAAAAGGATTGCAGTGTTTACGTATAGTTCAAATACCACGACTTTAGATTCAAAAGGCAATAAAATAAATCAATATACGGAGCCGTTTTTAAAATATTTCAAGAATTTAAATTTTCCGAATGATGTATTTGACTTGAGTTCAATAAATTCAGGTATTGAGAATTATTATTTCTTCAAAATATTTTATCAACAGAAAGTTGCTATCAGTTTTAATAAAGATTTTTCGTTTCAAAAAAAGCTGCGAAAATTAGATGCCTATTTTGAAGAAAAAAAAATATTCAACTTTTCAATATATAATTTATTAAAGAAAACAATTGTTGATAATCAAAGTACATATTTGACATATCAATTATTTTTTAAAAATAGTAATTATAAGGTTATATTATTTTACTGTTATTATGACAATGTTATTAGCGCAATTAATAGGGCAGCAAAAGAGAATAGTGTCCGAACCATAGAATATCAACATAGTTTATTGTCTAATTATCACTATGCTTACGCTAGGTGGACAAACAGGATAATAAATTGCGAAAATTTTTTCCCTTCAATTATTTGGGTTTGGCGAGATGAATTTAAAACATTGATAGAGTCAAATTTTCAAATGTTTGAGACCATGAAGGCAATTAACGGAGGAAATGTGTTTAATTCAAATTTCAAGTTAAATTCAAAAGTTAACTTCCAAAGTGAAAATGATACTGACAGAATAAATGTTCTTATAACATTGCAGGGAGTGGGTCTGCCAGAGTTTATTAAAAATTTCATAGTGAATGACAGCATAGCTTTTTGGTACATAAGGTTTCATCCAAGATATCCTATGGATAAACCTGAAGTCTTGGGTATGATTGATCGTAAAAAAAGTAATATTGATATAATAGTTGCCAATGAAACCCCTTTACAGGAGTTATTTCAATTTGTAGATTATCATATTACATCATATTCTGGTTGTGCTCTTGAAGCCGAATATTTTAATGTGAAAAATTTAATTTTTGGAGAAGATGGATATTATTCTTATAAATCTAAAATAGATAATGGAGTGTATGAATTTATAAATAGTGAAGAGGATCTTATGTCAGTTTTTGATGAAAAAAAGTGTTTAAAAGTTGTAGCATATAAAAATGTTGAGAACCTTACTGAAGTTACAGTTAAAAAATTATTTGATTTAAGATAATCATTTTGTTATGCAAAAAATTAAAATGAAAATATATAATACATTAAAATCGTTGCTTAAGAAAGTTGAGATTGAAAACTATGTTTCGAATAATTCGAAATGCAGGATTCATGAATCGGTTAAGCAAGAAGGTGTTGTCCTTAATGGTTCTATAGAAATAGGTAAGGAATCGAACCTACGTAAATCCAAATTATCCGGAGTTGTAAAGTTGGGAGAAAATGTAAAGGTTTACGATAGTTTAATTAACGGAGAAATAACTATTGAAGACTATTCGAAAATAATTGATGAAGTAGAACTTCACGGAAATATCGAAATAGGAAAAAACACAACAATCAACGGGCCAAATACGGATATTATAGCTTCTGTAAACAAAGTTAAAATTGGTAATTTTTGCTCGATAGCTAGAAACGTAACGTTCCAAGAACATAATCATGATTTTACTAAGCTTACGACTTACATGGTGAGAACTAACTTGGAAGGCAAACCTTTTACAGAGGATTTGGTTTCAAAAGGAAGTATAGAGCTAGGTCATGATATCTGGATAGGAACCCAATGTGTTGTGCTTTCAGGAGCTAAGATTGGAACGGGAGCAGTGATTGCTGCTAATAGTGTAGTAAAGGGAGTAATACCGCCTTATGCTATAGTTGCAGGATCTCCAGCCAAAGTTATTAAATATCGATTTGAAGAAAAGATAATCTCTGAGTTATTGCAATCTAAATGGTGGGATAAAACACATGAAGAGATTATTGATTTGTTTAATAGCTTTAAAGGATAATTAAAATACAGTAAATGATCTCCATAATAATCCCCGTTAAAAACAGAAATCAAGAGTTGAAAAGAGCAATTGATTCAGCGCTAAAACAAACTGTTCAGGATAGCTTTGAGATAATTATTGTAGATGACAAATCTGAAATGGATATTAATTCGATAGTGGGTAATTATAATGACCCAAGACTTGTTTACATTTTAAACGATAAAGATATCAGCAATGCAAATGTCTGCAGAAATTTAGGTTTTAATCTAGCCAAAGGAGATTATATAGCTATGCTAGATTCTGATGATGAATGGCTACCAAACCATTTAGAACAAAAAATTAAATTTTTAGAAGAAAATAACTGTGAAGGAGTTTTTGGGAGCTATTATATTGATGATACAGTTGATAAAAAAGATGTAATTAGTCGTTCCTTTAAGAAAGGAGAAGTTATGATAAACTATCTATTGTCAGATGGTAGGGCAGCTACACCAACGCAAGTTTATAAAACATATGCCGCAAAGTCGATTATTTGGGACGAGGCGTTATTGCGTCACCAAGATTTTGATTTTAGTGTACGATTTGCAGAAAAATATTCATTTTTACCCAGTAATGAAGTAACGTGTATAGTCCATTGGGTAAAAGGAGAGAAACGTTTGGAAGATTTAGATTCTCAAATTCGATTTATTAAAAAGCATAAAGATAAAATACTGCCGAGATTATATAATGATTACCACTCTAAGATTTATCTGAGCTTACGAAAAAGAAAAGACGTTGGAGCTGAGTTTATTGATTATTTTAAAAAGCAAAGTTCTTCTTATATTCATGATATGACTTTGAATGAGTTTTTAGCTCTTTATAAGGAGGAGAAAGGCAAAATTGGCAGGTCCTTTTTAAGGTTTAAATATTTAGTAAAAACCTTATTCAATTAATATTAGTGTAGTTTGAAAAACAAAAACCTCATATTATTTACTCATGGCTTTCCATATGGTAAAGGTGAGCAGTTTTTGGAAACTGAAATTAATATTTTGTCATTATCTTTTGATTACATTTTAATATACCCAATATCACTTGAAGGAGAAAAAAGAGATATTCCGAAAAATGTTGAAGTGAAATATTTTGAGAGAGGGAGTAAATTCTCTATCAAATGGTTGATAATCAGAAAATGGAAAGTTATTTTTAAAGTATTCATTTTGGAGTTTTTTCACACTGCTAGAAAAAGGTTTTATAAAAAAAAGAAATTCTATTATTTGGATAGTTTATTTGGCAAAATTAATGATGCTGAAAAACTTGAAAAAGAGTTAGGTCAATATGATTTTAAACGTAGCTTGGTTTATTCATATTGGTTTGGGCCATGGGGCGACTTGTTAGCAATTATTAATTCTTTTGGAATAGGGAGAATGCACTTTGTGACTCGAATTCATGGTCATGATTATGATATTGATAGAAGAATGGAGGGATTTATCCCTTTTAGGAAATTCTGTATGAATAATACAGGGGATGTTGTTTCTGTTTCAAGTTATGGTAAAAATAGGATAAATAGCGAGTTTCCAAAATTTAAAAATATTTTTGTTTCAAGACTAGGGGTGAGGGACTTAGGAGATAATCCTTATGAAAAGAATGACATATTTCACATTGTTTCATGTTCATCACTTATTCCTTTAAAAAGGGTTCATCTATTAATTGAGATAATAAACAAACTATCAATTAACAAAATAAAGTGGACGCATTTTGGTGATGGCCCCTTAATGAACGACATTCTAGAAAGAAGCAATAAGCTTTCTGTTAATATAATAGTGGACTTAAAAGGGTTTGTGTCAAATAATGAAATAATTAATTTTTATAAAATGAATTCAATTGATTTGTTTGTTAATGTCAGCGAACATGAAGGGATTCCGGTGTCTATTATGGAGGCAATTAGTTTTGGGATACCCAGTGTTGGATGCGAAATAGGCGGTATTCCAGAGATAGTAACCAAGGAGTCAGGAATTCTATTAGAAAAGGATTTTGAAATAGAGAAAGCTGCAAATTTATTTGAAGACTTTAGTAATATGTCAAAAGTTGAATCAGTCAATTTCAGAAAGAGAACAAAGCTATTTTGGAAAAAGTATTACAATGCTGAAGAAAATTATGTCGAATTTTCTAAAAATTTTCTAAAGAGTTGATGAAAAGAGTTGCTATATACCTTTCTGGTGTTCATGACATTTCTGGTGGCGGCGGTGCCGAGCGATTTTTTGCAGATTTATTTTCAATCTATCAAAATCACCAAAACAGAAAATTTGAGTTATTTTTCTTTTGTGATGAATCAACTTTTAATGCATTGAAAAATGTGGGGAAGCTTCAAGAAATAAAAAATGTAGTGTTACTAAAAAATATATCAAATCGCTTTAAGAAGAAATTGGAGAATATTGATTTTCAACGAAAATTGAAGAAGTATAAAATCGACCTGGTACATTGCGCAAACTACGGGCGACAGGATTTTGACAGGTTGGATGGTTTGGAAAATAAAAAGGTATTGAGGGTATTGAATATTGTTGATTGCCAAGTACCTTATGTTTTAAGCGATGAAAACGATTCAAGATTCTCTGTCTACAAAGAGCGATATCTTGATCAGCCTCAAAAAATACAATTTGATGGCGTTTTTTCTTGGTATGAAAAGTTTATTCAATTTTTCAAGGAGAAGAAACACTACCCATGGAATCCTACAATGTTTAGCATACAGTCTCGATTTGCAGATACCAGTAAATTTAAACCAGCAAAAACCAAAGAGAAGGTGATTGTGTTTGCAAGTAGAATGCATTTTCAAAAACGTCCAGATTGGTTTTTAAAAGCTATCGCAATTCTAAAACGAGAGAATGTTGAGGGTTTGAAAGATTGGAAATTTTATTTTTTGGGCGATGGAGAATTGTCTAAAGAGATGGAGGCTTTAATTATTGCTGAAGGACTTGAAGACCTTGTAGTAAGAAAACTTTCGGGAGATTTATCTACCATTTATCCAACTACTTCTTGTTATGTTTCTACCCAAGATTTTGAAAACTTCCCTTCATTGAGTATGATGGAAGCCATGGCATGCGGTAATGCTATTATTTCAAGGAATGTAGGTCAGACTAGTTTAATGGTTGATGATGAAAAAAATGGCCTTTTATTAAAAGAAGATTCTCCAGAAGGATTGGTTGAAATGCTAAAAAAATACATTAAGTCAACTGATGATGAAAGGATTGCCATGCAAAAGGAAAGTGTTCGAATTTTAGAAGAAGTTCATACGTCGGCCTCCTTTATCTCTCAGATTGAAGATTTTTGGGTAACTTTGTTGAAAGAAGAATAAAAGAACAATGGTAGCAGAAATTGAGGAGTTTATTAATAAAGTTAAGGATCTAAAGGTCCTAGTAGTTGGAGAAACCATTATTGATGAATTTGTAGAAGTAGAATACCAAGGACAATCAATGAAGTCATTCTGTCCTGTGTTTCGATTTACAGGTGCAAAAAAAGAAGTGCAGAATGGTGGTGCAGGGGCTGTTGTTGGACATTTAAAGGACTTTGTAAAGTCTGTTGAGTTAATTACCAATACGAACGAAGAGATTGTTAAAACTCGTTTTATAGATAGAGATGGAAAAAAGAAACATTTAGAATTGAATAAAATTGATAATTCTGAATTTGGTGCAATAACGGTGGATGTAACAAAGTATGATGTTGTTATTGTCGCTGATTTTGGACATGGTTTCTGTGATAAAATGAATATCGGAAGTGGCTTTAATTTAATGTGTCAAACCAACTCTAACAATTTTGGGTTTAACCGTTTGAGTAAATGGAAAAATCACCGTAAACAAAGTATTTGTTTGGATTTAAGAGAGGCTAGTCTACAAGTAAACGAGAGGTTTGAGACGTGTTCTGATGAAAAAGCTATTGAAATTTACAATTACGAAATTAATTGTGATGATTTATTTGTTACGCTAGGTGGAAAAGGGGCTTTACTGACAGAAGGAAAGGATATATTTAGACAGGCCGTTTTTAAATCAGCCATTGTTGATACGATTGGTGCTGGCGATACATTTTTTGCTTTTACATCTTTAATGTCTTCAGTAGATATAGCTCATGAAGATAAATTAATGATACCATCTTTAGCGGCAAGTTTGTCAACAACATGGCTTTGTAATGAGCAATCTGTTACACGTCAAAAATTAAAAGACTATGCAAATAAACATATATAATAAGTTCTATAATGAGTATTTCGAAGGAGAAGAATTTAAAGAGTCTTTTTCCAAAGGGATGCAATTATTGGAAAATAGAAAGCGTATCTTTTTTATTGGAAACGGAGGGTCAAATTCTATCTGTTCTCACATGATGGAGGATTATGCAAAAATTGCAAGATTTCAATCTTTTACATTTTCTGATCCAGTATTTATTACTTGTTATTCAAACGATTATGGGTATGAGAATGCCATGAAGGAATGGTTGGAAGTATATTTTGAAAAAGGAGATTTACTGATAGCGATTTCATCATCAGGGAACTCACCTAATATTTTAAATGCAGTGGACAAAGCATACGAAAAAGGAGGAG
>Ga0209631_10005980_pt1 | contig 12666 bp, 12 predicted proteins | sample COG_08_FD_184752 | JGI IMG/M metagenome (GOLD analysis project Ga0209631, IMG submission 184752) | Pelagic Microbial community sample from North Sea - COGITO 998_met_08 (SPAdes) (version 2) | ecosystem: Environmental > Aquatic > Marine > Neritic zone/Coastal water | place: Helgoland, sampling... | reverse complement strand
TCGCAGACGGGCGCCGCGCCCGATCGACGATGCGCGTTTGTCGACGCCAACCGCGACCTGTACCTCGCCACCGTGTTGGGATCCGACGAGAACGTTTCATCTTCACGTGCCGGTTCATCTTCAAACGCCGCCGCACGCGCGATCGTCAAACTCGCGACGATGGTGGACGACGTGAGGTGGAGCGATACCACCGACATGCTCGCCGCGGTAGTCGACGGCCGGCTGCAAGTGTGGTACTACCCCAACGCGGTTTACGTCGACGCCGATTTGGCGCCGAGGACGAAATTGGTTCGAGACGGCGATCTCGGCAAGTCTGCGAAGATCGTCTCCTTCGACGGCGCGCGTTGCACCGTGCGGCGGATGGACGGCGCGCAGATATCGTGCTCGGTGAGCGCGCACGTCCCGGTGTTGTACCGGCACGTCCTATCCGGCCAGTGGGACGCGGCTATTCGTCTGTGCCGTTTCGTCAAGGACGATTCGATGTGGGCGTGTCTCGCGGCGATGGCTGTGGCGAACAAGGACCTGAACACGGCGGAGATTGCGTACGCCGCGGTGGAGGAGGTTGAGAAGGTGCAGTTCGTGCAGGCGATTCGGAAGATCCCGACGGAGGAAGGGCGGATGGCTGAGCTGGCGTTGTTTCGGCGAAAGCCGGATGAGGCTGAGGCGATTTTGTTGCAAGCGGGTGCCACGTACAGGGCCATCGACATGCACGTGCGGCTGTTCAACTGGCGACGCGCGCTGGACCTCGCGGTGCAGCACAGGACGCACGTGGACACCGTGCTCTACCACCGGAAAAGGTACCTCACGGAGGCGCAGAGGCGCGAAACCGACGAGCAATTCAAGGAGTACTCCCGAAGCGTCGAGATTGACGAGGAGGCGGTGCTGGCTAAGATATCGCAAGAGGCTGAGAAGGAAAAGGAGCGCGCGAGGCCCGTGGTGGGCGCCGGGGCAGGATCTAGGGGGGCATCGCGCGACACCGGAGGCGGGCCGCCGCCGAGCGTGCGCAGCATGATGAAGGCGCAGAGCGGCGCGGCTTCCGGTAGCGCGGCTTCCGCTAGAGAACAGCGGTCGCGTATGAGCAGGCGATGAAACTTTACCGAAGGTATTTTATTTCACGTCATCCGGCTTCTGGGGCCACGGGCGTATCACCCACTCCTCGCTCGGGTCGATCCGACCGTCCCCGTCCCTGTCGAACACCTTGAACAGCAGCTCGAGCGCGGCGGGATCCAACGATGCCACGTCGACGCCCTCGAGACCCACTCTATGTCCGGCGTCTCTCACCACCCCGGCGAGGTCCTCCCGCGTCTTCACGATCCTCCCGCCGCGTCCTGGTACACCCTCGCCCCGCACCCGCATCGCGTCGTCGAGCTCGTCCATGCGCTGAAGCACGAACCGCAGCGCGCGGAGGTCCGCGGCCCTGGCGCTGGACAAACCGGTTCCGCCGCGGTAGACACCCTGTTGAATAAAAAAACACGTCAAGGTCATCATTTTAATTGCCCGTATGAGTAGTCTACGTATATAGGGTTAAGAAACTCACCATGAACCGCATCCACGTCGCGGCTGAGACTGCGGCTAGTGTCGCTGTGACCCCCCAGAACAGCGTCGGGTCCGCCTGTTCCAGCCCGCTCGGTATGTTCATCCCGAACAGTGACGCCGGGACGGCGGTGACGGTCAGCGCGAGTGTCGCGATGGTGGCTTGCAGGTTGAGCCGAACGGTTCTGTTTCGAACGCCGTCCAGGAACAGTTCCCACACCTGCCGGGTATCCTCGACCTGGCGGGACATCTCCTCGAGCTGCCCGCCCGCCGCGCGTATGCGCCACAGGTGTGTCTGTAAGAGCCGCATCGTCGTCTCGCGCCGCGCCACCGTCTCCGCCTCGCTAAACTCCGTTTCGGAGGATCCTTCGCGGGGACCCGCCTCCAAGACGGAGGCGTCTGTGACTTTTTCAGCGACTTTTCCGCCGGCGTTGAGGCTGTTTCGCCCATCCCCGGCGTAGGCCACGCGCGAGCACCTGGGTAAGAGGCCGTCGACGCGCTCGTCCGAACGCATGGCGTCCGATATCGCGTGGTGAGCTTCCCGTATGTCGCTCTCCAGCTCGGTCATGGCGCGTCTCAGCGGGAGCAGGCGCTGGAACCCGGCTTCACCTGCGACGCCGCTCCTGGTCGTCTTGAGCTCGTCCGTGATTGTCTCCAGGCAGTAGTCCGTGAGCAGCTTCAGGCGTCGCATCTTCTGGTGGTAGTATCCCGTGGCTTCGTCGAGGACGCACTCGAGGCATCGGAGCGGGAAGTCGTCGACGGGGATGCCGGCGTCGGATGACGACCGAAGTGGCTGACGATGATGAGAGTCTGCTTTCGTCGCGATCTTCGCGTGCATCTTTGGGTCGAAGCCCTCGGCGGCGGCCGCGACCGCGTCCGTGACCGTCCCATCTGAGTGGTTTCCATTCTCCGAGTGTTTGTTGCTCATCGTACCGGCGATGGCACCCGCCGCAGCCTGAGGAGTGAGACGGGACGGTGGTGAGGAGTTAGAGACGGGACTCGATTCGGGGAAGAATTAAATTGTAAATTGGGCACCCAGATGGGTGGCACTCACCTTGGACGAGGCTCGGTCTGAGTCCATGAGGAGCGCGCAGCTATCGCCAATGACCGCGCTGAACGGCTGAAACCTCGCGATGAGCATCCCTGGGCGCGAGGTGAGCGTCGCGGGGGTGTCTCCGAAGGAACCGGTGCGCTCCAGGAGGGGCGCGTCCCGCGGGTGAAGGTGGCCCAGCAGCCCCGAGCCCCGTCCGACCTGCACCTCCACCTTCCACGCGTTGCCCTGGTTATCGCACTTGATCGCTCCGAGGTGGTTCGCCGCCAGCTTTGGGGACGGCACGTTGGTCGACGCGAGGCGCCGGACCAGCCTGGCCAGGCCCCTCGACGAGCTCGACATGCACGCAGGCACCCACGCGAGTGATGATTTCCAGCAAGTGATTTCGACGCCAAATAACAACGTGAAGGATTTATACTAGCTAGGTCATCGGTCACTCGTTTCGGCGCACGGAGCACGAACCACATGGCGGCCTCCGCGCCGCTCCTCGCGACCGCGGCGATGGCGCGGGCATCCCGCCCGCGTCCGCATCGCCGCGTCCGATCGCATCGCGCGGGTCCATCGCGGATACGCGCGACGGAGCCGAACCAAGTCCCCGACGTCGTGGCGACGCAGCGCGAGATTGATGAACGCCTCGAGGCGCATCGCGACGCCCCCGACGAGGACACGCCCGCGATCGCCAAGAAGACCAAGCCCCCCGCAGATCCCGTGCGGTGGCCGTTGGTGCACGCGCGCGCGGTGGAGGCGTTGGCGCACATCCTCGCGAACCCCGGAACCGACGCGCAAAAAGTGATGCGTAAGGCGCTCAGGGCGCAGTACCGCCCGCGGAAGTCGCTCGTGTACGACGGTTCATCTTCCGATCGATGGCCCGGAGCCGAGCCGCCGACGAACACCGAGCGAGGTGCCATCGCGGATGCCGTCCTGGCGTCCGAGGTGAACCGCATTCGCCTCGCGTATCTCGCGCACCAAGCGGCCATGACGGACATGACCGTCCCGGGATTTGGCAGAGCCGCGCTGTGGTCGGCGCTGTGCGACCAGGAGATCGCCGACGAGTGCGATGACGACATGCGACCCGACACGCTCTCGTACCTCGACGCCGCGGACGCCATGATCGCCGTGTATTGGGCGGGGTTGGGTGACGACGGCGAGGGTGCGGTCCGGGACGAATGCTTCGCGGCGTCGAAGCTAACGTCGATCAAAGACAAATTAACCGACCCGGCGTCGATCGATTGGCCGACGGATCCGTCCACACGACTCGCCGCGAAACGCTCCATCCCCGTGTGGCTCGCGTCCAAGCTCATCGATCAGCACGGCACTGAAGTCGCCGACGCAATCGCGCGGGCGTTGCTCAGGAAGGCTCCAATGTTCGCGAGGCTTAACCGCGCCAAGGAGGAGCGCTTGACCAATCTCCGCGGTAGGCTGCAACGTGAGGGCGTGGAGAGCATGGACATGACGGAGTGGCAGGTCAACCTGCGCGAGACGGCGGAGGCGGACGGTACGCCGCCTTGTGACGTGATTAAGACCCCGGTCGACGGCGCGAAGGACGCGTTGGTGTTTCCCAAGAACTGGTCACCGTTCCGGCTGGACGTTTGGCGGGATGGATGGTTCGAGATCCAGGATGCCGGGTCGCAGGCTGTGGCGCGCGTCGCGGTCGAGGCGGCGGGCGAGGCGAGCGCGAGTACGTGGTCGTGTGGTCCGCGCAGACGCGAGTGCGTCGTGCTGGACATGTGCGCGGGGAACGGCGGCAAGACGCTGGCGATGGCGAGCGAGCTTCATCACCGCAGATCGGTCGGCGCGCTCGACGCGTACGCGATTGACGTGTTCGACGTGGACGCTCGGCGTTTGAGGCACCTGGAGAGCAACGCGGATCGCGCGGGGGTCACGGGTGACGTGCGCGTGATATCATTCGACGAAATGCGCGACGCCGCGCGCGTGGGCAACGGCGAGAAACCCCCGTCGCTAGTCGACGTCGGCGGAACAGAAAAAGAAAATAAGCAAGACCCGAGGTACGACCTGGTGTTGTGCGACGTGCCGTGCTCCTCCACCGGCGCGCTGCGAAGGACACCGTCCATGCGCTGGCTCATCGACGGCGAGTCAATCGGGGAGTGGCGCGAGCAACACGAAGAAACGCTTGATCGCGATCCTCACCGGTTCTCCACCGAGTGGGGCGACGACGACGACACCGACGGGATCTTCGCGCCGGTGGACGCCGACGACGAAACCGACGGCGTCGACTCCGACGGCAGCCGCGGCGCATCCACGAACCTCTCACTCCCGGAGATTCAGCGCCGGATACTCGCCAAAGCGGCCGGCCTAGTTCGGCCCGGCGGCGGCGCGCTCGTGTACGCCACGTGCTCCCTTTTACATTCTGAGAACGAAGCCGTGCGTCGATGGTTCGACGATAAGTTCGGCGATGAGTTCGCGCCGTTGCCGTTCAAGGCGCAGTGGCCTTTGGCGCCGAGCATGACGGGGGATATTGAATCAGAGGATTTAGAGGACGGGAACGGGGTTGAGAACGGGGTTGTTACAAGTATGTCTCACGATTTCGCGTTGAGGCCCGACTTGCACGGCTGCGACGGGTTCTACATCGCGCGTTGGGTGCGCAAGTTGACTTGACGCCCGGGTGGGAACACGTGGAGCCGGAGATTGACTAGGAGTAGCTTACTTGTACGTGGAGCTGCTAATATTAGTGCTACTGTTTCGCCGCGTGGCAATCTTTGCACTTAGAGCGCCGACGACCGTGCTCGCAGATTGATGCACCACCGCACTCCTTGCATCTGTAGCGTACACGACCGTGCTCGCAGATTGCACCCCCACCGCACTCCTTGCACTGACGGCGCATACGACCGTGCTCGCATATTCCTGACCCACCGCACTCCTTGCACCCATGGCGCTCACGGCCGTGCTCGCAGATTGATGCACCACCGCACTCCTTGCACTTAGAGCGCTGACGATCGTGCTCACAGATTGATGCCCCGCCGCACTCCTTGCACTGACAGCGTATACGACCGTGCTCGCAGATTTGTGACCCACCACACTCCTTGCACCGATGGCGCTGACGGCCGTGCTCGCAGATTGACGCCCCACCGCAGTTCTTGCACAGAGAGCGCTGACGACCGTGCTCACATATTGATGCACCACCGCACTCCTTGCACACAGAGCGCCGACGACCGTGCTCGCAGAATGCAGACCCACCGCACTCCTTGCACCTACAGCGCTCACGACCGTGCTTGCAGATTTGTGACCCACCACACTCCTTGCACGTAGAGCGTACACGCCCGTGCTCGCAGATTTCACCCCCACCGCACTCCTTGCACCTAGAGCGCCGACGACCGTGCGGACAAGCACCGCGCACCGTGCACTTCGAGCGAGGTTTCACCCCGTGCTCGCACGGCCCGTGGTGCTTCGGGGCATGCTTCCGCTTCGTGCCCTTCGTCGTCAACTCTTCTCTCCGATTCTCGTCGACATCAGCACCGTCGATATCCGGAACTGCAATCCTCACGCGTGGCCGCCACACCGTCGTCGTCATCCCTCCCTCGCGCCCCGTGAAGTGTGGAGCGAACGAGATTTCTCAAACGAAACAACTAGGAAATTTTGAACTCAACCACAAGGTCGGAGCGCGGTCGTGCGGTGCGGGACCCATGGGGGACCCGCCGCTGAAGTATCGCACCGACTTCGACAAGCACGTGGTGACGTGCAACTTCGAGCGCCGAGGGTGGGAGCGATGGGACCCACGGTACGACGACGACTGGCACGTCTTCTGGGCGTCCGTCAGCACCGTCAAACAGATCTTCGCCCCGGAGAACGGCATCCGCCTGGGCGACCACCAGATCGTGAACCACTTCCCGAACCACTACGAGCTCACGCGTAAGGACCTCATGGTCAAGAACGTCAAGCGGTTCCGGAAAGAATGCGAGAAGGAGGCGGCGCTCGAGTCCAACGGCGCGGGCCAATGCAACGGCAACTTCAACACGACAGGCATGTCAGCCACGGAGCTACTGCCCAAGCTGGACTTCGTCCCCGCGACGTTCTCGTTACCGTCCGACTACTCCCTGTTCGTGGAGGAGTTCCGACGCGCGCCGGACAGGACGTGGATCATGAAACCGATAGGCAAAGCGCAGGGCAAGGGCATCTTCCTCATCAACAAGCTGACGCAAATCAAGAAATGGAGCAACGGTGAGTTTATTTTAATTGTTCTCTAACTGTTTGCCCATATGAACTTTGTGTTTTACAGGGTACAACGCCAAAGACGGCCCGGACGCGAGGTGGAAAACCGCGGAGGAACGCAAAGCCGAAAACGAAAAGACAGAGTCCTACATCGTCTCACGGTACGTCCAGGACCCGCTTCTCATCGGAGGTAAGAAGTTCGACCTGAGGGTGTACGTGGTGGTCACGAGCTACCGGCCGCTGCGGGCGTTTGTGTCGCGGCTCGGGTTCGCGAGGTTCTGCTCGGTGTCTTACAGCGAGGCAAAGGCGGACATGGACAACCCGTTCGTACACCTCACCAACGGTACGTATTGTTCTCATCGTCCCCGTCGAACCCCCCGTGGAACCCTAAACCCTAAGCCGCTCTCGTCAATCCACGCATCAATCTCGCTGACGTTCATTCATCCATTCATCCATGCCGTCCAGTCGCCATTCAGAAGAAAGGCGAGGACTACAACGCGTCGCACGGAAACAAGTGGGCGATCCACCTACTCCGTCTCTACATCGAGGGCACCATGGGCAAGGAGGTCGCGGATACGTTGTTCCGTCAGATCGACGAGGCCATCGTGTACTCCCTCAAGTCGGTCCAGAACGTCATCATAAACGACAGGCGGTGCTTCGAGCTGTACGGGTGAGAGTTTATTTTGTTTATCGTACGGGCAATTAGACTGACGTCGTATTTTGTGTACAGGTACGATTTGCTCATCGACGAGCAGCTCAAGCCATGGCTCATCGAGGTCAACGCGTCGCCCTCGCTGACGTGCACCACGGAGGATGACCGGAAACTGAAGGATCGGGTCATGAGGGACGCGTTGGCGGTGGCGGTCCCGCCGGGTAAGCTGGAAGCCGCCGCGGGTGGCGTGTCAAGGACGACGGCGCTGTCGAGGTTGAGTCGGGGCGGACGCAGCGGCGTCGGGGGTGACAAGGGCGCCGCGGCGGCGTACGAACGCGAGTGGGCGAGGACGGGAGGTGTGCCTGAGTGCGTCTTAGGGACCATGGACGTGCTCATCGACGAGAGCGTCGGTGTGACGGAGCAGAGGGGAAGGTCCGGAACGACCCGGGGAGCGTCCAGATAGCGAAACTAATTTTTAGTTACTAGAACTGATTATACCCACCGGGCATCCCTATCGTCCCCGTCTCCGCGCCTGTCTCCTCGCCCATCGCCGCGTCGTTCACTCGTCGCTAGAACTGTTCGCCCCGTTTCCTGTAAATCTCCACGCCCAGCGAGTCCACCACGCCGCTCACCGCCACGTGCGGCTTCCGCACCCCGACCCGCACGTCCTCGACGGTGGGAAATTCGTGAAGGAGCGTTCGCGCGATGTCCGCGCTCACCTTCTCGATGAGGTTCACCGGATCGCTCTCCACCCTTCGTTTGACCAGATCGTACGCCCTCGCGTAGTCCACCGTGTGTTCGATGTCGTCGCTGGCACCCGCCGCGCGCATGTCGGCGGACATGGTCACGTCCACGACGAACTTTTGCCCCAAGACCCGCTCCGCGTCCAGCACGCCGTGGTACCCCATGAAGGTCATCCCGCGCATGTGGATCTTGTCCATCGCCGCCTGAAACAGCGCTCGCGAGACGCGCATGCTGACCACTTCGCGGACGTATAAGAGGAGCGACGCGCGTGGGAAGAACGCTCGCGACAGTGGTGCGCGCGTGGGAAGAATGTAAGAGCTACTGTATTTCTTCGCGAGCTTTTTACTAAGAATCATCACAGTCATCATCACGTGTAGTGGGGCCCGTCGTGCCCCGTCAGCTTCTTGCTGAGCCGCATCCTCCACAAATCCTTCCGTTTCCTCGCCGCCGCGTACCACCCCCGCGTCACGCTCCCACGCACGTACCCGACGCTATCCCCGGGTGACAACGAGATCACGGCACCTGGATACGCGTACTCTTTCCCCGTATCCGTGTCTCGACTCGAACCCCCGACCGCGTGCCACCACCTGCGACCCTTCGCCGCCTTGTCCACCAAGTCCTGCCCGTCCAGGTACCGCAGCACGTTCCGGGCGCACACGCGCCGCGCGAACTTCTCGGTGTCGTGCTCGCGCCGGTACCGCTCGCTCATCATCTCCATCTCGCCGCAGTCCGTGTACGTCTTGGCGCAGTCCCCCAGGGCAAAGACGTTGGCAAAGTCCTGTGATAAGAGTTAAGAGTTGAACACGACGTCGTCAGTCTACTTGCAATTGTCCATAGTGTACATACGCGAATTAAAACCAGATGAACGTACCAGCACCCGACCGGTGGCACCCGTCTTGATGAACCCCTTCTCGTCCAGGCTCGCCTTCAACGCGCCGCCGCCGAGGAAGCTCGTGTTGGGCTCCATCCCGGCACACATGAACACGACGTCGCACCCGTGCCGTTTCGAGTCCAGTATCGACCCACGTTCGCCCGTGACGAACGACACGTTGGGCCTCGATTGAAACGCGGCTTGAAGCGCCGCTTTCACCGGTTTCGGCATCCCGGCTCCAACCTCGTATTTGTTAGTCACGAGCTTGATCGGGACGTGTGGATACGCGGCGCCGAGCTCGGCGGCGAGCTCTATGCCCGTCGGCCCTGCGCCGACGACCATGACGCCTTTCGAGCCCTTGACTCGCTCCGCGAGTTCTCGAAGTTCCTTCACGCGATCGGCGCCGCCGATGGATGAGTGGTTAGACTTTAGTCGTTTGGCCTCGCTGCCCTCCGCGTAGGTGGCGCCCGTGCCGATGACGAGGACGTCGTACTCGTGCCGTTCGCAGCTCATCGCGGTCTCCACGTATGTCTCCGTGACCCACGCCACGGTGTCGTGGACGTGCGTCACCATCGCGTGCGCGTGCTTGGAGCGCTGGAAGATCTTGTGGAGCGGGATGACGTTGCGGTTGGCGGTTTCGGGGCGGGCGATGGCGCGCGGGGAGGCCCACGCGATGTCCAGGTGGTCGTTAGGGCAGATCATGGTGACCTTGATGTTGTGCGGGTGCTTGGCGAGCTCCTCGCACATGTGCACCGCCGCGAATCCGCCCCCCACGATCACCACCCGCCGTTGCTCTCCATCGTACACCTTCTGCGTCCGTCCAACGTTTCCACCGGCGCAGCCCACCAGGCACAGCGCCGCCATCCCGTCCGGGCGATGTACGCCGCCACGCGGACCGCGCGCGCGTCACCCGCGGCTTGTCACCGACGAACCCAGGGCGCGGGCGGTGCACTCGCGCCACACCTAATGCGGTAGAGCGCGCGCCAGATCCCGCGTGTTTCAGCCTCCTGCAGCGCAGACGACATGACTCAGCCTAATCTTCGGGTGCCGAGCGAGATTTGCCGAGCGTCCAACTGTCCAAACACGATGCGTCACGTGGTGACAGCGAGTCTATTTATGGTTAAGAATGTCCGTGACGTCCGAGAAAAGCCACGACTGAAAGCCACGACTCGCTCACTCTCACCCTCGCGACGTCGCCATTTCGACCTCGAGCGACATGTCGGTACCCGATACGAACAACCTGACCTTCGATCCGCACTTGGACGTCGCGACCGTGGTGTTCTCCCACGTGCAGTGCGTCAGGACCCGCTTCAACCTCGCGCTGGTGAGCAAGCTGTGGAGGGAGGCCTCCAAGCCTGCCGCAGCGTACCCTCGCAGGTTCGACTTCGACGCGTTCCCGGACATGAATTATTGGACGCGGAAGCCTCTCATCACAGGCCTGTTGGACAACGACGAAGCTCTGTCTCTACCCTACGAGAGAGTCGTTGGACTTCTTGGTGAAGCTGCGAAATACGTATGTGACTACGCTGCTCTGCGGGGGAGTGTGAGGCTGCTGAAGTGGACGCGAGAGAACAACCTTGCTTGGAGTACATACACGTGCGCTTGCGCAGCCCATCATGGACACTTGCCCGCTCTCAAGTACTTGCACGAGAACGGGTGCCCTTGGGACTATGACACGTGCGTTTGCACCGCCGATAACAAACACTGGGACTGCCTGCAGTACGCGGTGGACAACAAGTGCCCGGAGTGGGAGAAATACGCCAAGAGACACGCGGAGCACCTCAGATGAATTAGTACTTTAGCACGACGACGTCGTGATGTGATCGAACGCACCTCAAAGCTACGAACGCTCGCCACCCGCCCGCCGCCTCAGCGTCGCCGCCGCATCCTCGAAAGGATCACCCCCGTCGTCGACTATTTCGCCTCCGATATATGAAGTCTCTCCAAAAAGCCACTCCAAGAAAAGCCACGACTGAAAGCCACGACTCGCTCACTCTCACCCTCGCGACGTCGCCATTTCGACCTCGAGCGACATGTCGGCACCCGATACGAGGCAACCGATCTTTGATCCCGGCATGGACGTCGCGACCGTGGTGTTCTCCCACGTGCAGTGCGTCAAGACCCGCCTCAACCTCGCGCTGGTGAGCAAGTTGTGGAGGGAGGCCTCCAAGCCTGCCGCAGCGTACCCTCTCAAGTTCGACTTAGACGCGTTCCCGGACAGACCTTGGACGACGCGGCGTGATCTCATCATAGAAATGCTGGACAACGACGAAGCACTGTCTCTACCCAATGAGAGAGTCGTTGGACTTCTTGGTGAAGCTGCGGAATACGTCCGTGAACACTCTGCTATCCGGGGGAGTGTAAGGCTGCTGAAGTGGACGCGAGAGAACAACCTTGATTGGAGTGTGCTCACGTGCCATTATGCAGCCCAATATGGACACCTACCCGCTCTCCAGTACTTGCACGAAAACGGGTGCCCTTGGGACTACACCACGTGCTATTGCGCCGCCCATTACAAACGCTGGGACTGCCTGCAGTACCTGGTGGATAACAAGTGCCCGGGGTGGGAGGACTTCGCCGAGAAATACGCGAAGCACCTCAGATGAATTAGTACTTTAGCACGACGTCGTGATGTGATCGAATGCACATCAAAGCTACGAACGCTCGCCACCCGCCCGCCGCCTCAGCGTCGCCGCCGCGTCCTCGAAAGGATCACCCCCGTCGTCCACTCGCTCGCCCCCGCCGCCGACTCTTTCGCCACCTCGGCCCCTGTCCTCGCTCAGACTCGCCCTCGCCGCCGCCAGGTCCCTCGCCCTCGGACTCGTCCTGCGCACGAACGCACCCTCCGACGCGCCCACGTCCCCCAGCTCCTCCGCATCCTCCTCGTCGTTCCCACGAGTCACTCGCACAGCCGGCGGGTGAGTCGACTGGTGCGTCCCATTCTCCACAACCACGTCCACAACCTCCTCCGCGGTGACGTCTTCCGCGCGAACGTCCGCGGAGTCCGTACGCCTGTGCTGCATTCGATCCGGACGGGAATCGACCCCGGGACCCCCCCTTTGTTCCGACCTGGGCGGCAAGTGCCAGTCGAACGGCATACCCGACGGCGAGTGCGTCGCCGCGCCGACGCCCGGGACGTACGCACCGCCCCGGCCGCCCTGCGACTTTGCGATGTGAAACCCCCAGTTGTTCTGCGTGTGCGCCCACCCCGCGGTGGCGATCGTGGCGATCGCGGTGACGGTCCACGACGCGGCGGGGGAGTAATGGAACTTGAGCCACGACATGCACGAGACGTTGATCAGAAACACCGGTACTCCGCAGGTGAACATGCGAAACGCGTGCCGCCAGTCGTCCTCGCACCGCGACTCCCAGTGCCTCTCGAAGCTCCTGTGCGGCCTGGGCGGGGAGTCGCCTTTCTTGAACTCCAACGCGAATCGCCTGCACCGGAAGAGGTAGTCCGCCTCTTCCTCCTCCGACACGTACGTCTTACCGTTGCGCAAGATGCTGCAGAGCATGAACGAGCACAGCACCATGCTGTTGAGCATGAGCGCGACGACGAGCGCGGTGGTCGCGGCGTACGCCACGATGAGCCCTTCGTTCCGTTCCGGTGTCTCGTTCGGGTCGGAGAATTGAAGCTCGACGAAGGCG
>Ga0209631_10005978_pt1 | contig 12666 bp, 9 predicted proteins | sample COG_08_FD_184752 | JGI IMG/M metagenome (GOLD analysis project Ga0209631, IMG submission 184752) | Pelagic Microbial community sample from North Sea - COGITO 998_met_08 (SPAdes) (version 2) | ecosystem: Environmental > Aquatic > Marine > Neritic zone/Coastal water | place: Helgoland, sampling... | reverse complement strand
ACAACGCCACCGCTCATAAAGCCATTTTTCTGGCTATCTGCGTCATTCCAGAAAAGTTTGACCTGACTCTTGTTCTTGATGCAAAAGTCCGTCACAACCTGCCAAGTCTTACGCATCGTCGCTTCATCAGAATACGCTTTACGCATCGCGCCGGGCTCCAGTGCACCGGTAGTCTCAAGATAGAGACCCGCGCCAAGCATACCCGAATGCGGACGCATCATTGTCTTGCCTTCTACATCCTTATTCCAGATGTCGCCATAACTTGGCATTTCGCCAGCACGAGACGGTGACCACTTGTCCGAACGCCATGCCACACCTTCTGTTCCCCAGATTTGCGGAAGCCAGTGCGAACCTGTCCCACCAAAGTTCCATTCGGTGTCGCCAACCGCCAACATCGCCGGGTTTAAGTTTTTGACATTAGGAATGCGGCCGTAGTCGATAGGCTGAATGAGGCCTAAAGGCTCCCATTGGAGCGAGCGCATATTGGTCGGACTGCAAACATCGAAGCCCTTCCCTTTAGTCGCCTTCATCTTGTTGATGATCTCTTCGTTCGATCCGATCCCTGTAAAATTCACCGTGATTCCGGTTTTTTCTTTGAAAGATTTCAAGAATCCAGGCGGGCAGTAATCCGACCACAGGAGTACGTTTACTTCTCCTGATGAGGCAAGCACCTTGGGGCTCACGATCCACGGTCCCACTGCCGCTGCCGTTGAGACGGCGGCAGTCTTCTTCACAAACGATCTACGGCTCTTATTAAATTTCTGTTCCGACACAATATCCTCCTACTGGTTGAACAAATTTCAAATATCCGATCCTGACAAGCCAGTCCCGGACCCAACAAGTTCAGCTTTCTTCGCCTTCTGATCAACACCAGATTAACGGGGTGTACACAAACGGCTTTTCAAATAAAAACTGGTTGTCTCCATTCTAACTCGACCTAGGCCTTAAGATGCAAGATCGACCAAAGGTCTATTTTCTCAGTTATTTCCGACCAGAATAAGAATCCAATACCGCTAGCCCACAAAAACTATCAATATTCTGCCAGTGTCTGTCTCATCACTTCACAAATCTTGTCGATATGATGACGCTCGGCAATCAAGGGTGGTGAAATCAACGCCGCATCACCAGTCATCTTCAAATGAAGTCCGTTCTTGAACATTCTTTTCTGGAAATCAAGACCGCGCACGCCCGGATTACCCATGGGCTCCAGATCAATGCCCGCAAACAACCCATAGCCGCGGATATCCGTGATCATCGGGATATCACTCAGTGCAAACACCTGATCAAGAAAATACTCGGACATTTCCGCCGCGCGACCGATAAGGTTCTCTTTTTCAAAAATCTCCATCGTCGCTATTCCCGCCGCACAGGCCGCGGGGTGAGCCGAATAAGTATATCCATGGAAAAATTCAATGGCACCATCCGGCGATCCATCAACAATAGCGTCATAAACTTTATCGCTCACAGCGACTGCGCCCATTGGCTGCGCAGCATTTGTAAGCGCTTTCGCCATTGTCATGATATCGGGGGTTACGCCAAACGCCTGGGACGCAAACGGTGTACCCATTCGCCCGAATCCGCAGATCACCTCGTCAAAAATTAGAAGAATGCCATGGTCGTCACAAATTTCCCTGATTCGCTCGAGATATCCTTTGGGCGGTACGAGACAGCCTGTGGACCCTGCTACCGGTTCTACAACACAAGCGGCGATCGTATCCGGGCCGTAGTTAGTGGCAATCCTTAGCAAATCTTCTGCAAGCTCAACTCCCGTCTCAGGCTGACCCTTTACAAAACGGTTTTCAGGCGTCCAGGTATGTCGCATGTGAACGACGCCCGGAATACCCGGGCCAAACGCCTGACGGTTCTTGATCATGCCGCTAAGCGAAACACCTGCCATATTAACGCCGTGATACGCCCGTTCCCGAGAAACAAATCGCTGGCGCTGCCCTTCTCCCCTGGCGTAGTGATAGGCGTAAACAATTTTCATTGCAGAGTCGATCGCTTCAGAACCCGAGCAACCAAAGAAAATATGATCAAGCCCATCCGGTGTGAGTTTGGCAACGCGACGGGCAAGCTCAAACGCTAAAGGTTGAGCAAGCTGAAAAGGTGGCACATACGCGCACTCTTTTAACTGATTGTGTACCGCCTCCGCAATTTCCGGACGACTATGGCCTGCTGCACAACAAAATAAAGCGGAAGATCCATCTAGAATCCGATCCCCAGAATCGTTGTACATATACATTCCTTCGCTTCGCTCAACAATGCGAGGGTCTGCCTTAAAATCCCGGTTCGAAGTGAACGGCATCCAATAGTTTTCGAGGAATTCCGGATCGTATTTCATGATTTTTCCTTGATTGAAAGCGCCTGATATAGTTGCGCGTGAGAACTGTTACTTTTTACATCATATCAGCACGTTAATCCTAACCAACCGACTCCGATAGGACCAATTCCTTGCCAAAGATGAGTCCAGCAATTCCTGATCGCTTATTCGAGCTACCGAGTGATAGTGGGACGAATTTGCAAAACCAAATTCAGGAGATGCTCGTCAGAACGATACTAGATGGGCAGATTGCCCCCGGTACCGCGATGCCGTCGGGGCGCAAACTGGCTGATCAACTTAAAGTCGCCCGGAATACTGTTGTTCTGGTTTACCAGAGGCTAGTCGATGAGGGATTTCTCGTGGCGCGGGAGCGAAGCGGATACTTTGTCAGTGACGATATTCTGCGAGACCGCGTCATGAGTCCACCGTCAGACACTCGTAGTGTCGGGGCGATCGATTGGGCACAAAAACTTCGTTTCACACCCACCCGACAGCGGAATCTTAACAAACCCGCCGACTGGTCAAGTTATCGATATCCTTTTATCTACGGTCAAATAGATCCCCACCTGTTCCCGGTAAACGAATGGAGGGAATGTTGTCGCGATGCCGCTACAGTCGGCGCAATTCAGCAATGGTCGACGGATCGTATTGATCAGGACGATCCTGAACTTATCGAACAAATCCAAACTCGCATTCTTCCGAGGCGAGGAGTTTGGGCCCAAGCCAATGAAATCCTGGTCACGCTCGGCGCGCAACAGGCGCTGTTTTTGATTGCAGACCTATTGCTTGATCAGCATAAAACTGTTGCCATAGAAGATCCGGGATACCCAGATGCCCGAAACATATTCCTGTCGCGAACCGCAAAACTGAAGCCCATTCCGGTAGATAACGAGGGATTAATTCCCAGTAACGATCTAAATGATTGCGAATGCCTCTATCTAACGCCTAGCCATCAGTTTCCAACTACCGTCACGCTGAGTCGCTCCCGTCGGGAACAGCTGCTCGAATCTGCCAAAGAGCGGCAATTTGTCATTATTGAAGACGATTATGAAAGCGAGCATAACTTTCATGGCAATCCCATTCCGGCACTCAAAAGTCTCGATAAAGACGGTGTCGTAATCTACATTGGCAGTCTCTCAAAGACGTTAGCACCTGGTCTGCGCGTCGGGTTCATGACTGGGCCGGAAGATTTTATCCGCGAAGCTCGGGTCCTGCGACGACTAATGAGTCGCCATCCTCCAGCCAACAACCAACTCATCGTCGCGCAGTTTCTAAAGCGGGGCTACCATGATGCTCTGATTCGCCGACTGAGCCATTCACTGAGTGATCGCTGGCACACGCTCAGAACAGCAATTACAACCTACCTACCCGATTGGCGTATCAGCCCGTCCACCGGCGGATCGTCTTTCTGGCTTCAGTCTCCATCAGGCGTAGATGTCAGCGATCTCCAGAGAAAATGCCTGTCAAAAAGCTTACTTTTTGAATCCGGAGAGGTCTTCTTTCATCGTCCGCCGAGTCCATGCGCTTATCTTCGACTCGGATTTTCATCAATTCCGGTGGATAAAATCGAACCGGGCGTGCGACAAATTGCCGCCATCGTTAATTCAGCTTCGTCGCACAAAACAAAAGCCTCTTAACGACGAACAGGGCTTGCACCCTCTGTCCAACCACCCGTGGTTCAACTCGACCGAAAACTGGCATATCACTGACCTTCCCGCTGGTCCTATGCGACAGGACTGTCAATCGACTAATGTCGCTTAATCACGTGTTTTGAGAGCACCGTGCGAAGGCGGTGGCTAAATCAAAAAATGCTCAGAACTTTGTATCTTATTCATTAACGTCAGGAAAACAGGAGCGGCGCACCCATGAAAATGACTACCGAAGAGGCTTTCGTCAAAGTACTGCAAATGCAGGGTATCGAACACGCCTTTGGAATTATCGGATCAGCAATGATGCCAATCTCTGACCTCTTTCCTCAGGCCGGAATCAGCTTTTGGGATTGCGCTCACGAGTGCAATGCTGGCATGAGCGCCGATGGCTACTCCCGCGCGTCTGGAAAAATGAGCATGGCGATTGCCCAAAACGGGCCTGGAATCACAAACTTCGTCACGCCAATAATGACGGCTTATTGGAATCACACGCCGCTTTTACTCGTGACCCCTCAAGCAGCTAACAAAACTATTGGTCAGGGCGGGTTCCAAGAAGTCAAGCAGATGGCGATCTTCCAGGACCTGGTATGTTACCAAGAAGAAGTTCGAGATCCGTCCCGAATTGCAGAAGTGCTCAATCGGGTCATCGAGAAAGCGCGCCGCGGCTCAGCGCCTGCACAGATCAACGTTCCACGCGATTACTGGACTCAGGTTATCGATATCGAGCTGCCTCAAGTGATCAAGATTGAACGATCACCAGGCGGTGCTGACGCGATTGCAAACGCAGCGCAGCTTCTATCTGACGCCAAATTCCCGGTGATCTTAAATGGCGCCGGGGTTGTACTGAGTGGCGGAATCCCCGCCTCTGCGCAGCTCGCGGAAAGATTAGATGCGCCAGTCTGCTGTAACTATCAGCATAATGACGCATTTCCTGGCTCCCACCCGCTTGCAGCGGGGCCCCTTGGCTATAACGGCTCAAAAGCCGCTATGGAACTCATTTCCAAAGCCGATGTGGTTTTAGCACTGGGCACTCGGTTAAATCCGTTCTCAACCTTACCCGGTTATGGAATTGACTATTGGCCGAATGATGCAAAGCTGATTCAAGTTGACATTAACGCCGACAGAATTGGATTGACCAAAAATGTTGATGTTGCGATCCAGGGAGATGCCCGGAAGGTGGCAGAGCAAATCTTGGAGCAACTTTCCAGCAGTGCAGGGGATCAAAACCGTGATGCTCGCAAAGCAGAAATCGAAAAGTGCAAATCAGCCTGGACCCATGAGCTCAGTCAAATGGATCACGAAGACGATGATCCAGGCACAACCTGGAATCAACGATCACGTGATAGCCAGCCGGAGCGCATGTCTCCCCGACAGGCCTGGAAAGCCATCATGGCCGCGATGCCTCAGGATGCCATTGTGTCATCAGACATCGGCAATAACTGCGCTATCGGCAACGCCTATCCTAGTTTTGAAACAGGTCGAAAATATTTAGCGCCTGGATTATTTGGTCCTTGCGGTTATGGATTCCCCTCTATCTTGGGTGCAAAAATCGGCTGCCCAGAAACACCTGTCGTTGGCTTTGCCGGAGATGGCGCCTTTGGCATTTCGATGAACGAAATGACCGCCTGTGGACGAAACGAGTGGCCGCCGATTACGATGATTATTTTCAGAAACTATCAGTGGGGCGCTGAGAAACGAAACACCACCCTATGGTATGAAGATAATTTTGTCGGCACAGAGCTAAACGTTGGCGTGGAGTACGCGAAAGTGGCGGAAGCTTGCGGAATCAAAGGCGTGAAAGCAGAAACTGCTGAAGGCTTGACCAACGCGCTCAACACGGCCATTGACGAGCAAATGAATAAGAACGTCACAACCTTCATAGAGGTCGTTCTTAACCAAGAACTCGGCGAACCCTTCCGCAGGGATGCCATGAAAGCGCCGGTAGCGGTAGCCGGTATTGATCCCAAAGATATGCGCCCACAAGAGGTCGCTTAATTTACGATTCTTCACGGGCCTGTTTATTTTCGAGTTGACAGGGCTATCTTGACCTTAATTTTCTAAAGCCGGGGGGCAAAAAATGAAAATTGGAGTACCAAAGGAGATCAAAAATCACGAGTATCGAGTTGGCATGACGCCTTCCAGCGTCCGGGAGGCTGTCAGTCACGGGCACTCGGTGATGATCGAGACGCACGCAGGGGAAGGCATCGGCGCGACCGATAATGAGTATCAGGCAGTCGGCGCCACGATTATCGATCGAGCGGAAGATATCTTCTCATCAGCTGAAATGATTGTGAAAGTTAAGGAGCCGCAGGCTGTGGAACGGGCGATGCTGCGACAAGGTCAGATCCTTTTTACCTACCTGCATCTCGCGCCAGATCCTGATCAGACACGAGATCTCATTAGTAGTGGGGCTACGTGTATTGCCTATGAGACCGTCACTTCCCCTTACGGCGGGCTTCCCTTGCTTGCGCCAATGTCAAAAGTCGCAGGACGCATGGCGATTCAGGCGGGTGCGCATTGCCTCGAACACCCTCATGGTGGTCGTGGCATCTTACTAGGGGGCGTGCCTGGAGTAGATCGCGCAAAAGTCGTTGTGTTGGGTGCCGGCGTTGTTGGCAAACACGCTGCGGCGATTGCTGCGGGAATGGGTGCTGAAGTATGGGTCGTTGATCGAAGCCCTGAGGTGATAGAAGCACATTGGCAACAATTTGGAACATCCACAAATACGGTTTTCTCAACACGCGATGCGGTTGAAAAACATGTACTCGATGCAGATCTTGTTATCGGTGGCGTCCTGATTCCAGGAGCATCCGCGCCAAAGCTCGTCACTCACGAAATGGTAGCGGCAATGAAACCAGGCTCAGTAATTGTTGATGTCGCGATTGACCAAGGAGGCTGCTGTGAGACGTCAAAAGCAACGACTCATGCTGACCCTACTTATCGGGTTGATGACGTCGTGCATTACTGCGTAGCAAATATGCCGGGCGGTGTGCCGCGAACATCTACATACGCTTTGAACAATGTCACGCTTCCGCATATCCTGACGCTTGCCAATCAAGGCTTTCGCAAAGCATTAAAATCGGATTCACACCTTTGCAACGGACTCAACGTTCACGATGGTCAAGTCACAAACGCCGAAGTGGCTGTTGACTTAGGCTACAACTATGTCGACCCAATGAGTGTTTTAGGGTAGCGTCGGACAAAAAGCCCTTTAGGTTTTAGCGAATTCGTCGAAACAAAAGGCCCGCCGCTGCAGCAAAGCCCATCGTAGGCAGTGTTGCACCTAGAAGCGGCGGAAGGTTGTAAACCAAAACGATATACCCAAGTGCTTTACTCGCTGCGAAAAAAATAATACCAATCATAATCCCAACAAAAAGATTTCGGCCCATACTGTTGGCGCGAATACTCCCAAACACAAATGGTATCGCAAGGAGAAGCATCACGGCCGTGGCGAGGGGTAGCGTGAGCTTTGACCAATATGCCAGCTCAAAATTACGGGCATCTTGAAGGTTCATCAGTAAATGAGCAATGTATTTGCGCAACTGCATCAAAGATAACTGATCAGGCTGAACCAAGAATACCGACATCGTTTGCGGCGTGACAGACGTCTTCCACCGCGCTTTCTCAGATTCGCTCACCTCGGTAAAGCCATCTTCATCGATCAGCGTTTGTTTTACGTTGCCGAGGTCCCAGTGCTGCTGTCGGTAAGTTCCCTTCTCTGCATGAACTAATGCGCGCAGCTGGCTCATGCTATCGAACTGGAACACACGAATTTCACGCAGACTAAGATCGGGAAGCACCTCTCTCACATTGACGAAAGTGCCTCCATCGCGCATCCACAATCCTGAATTAGATTTATGTTCAATATTTTGCTCAAGAGCTTCTGCGCGACCGCGCTGCGCTAGCGTCTCCGACCAAGGCGTCAAAAACTCACCAATCATCAGCGCAAGCAGAGCGAGCATCAGCCCCAATTTCAATACTGCAAGGGTAATCTGGCCGATCGATATACCACTTGCGCGCATCACGATTAACTCTGAATCAAGCGCTAATAAAGACAATCCCAGAATAGCCCCGATTAACACGGCCATCGGAAAAATCTCATAGATGATCCGAGGAGTACTCAGCACAACATATTGAAAAGCATCCAAAACTGAATAGTTTCCGGTTCCTAAATAGGACACCTGATCAATAAAAGTCACGAAGGCAAAGATGCCAACTAAAACTGACATCACTAATAAAATCTGGCTCAAAAGAATCTTGCCCAAATAGAGATCAAGTAATCGCATCAGCAATCAGGCGCTCGCCGCCTTAACTCTCTGAAGCGAAATCACCGGTCTTCCGCGAGTTCGGCACCACAACAGATACACGGCTACGCTGGCAAAAATTAAATGCATACAGCCCAACATAACCCAGGCAGAGAAGCCACCGGCGGGCACACGGGCACACGCCATTGTGACCAGATTCGTGTAGGTGAAATAAATCAATAAAGCCGAGAACATTGAGACGTAACGATTGCTCCTCGGCTCCACTCTCCCAAGACTCAAAGCAAAAATCATCAAAATTGGCAGTACGATAACTTTGGAAATTCGCCAGGCAATCTCTTTTTGCTCGTAAGGCCCCATCGAACGCCAGAGTCGCGTCGTTTTCCACCCATGCAAAGGATACCGAACCGGTGCGCTTGCCATCTTTCTGTCTCGCAATGTATAGCGCTCAAAATTAATCACTCGATAAACGCTATCCCCAGGCGCACCTTCATAACGAACACCATTTTCGAGCACTAGAAAAACGCTGCCTTTCTCAGAGTCGGCGCGCCGATACGCACTTTGCGCCAATACAACCCCTTCTTGCCCGCCGTTGGACCCCCACGCAAAAACCCCCTCGTACCTATCAGTTTCTTTGCTGAGTTTTTCAATAAAGTACACGCCCCGTCCTGCTCGTGTCTCAGTAAAAACACCCGGACTTACTCCGATAATATCGGTGCGTGTTTTAAGTTCATGTTCCAGAGCGCCAACCGCGCGGACCGCCATCGGCCCCACGACAATTGAAAAGCCGCCCACAATGACCGTCCCAACCAGAATTAGAAACGCGGTCGGTCGAGCCAAATACCAAAGGCTGAAGCCAGACGCCGCCATAATGGTGAGTTCGTTCTCACGACTCCAGCGCCCCAAAACCAATAACATGGCCACAAACATCATAAGCGGCAAGAGAACGTCCATATAGGCGATGACCTTTAGGAACAGGAGTAAGAAAATACTATCAACCGGGATAACTCCTTCTGCCGCCTGTCGCAAAAATCCCAACACCCTGACCACAAGAAATATACTGAAGATAACGGCAGTTACCGCGCTACTCGTCAGCAAAACTTCTCGGGCTAGGGCTCTACGCAGGATCATGGGATGGCGTTTCTGGCTTCTCGGGGGCTTGAACTTTGACAGCGCAATGAATTAACTAGGACAATAGGCTCTTATTTTACGCGAATCGACATTGTGATCCCATCGCAAGTCGTTTACCGCAACTGCAAAACCAGGACTTTATGAAAATTCAGCTCTCTTCTGTCGATATTGTAAACACTCGTACTGACTGTCTAATTATTGGAATTAAGGAAAAGGCAGAGCAATCAGCAACCGTTCGCAAGATTGAAAAAGCAACAAATCGACTTGTCGAAGGCGTTTTAGACTCAGGAGACTTCAACGGTCGACCGGGCAGCACCATCGTAATTCCTAAGCCACAGGGTATCAACGCAAAAAGATTGTTGTTAGTGGGAATCGGTGACAAGCCCGACGCAGATGACTTTGCAGCAGCCGCATCAGCGGCAGCACGCGAATTATGCAAAACACGCTCTATTAGCGCAGTCAGCACACTTGCCGAGATCAGTGTGTCGGGGCTTGATAACAAATCCAAAGCCCGGCTTGTTGTGCAATCCATTCATAACGCACGTTACCGCTTCATTCAACTCAAGACCATGAAAGGCAAAGCTCGCAAAGATGCCCAGTGCGCGCTCACGCGGATGTCTCTGCAAAGCGGAAGTACTCGCAACGAGACTTCGCTCAAAGCGGGTATTCGTGAAGGAACCGCGATTGGGAACGGCGTTGCGTTAGCGAAACGGCTTAGCGATCTCCCCGGAAATCTATGCACTCCAAGTTTTTTAGCTAGCGAGGCAAAGAAACTTGTCAGAACACATGGTCTCAAAGTCCAAGTCCTTGACGAGGCGAAAATGAAAGCCCTCAAAATGGGGGCATTATTATCTGTATCCCGCGGAAGTCGTGAACCGGCAAAACTGATTATCATGGAACATCAGGGTGGAAAGCGCGGGCAAGCCCCGGTGGTTCTCATTGGTAAAGGTCTCACTTTTGATGCAGGCGGCATTTCGCTTAAGCCAGCAGGCGCAATGGACGAGATGAAATACGACATGTGCGGTGGCGCAAGCGTCTTCGGCGCACTAACAGCTGCTGCCGAACTCAAGCTGAAACTTAACGTTGTCGGCATCGTACCAAGCAGTGAGAACCTTCCCGATGGTGCCGCAAACAAGCCTGGAGATGTTGTCACCAGTATGTCAGGCAAAACGATTGAAATCCTCAATACCGACGCTGAAGGACGTCTCATTTTATGTGATGCCATTACATATGCTGAGCGTTACAGTCCGTCAGCAGTCATAGATATCGCCACCTTGACCGGTGCCTGTGTTGTCGCGCTGGGAAACCCGGCCACGGGTTTGTTCTCGACTGATGACCAGCTAGCCAATGAACTTCTGGAGTGTGGCGAAAACGCCCGAGATCGAGCATGGCGAATGCCGGTGTGGAAAGAATATCAGAAGCAACTCAATACGCCATTTGCGGACATGGCTAATATTGGCGGTCGCACGGCTGGCGCCGTGACAGCCGCGTGCTTCTTGGCGCGTTTCACTGAGAACATGAAGTGGGCCCACCTTGATATCGCTGGAACCGCATGGCAATCGGGCGCAAATAAAGGCGCAACCGGTCGGCCCGTCTCGCTATTAACTCGCTTCCTGATCAACCGAGCCAATGATTGATTTATGGCATCCTGCCGCGTAGATTTTTATGTTCCCTCTAGTGATACGCCTGACGGGCGTTATACGCTTGCCTGTCGGGTCACTGAGAAAGCTTTTCAGTCTGGAAAGCACGTTTATCTCTACTGTCAAACACTCGATCAATTAACTCAGATGGACGAGCGACTGTGGGCTTTCTCTTCAAGTAGTTTTATCCCGCATGGATTACTCGGGGAAACTGATGAATTAGTGCGGGTCACATTAGGTTGTGACGACCCGAGTCCCGATGTTGCCGAAATTGTAATTTCAATGGCGAATACACCGGTATCAACTTTTAGCCTATTTTCAAGAGTTGCGGAAATTGTCGGCACCGATGAGTCCGAGCGGCAACTCGCGAGAAATCGGTTCAAGTTTTATCGTGACAATGGCGTCGAGCCTGTCACTCACAAAGTCTAGGTTCCGAGTCGAATCTTGTGAGTCAAGATAAAATTCGAGATCAACTGATCAACGAGCTCGAATCGCTCGGGAGATTCATTGGCGAAGGGTCTTCAGCAACTGGCCTGTTACCAGAGGAAGAAGGCGCGATGGGGAAAAGTGCGCAGGCCAATATTGATATCCACAATAATCTGACTCCGGAAAACGACGGTCCTGAAACTGTGGATATGTTTGAGTCAGAAACTAGCGCTACGGAATCTATTGAACCATTGATTGAAGAGGCGGCTTCCGCGCGCGAGCAACCCGGAGCGGGACAAACAAAGCATAACAACACGTCAATCGATACTACAAACAAAAATCATGATCATCCCAAAAAATCAGGGATTGAATTCCCAAATATCAATAAAGATGACAACCAAGATTATTTAACTGAGTTGGTCGATGAAATAATGGTGACCGTTGAAAAAAGACTTTCATCATACTCTGGAGAATCGCTTCCAGAATCTTTACGGAATGAATTATCGACCGACATTCGAAGTCGCTTGGCTCCATGGTGGAGCGACAATTAATTATTAACTCTCCCACATTTAAAGACACTCAACCCGTGACCCAAGAAGAAACAAACAAAGCATATGATCCACATGCGATAGAGCAAGCCCTTTATGAACGGTGGGAGCAACAGGGGGCGTTTAAGCCTTCTGGAGAAGGCCCTCCTTTCTGTATCGCAATACCACCCCCTAATGTAACCGGCAGCCTTCATATGGGTCATGCATTTCAAGACACGATAATGGATGCTTTGACTCGCTACCACCGAATGCTGGGTCACAGAACCCTTTGGCAAGCGGGCACCGATCACGCTGGCATCGCAACTCAGATGGTCGTGGAACGCCAGCTCAATTCGGAAGGGAAGACCAGGCACGATCTAGGACGAAATGACTTCATCGACCGAATCTGGCAGTGGAAACGTGAATCGGGTGGAACCATTACCCATCAACTAAGGCGAATGGGTGCATCACTTGATTGGAGTCGAGAGCGCTTCACGATGGACGAGGACCTTTCGACAGCCGTAAGAGAAGTATTTGTAAAACTCTACGAGGAAAACCTCATTTATCGTGGCAAGCGACTTGTTAACTGGGATCCTATACTTCATACCGCCCTCTCTGATTTAGAGGTCATTTCGGAAGAAGAAAAGGGCTCTCTTTGGCATCTTCGATATCCATTTGAAAGCGGAGACGGGTACGTCGTAGTTGCCACCA
>Ga0209631_10005977_pt1 | contig 12670 bp, 14 predicted proteins | sample COG_08_FD_184752 | JGI IMG/M metagenome (GOLD analysis project Ga0209631, IMG submission 184752) | Pelagic Microbial community sample from North Sea - COGITO 998_met_08 (SPAdes) (version 2) | ecosystem: Environmental > Aquatic > Marine > Neritic zone/Coastal water | place: Helgoland, sampling... | reverse complement strand
CACTTAATCTTCTTAACAATCAAGAAAAAGAAAATAGAAACATTTATACAGGTAGTTTTGGATATATAAAATTTAATGGAGATATGAGATTTAATATTATCATAAGGTCAATTCTTAATTTTAAAAATATTTCTGAAATCTCTGTTGCATCTGGTGTCGTTATAGATAGTAACGCAAAACATGAGTTTAATGAAAATTTTTTAAAAGCAAAAGCATTAATCGATTTATTCAAATGATTTACGTGATAGACCATAATGACTCATTTACTCATAATGTGGTTCACCAATTTTCATTATTTGATAAAGTTTATTGTGATAATTATAATCAAATAGATAAAACAAAACTTCAACAAGCCTCTGCAATAGTATTTTCTCCAGGGCCAGGTAATCCAAAAAATTATCCATCTACAGCTAAAATTTATAAAGAATTTAAAGGCAGAAAAAAAATAATCGGTATTTGTTTAGGATTTCAACAAATATTATTTTGTGAAGGGGCAAAAATTATTGAGCAAAAAAAAATTTACCATGGTTTTCAATCAAATATTAAAGTTACCAGTAATAAATCTTTATTTAAAAAAGGAAAAATATTTAAAGTAGGTCGGTATCATTCTTTAAAATTAAAAGAACCTTTTAAAATGAACAATTTTGAGATAACTATGAGGTGTTTAAAATCAAATGTAGCAATGTCTTTTGAAAACGATAATGATAAGATCTATGGATTTCAGTTTCACCCAGAGTCTTTTTTAACAATCAATGGCAACTTACTTATTAAAAAAATCCTATCAGCTTAAAAATTTAAAAGAGATAAGCTTTAATGATCTGTGGGGTGACCATGGTATTTTTACTACCATGTGGATTTATGGCAAGCCGGCAAAAATTTTATTTTTTAATAATCATATTAAAAATTTAATTAGATCCTTAAAAGATTATGGAATTAAAAAAAAATCTCTCAAAAAAGATATTTTAAATATCATTAATAAAAACTTATCTAAAAAAAATACATATAATCATTTATTAAGAGTTGCTTTAAACAAAAAAATTATTTCAATATCTTTAAGAAAAAGAATTTCACCAAAATTAAATTTTAATTTAAAACTAGTGAATTTAAAGCGTCAAAAGCCAAAATATAAAAATTTAAAGTATAAGAAGATTTTATCTTATCTATCTAAAATTGATAATTCCAAATCAGATATTGGACTTGTATCTAATAATAAGATTTTAGAAACTGGAACCTCCAATCTCTTATTTATAAAAAACCAAAAAGTTTTTAGTCCAAAAAAAAATTATTATATGGGAAATACTTTTAAGTATTTCAAAAGTAAAATAAAAAATATAATTAAAAAAGATATCTTATTAAATAAATTAAAAGATTTTGATGAAATACTGTTAATTGGATCTGGTAAAGGAGTTGCTTCAGTTAAAACAATTAAAGAAATAAACTGGAAAAGAAAAAATTTAAATAAATTCAAAATTCTTTTAAAATATTATCAATCAGCGATAAAAAATTGTAATTATTATAATTTCTAATGAAAGATCCAAATAATCCCTGTTTATTTTGCAATATTGTAAAAAGCGGACTTGCTCATGAAAATGATTTAGCTTATGCAAGTTATGATTCATATCCAGTCTCAAAACATCATTGTCTTATTATTCCTAAAAGACATATAATTGATTATTTTGATTTATCTAAAGATGAATTAATTGCTTGTGATGAATTAATTAAAACGATCAAAGATGAAATTTTGTTTAATGATAAATCAGTAAAAGGTTTCAATCTTGGTACAAATATTGGAAAAGCCTCTGGACAATCTATTCTACATTGCCATCTTCATCTGATTCCTAGAAGAGAGGGTGATGTTGAGAATCCCCAAGGTGGTGTAAGATCTGTGATTCCAAAAAAACAACATTATAAGAGAAAGAAATAGCTTGTTATTAAAGACAAATTGACCAGAGTTTGAGGTTGAACTATTATTTCAAGTATATATAAAAAACTCAAAAAATTTCAAAAAACAAAAAGCAAAATGTTAACCAATAACCCTTTTTCTATTTTAGCTGAAACTGTTTCACCTGTTGCAATGCAATACTTTGTTATAGCGATGATAATTTTAATTGCAGTTGGTACAATTATTCAAATGATACATCATAAAAATCTAACATACTTTTTAAATAATGCTAAAAAAGCAAAATTAGCTGCCACAAAAGAGTTAAGCATTGGAGAAAAAACTTCGATTATAGCAAAAACAACAGTTGTTGATATTGGAACGACATCTGAATTGGGATTTGGTAAAAGAAGACTTGCTCATGTGCTTGGTATGTATGGTACAATTTTATTTTGGATATCTTCTGCAGTTTTAGTTTTTTGTTATACTGGAATGGGAAAAAATAATTCAGAAACATGGTCAATACTTTGGCATGTAGGTGCCATTTTGACATGTCTAGGAGGATATTGGTTTTGGTTTTTTTTAAGAGTTGATGTGTCGGCTGAAGCTCACCCTTGGTATAGAATTATTAAAGCAGATTTATTTGTACTAGCACTACTTGCTTGTGCAACTTTTGGACTAGCCTGGTCTTATACTCAGTTCAATGGTCAAATGAGTTTAGCTTATTTATTTTTAACTTTATTTGTTGCATCTAACCTAATTTTATTTGGTGGTGTTTATTGGTCGAAATTTGCTCATATGTTTTATAAGCCAGGAGCGGCTATACAAAAAAATTTAGCTGAAGCTGATGGTTCAAGAGATAATTTACCACCACCTGCTGATGCACCAGAACAATTTGGCCTAGGTATAAAAAGAGAAGAGCCAAAACATTATTAATATGTTAATAGAAAAAGGAGAAAAATAAATTATGTCAACTTTTGTATACATGACTAGATGTGATGGCTGTGGTCATTGTGTAGATATTTGTCCATCAGACATCATGCACATAGATGAAAACATCAGACGTGCAAAAAACATAGAACCAAATTTTTGCTGGGAGTGCTATTCATGTGTGAAAGCTTGCCCAAACCATGCAATTGATGTTAGAGGTTATGCTGATTTTGCGCCGATGGGTCATAGCGTAAGAGTTAGACGGGAAGAAGAAAAAGGAACGATCTCGTGGAAAATAAAATTTAGAAATGGAACAGAAAAAAACTTTGTTTCTCCTATTACTACAAAACCATGGGGGAAATTTATTCCAAAACTTGCTGATGGAGACAAGCCTAATCAAGGCGAAATTAATTCTCAAAGACTTTACACTGAACCCGAAGGTTTAAATACTAATGGTGAACTGCCATCTGTGCCAAAAGATTCATTTAAAAAAGGAGTTTACTATTAATGGCTAAACACAAAACACATTTTGAAGATTGTGATGTACTAGTAGTTGGTGGTGGTATGGCAGGAACTGGTGCTACTTTTGAAGCTAGGCACTGGGGTAGAGATTTAAAAATTATTTGTGTTGAAAAAGCAAATATTGATAGAAGTGGAGCTGTTGCTCAAGGCTTGTATGCAATTAACTGTTATATGGGAATGCAATGGGATGAAAACCAACCAGAAGACCACGTGAGGTATGCAAGAAACGATCTGATGGGAATGGTTAGAGAAGATTTAGGATATGATATGGCCCGACATGTGGACTCAACAGTTCATATGTTTGATGAATGGGGCTTACCAATGATGAAAAATGAAAAAACAGGCAGATATTTAAGAGAAGGTAAATGGCAAATCATGATACATGGGGAAAGCTATAAACCGATTGTTGCTGAAGCCGCAAAAAAATCTGCAGATAAAATTTATAATAGAATAATGATTACTCATCTATTAATGGATGAAGCTCAAGAAAACAGAATTGGTGGAGCTGTTGGTTTTAATATGAGAACTGGTGACTTCCATGTATTTAGAGCGAAAACTGTAATTGTTGCTGCAGGAGGCGCATCACATATATTTAAACCACGGGCAGTTGGTGAAGGTATGGGGAGAACTTGGTATGCACCTTGGAGTAACGGTTCTGCATATGCATTGCCAATTGCAGTAGGTGCTAAAATGACTCAAATGGAGAATAGAATTGTTTTATGTAGGTTTAAAGATGGATATGGACCAGTTGGTGCTTACTTCTTACATTTAAAAACATACACACAAAATGCTAATGGTGAAAATTATGAGAAGAAATGGTATGATCAAACCAAAGAACTAGTTGGTGAATATATTGATCATCACCCAACGCCTACTTGTTTAAGAAATCATGCATTCATTCAGGAAGTTGCTGCTGGTGGTGGACCAATTCACATGGTTACTAAAGAAGCTTTCCAAGACCCACATTTAGAAACGGTTGGTTGGGAAAACTTTTTAGGTATGACTGTTGGTCAAGCAGTGGTATGGGCGTCACAAAATATTGATCCAAAGTATACAAATCCTGAGCTAACAACTTCAGAACCTTATGTAATGGGATCACATGCTACATGTTCAGGAGCATGGGTAAGTGGACCGGAAGATTTATCTCCACCAGAATATTTTTGGGGTTACAATAGAATGTTGACCATAAATGGTTTATTTGGTGCTGGTGATACCGTTGGTGGCAGTGCTCACAAATTTTCATCAGGTTCTTTCACAGAAGGAAGATTGGCTGCAAAAGCAGCTGTGAAATACATAGAAGACAAAAAAGCTGAAGGGATTGATGTATCAGATAAACAATGTGAAGATTTTAAAAATGCAGTTTATAAACCTTTGGATACTTATACAGTTGCTCAAAATGAGATTACTGGTGGAACGGTTTCACCAAGTTATATTTCTCCAATTCAAGGACTTCAGAGACTTCAAAAAATTATGGATGAGTACGTTGGTGGTATCACATCAAATTATATGACCAATGGGAATATGCTTAAAAGAGCTTTAGAACTACTTGATTGGCTTCAAGAAGATTTAGAAAAAGTAGGTGCTGAAGATTACCATCAGCTAATGAGAGCTTGGGAATTAAAACATAGAGCACTAACATCACAATGTGTGACAGAACATACTTTATTTAGAGAAGAGACTCGTTGGCCAGGATATTATTATAGAGGAGATCATATGAAATTAGATGATGAAAATTGGCATTGTCTAACAGTTTCTAGAAGAGACCCTAAAACTGGTAAATTTACTATGGAAAAAGTTCCCGTTTACCATATAGTTGATGAAAACGAGAAGAAAAAGGCCTCTTAATTAAAGTACATATTATTATCTATGGATCTATTATCTAAGTCAGATGAGGAGATTTTTGAAATTGCCAAACCTTTCTGGGAAAATTTAGTTAGATCATCTAATCTCAAAGATTATGGTGGTTTTACTAGAGATTTTTCAACCCAAATGCTTTTTGGCGCTAATGAAGTAGAATTAGGCAAACAATGGGCAAGTAACAAGATAATTACTAATTTAAAAGAAACTTATGTACCCTTTGGCACTTTAAAAAGAGGTGAACATATCACCGTACTTATAAAACAGACAAACAAAGAGATTCCAGGAGAGTTTTTAGGAAGATTAGTTCTTGGATTAGAGGATGACCAGATTAAAATATTTGGGGCAACTATTTATTAATTAAAAAATAAATTTTTTCAATAAAAGTTTGACAAATTTTACACTGGGTGTATTCAGAAATAGAGATGCACTTTCTAAAAATAAAAATTCCTCAAAAAATTAGCAACAAAAAAACAACTTTTATTAAAACTGGAATTTTTTCAGCTATTGCTACTTGTTGGAGTGTTATCTTGGTTGGAACTTTTATAACTTTTAAATAAGTTGAAACTAAATTATTAATATTTTTTAGATGGATGTTTTTTTACCAATAGCTCAAGTTTTTGTTAATCCAGTAGAAATTCTTTTATTAAGTGCACTAGTTGGGGTTCTTTCAGGTTTATTTGGTGTTGGTGGTGGATTTTTAATGACACCTTTTCTGATTTTTTTAGGAGTTCCACCAGCTTATGCTGTTGCTAATGAGGCAAATAATATTTTAGCAACATCTGTATCAGGATCTACTACTCATTGGTTAAAAAATACTTTGGATTATAAAATGGGTTTCATGATAGTAATTGGTGGTTCAATAGGTACAGCTTTAGGCATTTATACTTTTAGTTATTTTAAAGGTATTGGTAAAATAGATACCGTTATCTCATTAGCATATATGTATATTCTAGCAATTATTGGTACATTAATGTTGGTAGAGAGCCTTGGCGAAATTGATAAGGCAAAAAAAAATGTAGTTGAAAGAAAAAAGCTACATGTTCACTATTGGATACATGGTCTTCCGTTAAGAATGAGATTCCCAAAATCTAAATTGTATGAAAGTGTTTTTACACCGATTATAATTGGATTAGCGGTTGGTTTTATAGCTGCAATAATGGGTATTGGGGGAGCTTTTATTTTGGTACCAGCAATGATTTATATAATTAAGATGCCAACAAGATTGGTTCCAGGAACTTCTTTATTTGTAACTATTTTTGTAAGTGTCATAGTTACTTTTTTACATTCATTTAATTATGGTTCAATAGATTTGATGTTGGTTGTCATGCTAGTTGTTGGATCTATAATTGGAGTTCAAGTTGGTCAAAAACTTGGTGAAAGAATTGATAGTACAGGTTTAAAAGCTTTATTAGCTATTTTATTATTGGTTGTTGGTATTGCTATAGCTTATGATACTTTTTTTGCAGAGGAAATCCAAAAAGAAATATCCAAAGTTTCTAATGAAGATTTAAATTTTTTCTCAAAATTTATTCAAGAATTCTCTAAAGATATGCCATTCTTTTATGGATTATTTTCTATCATGTTTGCTATTCTTCTTGGAATAGGGGCTGCTTTTATTAGAAGATTTTTATCAAATTTAAGAAAAAAATATTTTGTAAAATCTGTCAAAACTATTAAATGAAAAATTTAGTGTATACTTCAATAGTTAATATACACATCAAACCAACTGTAGCCATTCCTATAAAACCAACTACAAAAGGTTTATAACCCATACTTTTAATATCCTTAAAATTAGTAGACAATCCAATAGCAGCCATAGCCATAGTTAAAAAAATTTTTGATAAAGATTTAGTAATATTAATTGTTTCAATCCAATTATAGTTTGAAACAAATAAATGATCTCCTAAATTTCTTACCGCAATCATTCCAACAAAGCCTAAAACAAAATAAGGAAAAATTTTTAATAATGAATAGTTTTTTTTAGATGAATTGTTTCTATTATAAAGAAAAGCAAAAAGAGGTATCATAATTATTAAAAAAGTATTTCTAATAAGCTTTGTTACAGTTGCTATATTTAAAGTTTCAGGACTGTTAAACTGCTGGTCATATATAAGTCCTGCAGCAGCAACTTGCGATGTTTCATGGATTGAAGTACCTAAAAAAAGACCAATCAGCATTGGTTCACCATCAAAATAAAAATTTGCAAAATAAGGATAAATCAACATTGAAAGAATCCCAAAAAGTGTAATATTAGCAATAGCATAAGACACTTCACTTTTATTAGCTTTAATTACAGGAGCTGTTGCCATGATAGCTGTTGTTCCACAAACTGTACTACCAATTGAAATTAGGTAAGCCATTCTAGTCGGTATTTTTAGTTTTTTTATTAATAACTTAATTACTATTAAAACACTTAATATACATATGACTATCAGGGGTATTGCAATCTTACCAAATTCTAAAAATTCAAATGGTTTTAATTGTATACCAAGACATATAATTCCAAATTTAAGTATATACTCTCTAGTAAAGTCTAAACCTTTCTGAAATGACTCTCTTAACTGAAAAGCGTTTCCAAAAAAAATTCCAATTAAAATAGCTATCATAGCAGTAGAAATTGGACTTTTTTCATATCCAAAAAATTCTATACCAATAATATTATTGAATCCTTGTGACAGGGTATAAAGAATAAAAGCAAGAATTATACCTGGTATAATTACCAAATATTTATTTTGTGACATTAGATTTTACTATTGATTAAGCACTTCTATAAAGTTTAGTCATAACAAATTCTTTATGACCTAAAGCTTCTGCGCAAGTTAATCTACCATTAGCAACTCTTAATGTTGTCTCTATGAGTTTATCTCCTGCTTCAGACATGTTCATTTCTCTAGAAAGAATTTTCGAAACATCGCAATCAATATGCTCACCCATTCCTTTAACCGTCAAAGGATTAGCTGTTAACTTCACAACTGGTTCAATAGGATTACCAACTATGTTACCTTGTCCGGTTGGAAATAAGTGAATATTAAATCCAGCTGCAGCTTGTAGAGTTACACATTCAGCTGCTGCAGATGAGGTATCCATAAAATATAAACCTTTACCTTTTTTAGGTTCTTCTGCTGGTTCTAAAACATCTACAAATTTACAATTACCAATTTTTTGAAAATTTCCAAAAGCTTTTTCTTCAATTGTAGTTAAACCACCAGCAATATTTCCAGCTGTTGGTTGACTTTCAGAAAGATCATCTGTTGCTTCTTTTAAAATAAAATCATTATACGAACTCCAAGTTTTCATAAATTTATCCGAAGCCTCTTTTGTTGCGCCTCTTGTAGCACAAACTTTTTCAGCACCTGTAAGTTCAGATGTTTCACCAAAACATAGATGAACTCCTAATGGTTCAAGCTTATCCATTAAATTACCAACAGTTGGGTTCGCAGCTAAACCTGATGTTGTATCAGACTCTCCACACTTAACAGAAATCCACAAATCACTAATAGGACATTCTTCTCTTTGTTTTTCAGAGGCCCACATAACAAACTCTTGGGCTTTTTTAGAAGCTTTCATGACTGTACCAATATCTCCAGTGCGTTCAATATGAAAACCTTCTACAGGTTTTCCAGTTTTAGCAATTCCATCAACTATTTTTTTAGTCCACTTTGGTTCGATACCAATTACAATTACAGCAGCAACATTTGGATTGCTTCCAGTTCCAATCATAGTTCTAAAATGTAACTCTAAATCTGCACCAAACTGAAGTCTTCCATAAGAGTGAGGAAGAGCAATAGTACCTTTTATGTTATTTGCTACCGATTCAGCGCAAGCATTTGAAATATCGTCAACTGGCAGAATAATAACGTGATTTCTTGTTCCCGCTCTACCATTTTCTCTTTTATAACCTAAAAAACTTTTTGGAATTTCCATTTTATTACCACTTTTTTGTTTTTACATTGTGAACATGAACATGCTCACCTTTTTTAATTGATTTAACCACTTTACCTATATCATGACCATATTTGAGAATTGTATCTCCCTCATTTAAATCCACCATAGCAATTTTGTGACCTAAAGGAATTTCGTCTACAGATTGAATATTTGTTGAAGTATCATTTTCCATAATCCAGCATTTACAATCTTGTTTAGGAGTAATTTTTTCAATAACAACAACCCCTACGTTGTCTTTTTCGTCATGAATTATGATATCTGTAGCCATATATATAGTGTCGATTTGTTTATTTGAAATTTCCAAAATCTTATATATTAATCGCAAAAATTAACAAATAGTTTTTAAAAATTATTTCACTTACTAGTTTAGAAAGGTTCTACTAATGACAAAAATGACAAAAATGACAACAGAAGAAGCTTTTGTAAAAGTTTTACAAATGCACGGCATCGAACATGCATTCGGAATTATTGGATCTGCATTTATGCCTATTTCAGATATTTTCCCAGATGCTGGTATTACATTTTGGGATGTTGCTCATGAAACAAACGGTGGATTAATTGCAGATGGATACACAAGAGCCACAGGAAAAATGTCAATGGTCATAGCACAAAATGGTCCAGGTATAACTGGTTTAGTAACACCAATCAAAACAGCTTATTGGAATCATACACCTCTGTTGTTGGTAACACCACAAGCTGCAAATAAGACTATGGGACAAGGTGGTTTTCAAGAAGTTGAACAAATGAATTTATTTAAAGATATGGTTTGCTATCAAGAAGAAGTAAGAGACCCTTCACGAATGGCAGAAGTTTTAAATAGAGTTATTGAAAAAGCAATTAGAGGCTCAGCTCCTGCACAAATAAATGTTCCAAGAGATTATTGGACACAAGTAATTGATATAGATTTACCTCCAATAGTAAGATTAGAGAGACAGGCGGGTGGAGTTGATGCAATTAAAAAAGCTGCTGACTTGTTATCTAATGCAAAGTTTCCAGTAATATTATCAGGAGCAGGAGTTGTTATAGGAGGAGCCATCGAAGAATGTAAAAAGTTAGCTGAAAAATTAGATGCACCTGTATGTTCAGGCTATCAGCATAATGATAGTTTTCCAGGAAGTCATCCGTTAGCTGCAGGTCCATTAGGTTATAATGGATCAAAAGCTGGAATGGAATTAATTTCTAAAGCTGATGTTGTTTTGGCATTGGGAACTAGACTAAATCCTTTTTCAACTTTGCCAGGTTACGGCATGGACTATTGGCCTAAAAATGCAAGTATAATTCAAGTTGATATGAATTCAGATAGAATTGGTTTAACAAAAAAAGTTACAGTTGGTATTTGTGGTGATGCAAAATTAGTTGCACAACAGTTATTGACTCAACTTTCACCAACTGCAGGTGATACAGATAGACAAAAAAGAAAAGATATTATTCATCAAACTAAATCAGCTTGGTTACAAAAACTATCAAGTCTAGACCATGAAGATGATGATGAAGGCACAGTTTGGAATAAAGAAGCAAGAGAAAGAGATTCAGACAGGATGTCTCCAAGACAAGCATGGAGAGCAATTCAAGCTGGTATGCCTGATGATGTAATTATTTCAAGTGATATTGGAAACAATTGTGCAATTGGAAATGCATATCCAACTTTTGAAAAAGGAAGAAAATATTTAGCACCAGGATTATTTGGTCCATGTGGATATGGGTTTCCATCTATCCTTGGAGCAAAGATTGGATGCCCAGACACACCAGTAATAGGTTTTGCTGGTGATGGTGCTTTTGGTATAAGTATGAATGAGATGAGCTCATGCGCAAGAGAAGAATGGCCAGCCATTTCAATGGTAATATTTAGAAATTATCAATGGGGAGCAGAAAAAAGAAATACTACTTTGTGGTTTGATGATAATTTTGTCGGAACAGAATTAGATCCAGAATTAAGTTATGCAAAAGTTGCTGATGCCTGCGGTTTAAAAGGTGTAACTGTTAGAACCATGGAAGAAACAACAACAGCTATAAAACAGTCTTGTGAAGATCAAAAGAAAGGCATCACAACATTTATAGAGGTAATTTTAAATCAGGAACTTGGTGAGCCATTTAGAAGAGATGCAATGAAAAAGCCAGTTAAAGTTGCTGGTATAAATAAATCTGACATGAAGCCTCAAAAATCTTTAAATGTCTGATATTAAAATAGGCTCGAATAGAAGTTTTGGTATTGTTTTTTTCATAGTTTTTTTGTTAATTTCTATTTATCCATTAATAAACAATGAAAGTATTAGAATTTGGTCTTTAGCTGTTTCTCTAGTATTTTTAGTTTTAGGGATTATAAATTCAAATTTTTTATCACCATTAAATAAACTTTGGTTTAAGTTTGGAATTTTTTTAGGAAAGATAATTGCACCAATAATTATGGGTGTTATATTCTTTTTAGTAGTAACTCCAATTGGCCTTATAATGAGATTATTAGGCAAAGATGTACTAAATTTAAAATTTAGTGATTGTAAATCTTATTGGATTGAACAAACTGGTCCAAAAAGTAAAATGAAAAATCAATTTTAGTATGAGTTTTATTAAAGAATTTTGGGAATTTTTGAAAGTTAGAAAAAAATATTGGCTTTTACCAATTATAATTGTTTTAGCTTTATTTGGTGGTCTAATAGTTTTAACCCAAGGTTCAGCAGTAGCACCATTCATATATACAATTTTTTAAAGTGAAATCTATATTAGGTATATCTGCTTTTTATCATGATAGTGCTGCATGTATTTTAAAGGATGGAAAGATTATTGCAGCAGCACAGGAAGAGCGATTTACTAGAAAAAAACATGACCCAAGTTATCCAAAAAATGCAATTAATTTTGTACTAAACTACGCAAACTTAAATTTAAGTGAAGTAGATCAAATAGTTTTTTTTGAAAAACCTTTTTTAAAATTTGAAAGATTATTGGAAACATATGTAGCATTTGCTCCTAAAGGATTTGTTTCATTTAGTAAAGCAATGCCTTTATGGATTAAAGAAAAATTATTTCAAAAAAACTTACTATTCAATAAACTTAAAGAGCACGATAAAAATTATAAATCTGATGAAAATATATTTTTTTCAGATCATCATCTAAGTCACGCTGCTAGTGCATTTTTTCCATCACCTTTTGAAGAGGCTGTTGTTTTAACAGCTGATGGTGTTGGAGAATGGGCCACAACTACTGTCGCAATTGGAAAAGGTAATGATTTAGATATAAAAAAAGAAATTCATTTCCCACATTCTCTTGGACTACTTTATTCTGCATTTACTTATTACACTGGATTTAAAGTAAATAGTGGTGAATATAAATTGATGGGTCTAGCACCTTATGGAAATCCTATCTATGAGGATAAAATAAAAGAATTAATTGATATTAAAGAGGATGGAACTTTTAGATTAGAACAAAAATATTTTAATTATGCAACAGGTCTTACAATGACAAATGATAATTTTAATAATTTATTTGGTCAAAAACCTAGAGATCCAAAAAAAGAGAAATTAACACAATTTCATATGGATC
>Ga0209631_10005976_pt1 | contig 12672 bp, 11 predicted proteins | sample COG_08_FD_184752 | JGI IMG/M metagenome (GOLD analysis project Ga0209631, IMG submission 184752) | Pelagic Microbial community sample from North Sea - COGITO 998_met_08 (SPAdes) (version 2) | ecosystem: Environmental > Aquatic > Marine > Neritic zone/Coastal water | place: Helgoland, sampling... | reverse complement strand
TGCAGTAGTAGCTCAGTTGGTTAGAGCACTAGTTTGTGGAACTAGGGGTCGGTGGTTCGAATCCACCCTACTGTACCAAAAAATGACAAAAGAAAAAAACAACAAACCATCAAAAGAACTTCCGTTAGGGTTTGTAGACAGGCAGGAAAAAGAATTACTCGTACGTGATTTTATAATTTCAAATATTAAAGAGGTTATGATCAAGTACGGTTTTCAGTACCTTGAAACACCAAGTTTCGAGTACTCAGACAGTATTGGAAAATTTCTACCAGACAAAGAAAGACCTGATGAAGGTGTTTTTTCATTTCAAGATGAAAATAAATGGTTATCTCTTAGATATGATTTGACCGCACCATTAGCAAGATTTGTAGCAAAGAATTATTTAGAGATACCAAAACCATTTAAAAGATATCAACTTGGAACTGTCTGGAGAAATGAAAAACCCGGGCCTGGAAGATTTAGAGAATTTTTACAATTTGATGCAGATTTTGTAGGCACTAAAAGCTTACAAGCAGACGCCGAGCTGTGTGTCATGATTTCAGAAATTCTTGAAAAATGCGGATTAAGTAAAAAAGAGTATATTGTTAAAATTTCTTCTAGAAAAATTACAGAAGAACTATTTAAAAAAATTAACATAGATAACAACGATCAAAAACTAACTGCGCTTAGGGCTCTAGATAAAATAGATCGTTTAGGCTGGGAAGGGGTTAAACAATTACTTGGCGATGGAAGAAAAGACAAATCAGGTGATTTTACTAAAGGAGCTAATTTAAGTTCTTCTAATGTAGAGGCTATAGAAAATGAGCTAAAGAAAAAATCGCCAGAAACAAAAGATCTTCAGGAAATTTTTAAATTATTTAAAGATTATAATTTTACTAATTTTGAATTTGACTCATCTATTATTCGAGGACTTGAGTATTACACAGGTCCTATATTTGAAGTGAATTTAAAATTTGATGTTAAAAACAATAAAGGACAGGTGATTCAGTTTGGTTCCATCGGCGGAGGAGGAAGGTATGATAATCTAGTAAATAATTTTGGAAACTATGAAGCTCCAGCTACCGGTATTTCAATTGGTTTAGATCGATTAGTTTACGCTTTAATGCAAAAAAAAGAATTTAAGGTAAAACAATCAAAACCGATTGTCATTTGTATTTTTGATAAAAATTCAATGATGAAATACATTAGCTTACAAACATTATTAAGAAATTCTGGAATTAGTGCTGAAATTTATCCTGGTGAAAATAAATTAAAAAAACAAATGGAATATGCAAATAAAATTAAAGCACCAGCAGTTATTTTATACGGAGAAAATGAAATAAAATCAGAAAAACCAATTTTACGAGATTTAAATTCTGGTATAGAAAAAGAAATATCAATTAAAGAATTAGTTAATGAAATCAAAAAAATTATCTGAAATTATAATTAAAAATTTTAAGAGACATGGTTTTGTTTTATCAGAACCTGACGTATTATTAGACTCAGAGTATATAATAGAAAGATCAGGTGAAAAATTTAGAAATTTAATGCTTACTTTTGAGAATGAGGATGGAAAAATTATGTGCTTAAGACCTGATCTAACAGTAGCTTCATGTATTAATTATTTGCAAAAAAAGACTTCTTCAAAAATTTATTATTCTGGACAAGCATATAGGAGATCAGGCAGTAAAGGCTTTAACTTTATAAATGATCAATTAGGTATTGAAATTTTTGGATCAAAAAATAAAATGAAAGATGATTTTAAGGTTATTAGTACAATTTTAAGTTCTTCAAAAAAAATTAAAAGAAAAAAAATTCAAATTAAAGTTGGAGATATCGGTTTATTTAAAAGTTTAATCAACGCATTAGTCATGCCTGAAAGATGGAGACTAAGATTAATCAGACACTATTGGAGACGAAATTATTTTGAAGAACTTTTAAAACGATTAGAAAATAATACTGATATTGATGCTGTTACTTTCGATACTGACAAGAAAAGATTCTATGAAATGAAAAAAATGAATCAGAGCAAAATAATTGCAGGTAGATCAATATCAGAAATTTTAAAAAGATTTGATCAAAAAATAAAAGATCCAAGATCCTTCAGTGATGGCAAACAAATTGTCAAAATTATTAAATCTTTTCTAAAAATTAATTGTAAGTTGTCCAAATTAGATAAAAAATTATTGGACTTTACCAAAAAAAATAATCTTGAAAAAAAAATTTTTAAAGATTTAAAATCTATTCAAAATTTAAAGAAATTAAGTCAGGATATAATATTTATTTCAAATTTTGGCAGGGATGTAGAATATTACACTGGAACTGTATTTGAAGTTTTTGCAGGAAATAAAGAAATAGCAAGAGGTGGACGGTACGATAACTTACTTGAAAGTTTAGGAGCTAAGAAAAATATTCCAGCTGTTGGAGCTGCGATAAACTTAAATAATATATGAAAAATATTATTACAATAGGACTACCAAGCAAAGGCAGATTAAAAGATAAAGCCATAGCCTTTTTTAATAATAAGGGTTTAAAAATACTACAAAGTAATAGAGAAAGAAATTATTTTGCAACTATTGAAAATAAACCAGATATCAAAATAATTTATTTACACGCAAAAGAAATAATTCAAAGATTAGGAGATGGAACATTAGATGTTGGCATATCTGGTTTAGATCTTCTAAATGAGTCTAAAAAAAATTTACAAAATAAGATAGATATAAAGCAAAAACTTGATTTTGGAGGTGCAAATCTTGTAGTGGCCGTACCTAATGATTGGATCGATGTACAAACAGTTGCCGATCTAGAAGAAGTTGCTTTTGATATTAGATCAAAAAGAAACACAAGACTTAGAGTGGCAACAAAGTATCCCAACCTTACTAATGATTTTTTAATTTCTAAAGGTGTAACTCAGTATAAATTAATATCAAGTTTAGGAGCCACAGAAACCTATCCCTTTATTGGCTCATCAGAGATTATTACTGACATCACCTCGACTGGAAAGACTTTAGATGATAATAATTTGAGAGTATTAAAAGATGGATTAATTTTAAGATCTACAGCATGTCTACTAATTGCAAAAAAAAAAAATATAATATTAAAATCTTTTTTAAAAATATTGCTTAAAAATTAATGAAAAAAAAAGTAACATTTTTATTAGACCCCACCAATCTTTGGATGGAAGGCTTTTTAAAAAAATATAATTTTAAATTAAAAAATAAATACAATTTTAAAATAACAAAAAATTTAAATTCAGTTAAATTTCAAGATATTGTTTTTCCAATATGTTATACGAAAATCCTATCAAAAAATTTTTTAAAAATTAATAATTTAGTTTTAATAGTTCATCCAAGTAAACTACCTAAAAATAAAGGCTTTGCCGCAACTCAACATGAGATTTTAAAAAATAAAAATAAAATATATGTTACGATGATCAAGGCAGATAAAAAACCTGATAATGGACCAATCTGTTTGCAAGATTATTTTAATTTAAACGGGACAGAACTAATTGATGAAATCAGAAGAAAGCAGGCTACAACATATCTGAGAATAATAAAAAAGTTTTTAAATAAATATCCTAAAGTATTTTTTAGAAAACAAAGAGGCAAAGAAAATTTTATAAATAGAAGAAAACCAAAAGATAGTGAATTAAATATTAATAAAACTATTAAACACCAATTCAACAACTTAAGAATTAATGATAACGAATTATATCCATCTTTTTTTTATTATAAAAATAATAAGTATTTGCTTAAGATTTTTAAAGATAATAAAAAAAATTAAAATTTATTTACCAAGTTAATTCGTTTCTATTAAGATCAATAAATTTACCGTTATATTTATCTGCATTTCCTAAAATATTTATAATATTTAGAGCAGCTACTTTAGGTTCCAAGATACCCCCTGGATTCAATTTAGTTTTTACACTTCCTGGGCAAATTGAAAATACATTTACATTATAGTTTCTTTTTAAATCAATAGACATATTTTTTGAAAATGAGTTCATCATACTTTTGGTCCCTTTGTATACGTAGTCCCTTCCAGTGGTGTTGTGTTCAGTGCTTCCATAAAGACTACTTATATTTAGAATTGATCTTAGGGTATTCTTAGTCGAATGATTTAAAATAAGTTCACTTATCTTCAAAATTGATATCGCATTAATGTTTGATGCTACTAAAAAATTTTTATAATCAATTTTATTAAAGTTTTGATTTACCCCGCCCCAAATACCGGCATTGTTTATAATAATATTAATAGGAATATTCTTTATATGATCTTTTAATTTGTCAATATTATTAAGCTGACTCTGGTCGCACTGACATATTTCTAGTTTATCGCACTTTAATTTTAAAAGATTATCATTCGTCTTATTATAGGTCGCAAAAACTTTGTTATCTAATTGTATAAACTTCTCTACAAGAGCCAGACCAATACCTGAATTTGCACCAGTTATTATAACATTTTGATTTTTAATTTTATTTAAATCAACTTTAGACTCTGAGATATTAAATTTTCTTTTATAAATATGATTTTTAAATAATCTTCTTAACCCCATAAGCATTTATATAATAATCAGAACAAAAAAACCCCCGAAACTTTCATTTCGAGGGTTCTAATTTAGTTTTTTTATATTTTAAAGAGTTCTAGTTTGGAGGACCTTGTTACATTCCCATTCCACCCATACCGCCCATTCCACCCATACCGCCGCCCATTGGAGGCATGGCAGGACCAGCATCTTTATCTTCAGGTTTGTCAGCGATCATAGCTTCAGTAGTAATCAATAACCCTGCTATTGATGCAGCATCTTGCAAGGCTGATCTAACAACTTTAGTTGGATCAATGATGCCTTTGGCAAACATATCTACATATTCTTCGTTTTGAGCATCGTAACCTTGAGAAGCTTTTTTTCCTTCTATAAGTTTACCCACTACAACAGAACCATCGACACCAGCATTTGCAGTAATTTGTCTTACAGGAGCTTGAAGAGCTTTTTTAACAATCTCTACGCCAGCTTTCTGATCATCACCTTTAACTTTTACACCGTCTAAATCTTGTGCAGCATAAAGTAAAGCACAGCCACCACCGATTACTACTCCTTCTTCAACAGCAGCTCTTGTAGCATTTAAAGCGTCTTCAACTCTGTCTTTTCTTTCTTTAACCTCAACTTCTGTAGCGCCACCAACTTTAATTACAGCAACACCTCCAGCAAGCTTAGCTAATCTTTCTTGAAGTTTTTCCTTATCGTAGTCAGATGTTGTCTCATTAATTTCTGATCTAATTTGATTACATCTAGCTTCAATATCAGATTTCTTTCCTTCACCAGCAACTATTGTACTGTTCTCTTTATCAATCTTAACTTTTTTGCAAGAACCTAGATCTCCAATTTTTACGTTCTCTAATTTTATACCAAGATCTTCAGAGATTACTTGTCCACCAGTTAATATTGCTATGTCTTCTAACATTGATTTTCTTCTATCTCCAAAACCTGGGGCTTTAACAGCTACAACTTTTAAACCACCTCTTAATTTATTTACTACTAAGGTTGCTAAAGCTTCACCTTCTACATCCTCAGAGATTATCATTAATGGTCTATTAGCTTGAACAACTGACTCTAAAAGAGGGACCATTGGTTGTAAATTTGTCAGTTTCTTTTCGACTAAAAGAACTAAAGGATTATCAAGTTCAGTTGTCATCTTTTCTGTGTTTGTAACAAAGTATGGAGATAAATAACCTCTATCAAATTGCATACCCTCAACGACATCAAGTTCTGTTTCAACACCTTTTGCTTCTTCAACTGTTATTACACCTTCGTTACCAACTTTTTGCATTGCCTTTGAGATCATATCACCAATTGATTTTTCACCATTTGCAGATATAGTCCCAACTTGAGCAACTTCTTCGTTAGCTTTAACTTTTTTAGAGGATGATTTTAGTTTTTCAATAACTTGTTCAACCGCTTTATCAATCCCTCTTTTGATATCCATAGGATTCATTCCAGCTGTTACATATTTTAATCCCTCGGTGACAATAGCTTGAGCTAAAATAGTTGCAGTAGTAGTTCCGTCTCCAGCATTGTCGTTGGTTTTGCTTGCAACTTCTTTAACCATCTGAGCACCCATGTTTTCAAACTTATCTTCTAGTTCTATTTCTTTTGCTACAGAAACACCATCTTTAGTAATTTTTGGTGATCCATAAGATTTATCCATAACAACGTTACGACCCTTTGGTCCCAATGTTACTTTCACTGCATTAGCAAGTGTATTAACACCTTTAAGCATTCTTGATCTAGCGTCGGTATCAAATTTAATTATTTTTGCCATTAGTATTCTCCTTTAAAGTTTATTTTTTGCTTTTTGAAATTCCCATTATGTCTGACTCCTTCATAATGCTGTATTCTTTATTATCTATTTTAACTTCAGTTCCAGACCATTTACCAAAAAGGACAACATCACCAACCTTTACGTCCATAGGCGAGAGTTTACCATCTTCATTTTTAGCACCTGGGCCTACAGCTACCACTTCACCTTCCTGCGGTTTTTCTTTTGCTGTGTCGGGAATAATAATCCCACCTGCAGTTTTCTCCTCACTGTCTAATACTTTAATAAGCACACGATCGTGCAAAGGTCTAAATTTCATATATATTTTCTCCTATAAATTTTAATGTATGGCTGATATGGTATGTTTTAGTAAGATTTCAAGAGGCTAAAATCATTAAAAAAAAGGGCAAAAAAACAGTAATATTGATAGTATTATAGCATCAGACACAAGAAAGTTTATAGAATTGAAAGAGTTAAACCATTTATCTGAAATATTTAATAGATATGACACGTTCGTAATAGATCTATGGGGCGTAGTGCATGACGGAGTAAATTTAAACATGAGAGCAATAGAAGCTATAGACAAATTAAAAAAAAATTCAAAAAAGATTGTATTCCTATCTAATGCACCCAGACCAAGTTCTAAGGTTATTGATTTTTTACTTAAGATGAAAATGGATAAAAAATATCTTACTAATGTTATAACATCAGGAGAGGCAGCGATGCATGCCATAAATAAAAAAAAATTTGGAAAGACATTTTTTCACTTAGGCCCCCCTAGAGACTCTTCAATATTTGAAAAAGTAAAAAATAACTTAGTAACCATTGATAATTGTGATTTTATTCTCTGTACAGGTTTATTTGATGAAGACGATCCTGATCTTAATAAGCCACAACTACATGAAAATGATTTAAATTATTACAAAAATTTTTTAATTAAACATATTTCAAAAAAATTAGTATGCATCAATCCAGATTTGACTGTTCATAGAGGTAATAAAGTGGAATATTGTGCCGGGTATATTGCTAAAATTTTTGAAGATTTAGGTGGGAAGGTTATTTATTACGGTAAACCACATAAAGAAATATATGAAATGTGTTTTAATTCTAACGAAAAAGTTTTAGCGATAGGCGATAACTTAAGAACAGATATTAGAGGAGCTAACAACTTAAATAAAGACTGCTTGTTCATATCTGATGGTGTTCATCGAGATGAATTTAAAAATAATTTAGATTTAGAAAAACTTTTAACTAGATACGAGGTTAAGATTAATTATTTTCAAAAAGAACTACAATGGTAAAATGAAAGTTTATAAAAATTTAAATTTAAATAAAAAACATCTTAAAGGAGTGATAGCAATTGGAAACTTTGACGGGATACATTTGGGACATCAAAAAGTAATCAGCGAAGCAAAAAAAAAAGCAAAAAAAAAAAGATTACCTCTTGGACTAATGACATTTGAACCTGTACCAGTAATGTATTTTAATTCTAAAATTAAAAACCATAGAATAAATTCATTAGAGCAAAAAAAAATTCAATTGAAAAAATTTAAAATTGACTTTTTAATTATTATTAGATTCAATAAAAATTTTTCGTATCTCACAGCAGAGAAATTTATTAAGAAGATAATTAATAATAAAACTAAATGTAAGTTTTTATTTGTTAGTAAAAATTTTAAATTTGGTTTTAAAAGACAAGGAACAATAAAAACACTTAAAAAATATGAAAGATTGTATAACTACAAAAGTTTGATAACAGAACCATTTAAAAATAAAAAAAAAACAATTTCATCTTCATTAATAAGAAAAAAAATAATGTCCGGCAAAATAAAAGAAGTAAATAAACTTTTAAATCGTGAATGGACAGTAGAAGGTAAAGTAATCAAGGGACAAAAACGTGGAAGAAAAATAGGCTTTCCAACATGTAACATAAAGTTGAATGACTATATTATTCCTCGACTTGGTGTTTATGCAGTTAAAGTTAAGGGAAGTAATTTTAATAAAAAAGGTGTAGCTAATATTGGGTTTAGGCCAACATTTAACGGAAAAAACTTGTTATTGGAGACAAATATCTTTGGAATTAATAAAAACTTATATAATAAAGGTATAAGTGTAAGTTTTAGAAAATTTATAAGGCCGGAAAAAAAATTTAAAAATCTTGAGCATTTAAAAAAACAAATACAAATTGATATAAAAAAAGCTAAATAATAATGTCCAAAGATACTTTGCAACTTCCAAAAACCGCCTTCTCGATGAAGGCTAGTCTACCTACCAAAGAACCACAAATACAAGAAAAGTGGGAAAAAAATAAAATTTTTGAAAAACTAAGAAAAAATTCAAAAGGAAGAGAAAAATTTATTTTACATGATGGGCCACCTTACGCCAATGGACATATTCATATGGGTACAGCTCTTAATAAAATATTAAAAGATATAATTGTCCGTTTTCATCAAATGAGCGGAAAAGACTCAATATATGTTCCCGGCTGGGATTGTCATGGACTTCCTATTGAGTGGAAAATCGAAGAACAGTATAAAAAAAAGAAGAAGAACAAAGATGAAGTTCCAATTAAAGACTTTAGGGAAGAGTGCAGAGATTTTGCAAAAAATTGGATAGAGGTACATATTAAAGAATTTAAAAGATTGGGTGTTTTAGGCGATTTTGAAAATTATTATTCCACAATGAGTTATGAGGCCGAAGCCCAAATAGTTAGAGAACTGGGAAAATTTCTTATAGATGGAAGCCTATATCAAGGATTCAAACCTGTATTTTGGTCGACCGTAGAAAAAACAGCTTTAGCAGATGCAGAAGTTGAATATATGAATCATACTTCTAATACAATTTATGTTTCTTTTAAAGTTAAACAAACTAAGCAAGAATTTTTAAAAGATGCTAGTATAGTTATTTGGACAACTACGCCATGGACGATACCAGCTAACAAAGCATTAGCTTTTAACAGCAGCATTGAATATTCAGTTCTTGAAATTAGCGAGTTAGAAAATTTCAAGGACAAGAAAATTGTTGTTGCAAAAAATTTAATTGAAGAAATAGCAAATGCTTGCGAAATAAAAAATTATAAAGTTTTAAAAACTTTTAAAGGAAGTGATTTTACAGGAACTATTTGTTCACATCCTTTTATTAAAATGAATTTTAATTATGATGTACCGATGCTAGATGCTCAATTTGTTAATTTAGAACAAGGCACAGGAATTGTTCATTGCGCACCAAGTCATGGTCCAGACGATTTTAATATATGTTTAAAAAATAACATACCTTCGCTTTATACTGTTGATGATAAAGGTCTTTACACTAAAGAAATTCCATATTTTACAAATACTCATATTTTTAAGGCAGATCCAATTGTTATAGAAAAATTAAAAGAACAAAAAAAATTATTAAAAAACGATAAGTTAAACCATAGCTATCCTCATTCTTGGAGATCTAAGGCGCCACTAATTTATAGAGCCACACCTCAATGGTTCATCTCTATGCAAAAAAATGATTTGAGAAAAAAAGCTATACAAGCAATAAATGAAACTACCTTTTATCCAAACAAAGGAAAAGAAAGACTAATGTCGATGGTAGAAGGAAGACCTGACTGGTGTATTTCAAGACAAAGAGTCTGGGGAGTTCCTTTACCAATTTTTATAAATAAAAAAACAAAACAGCCACTTAAAGATCAAAAAGTAATAGATAGAATTGCTGCTATATACGAAAAACAAGGCTCAGATTGCTGGTTTAATGATGATTCAAAAATTTTTTTAGGAGATGAGTATGATTCTAAAGATTATGAAAAGCTGAGTGATATAGTCGAAGTTTGGTTTGATAGCGGGTCAACGCATAGTTTTGTTTTAGAAAAAAGGGAAGATTTGAAATGGCCAGCAGATATGTATTTAGAGGGATCAGATCAACATAGGGGTTGGTTTCATTCATCACTTTTAGAGTCTTGTGGCACTAGAGGAAAAGCACCTTTTAAAAGTATTTTATCACATGGTTTTGTAGTTGATGGAAAAGGTTTAAAAATGTCAAAATCTTTAGGGAACGTTGTTTCACCTGAAGATATTTTGAAAAATTATGGTGCTGATATTCTAAGAGTATGGGTTGCAGCCTCGGATTATGCAGAAGATCTGAGAATAGATAATAATATTTTGGGACAACATGCTGAGTCATATAGAAAAATTAGAAATTCATTTAGATTTATTTTAGGAAATTTAAAAGATAACTACGAAAAACAAAAATTAGAGGAACTACGAATTGACGAATTTGAGGAATTAGAGCAATATATTTTACACAAGCTGTTCATTATAGATAAGTCAGTAAAAGAAAATTTAAAAAATTACAATTTACATAAATTATATAAAGAACTATTAAATTTTTGTACTTTAGATTTATCATCTTTTTATTTTGATATTAGAAAAGATGTTTTGTATTGCGATGATTTAAATTCAAAAAAAAGAAAAGAATGCGTTATTGTCTTAAATATTATTTTGGAGTGTTTATTAAAATGGTTTGCCCCTATACTTGTTTTTACAACGGAAGAAATTTATAGCCTTGCAGGAAAAAGTAAAAATAGTATTCATGAATATGATTTTACTGAAATACCAAAAAAATGGGAAAATAATAATTTAAACAATAAATGGAGTAAACTTTTTAAAATAAAACAAGTAGCCAATATTGCAATTGAAGAAAAAAGATCAAATAAAGAAATAGGCTCAAGTCTTGAAGCGGAACTAAAAGTTATTACAGGCGAAAAAAATTTTCAAATAATGGAAAATCTCGATTTAGCAGAATATTTTATCACATCTCGAGCTGAAAGAATAAAATCAAATAAAAAAGATGAATTCAAAATAGAAGTTAAAAAAGCAACTGGCGTAAAATGCCCTAGGTGCTGGAAAATTTTAAAAAATAACTGTCCAAGATGCGATTTAGTAATTAATAAAATAAATTAATATGAGTTCTTTTGAGAAATTTAAAAATCAAAAACTTTCATATTTTTACAAAAGATCTAATTTAATTTGTTATTTAGTAATAATCCTAATTTTTTGGTTGGATAGAATTTCAAAAATTAAAATAATAGATCAACAAAATAATAGTTTAATTTATATAAATGATTATATAAATTTGGATTTAACTTGGAATACAGGAATAGGGTTTGGATTGTTAAGCGAAAGTTCAAATCTTTTTTATAATACAATAACAGGATTAATAGGCTTTGTAATAGCGGTCTTGGTATACTTAATATTAAAAGCTAAACTCGTAGACAAAATAATCTACTCATTTATAGTTGGAGGTGCAGTTGGTAATTTTTATGATAGATTTGTGTATGCCTCAGTGCCTGATTTCATAGATATTCATTATAAAAATTTTCACTGGTTCACGTTTAATATTGCAGATATATTTATTTCTTTTGGTATTATAATGTTGATTGGAGTAGATTTAATTTTGAAAAAAAAATGAAAAAAAAAATATTAAAAGTCCTTATTGTTTATTTTGCAACTATATTTCTAAATTCTTGTGGTGGAACAGCGTCCGATGTTGGAAAAGTTTTAAGAAATGAGAAAATAACTAACAAAGATGAATTTTTGGTAAAAAAAAGAGCACCATTAATTTTACCACCAGATTATAAAACTATACCGGAGCCAAATACTATTAATAAGTCTAAAAAACAGATAAATGAAAATAAAAAAATTAATAACATCTTAAAAATTCCAGATGAGAAAAAAAAATCCAGCTCCCAAGCCACATCTGCTGAAAAATCTATATTAGATAAAATTAAAAAGTGAATAATAAAAATTTAAATTTTAAAAACTTTATTGAAAAAAAACATATAAATTTAAAAAATAATAGTAATTTTTCAAAAAATTTTTCAAAAAATTTTAAAAAAATATTAGATAATATTAATTTTCAAAATAACATTTTTTACTCTTTTAGTAAAAAATTTTTATACAATTTTAAAATTAAAGATCTAAATAAATTTAAAAAATTCAAAAATATAGCTATTGTTGGTATGGGGGGATCAATACTTGGATCTGAAGCAATATATTGTTTTTTAAAAGAGAAAATAAAAAAAAAATTAATATTTATTGACGATGTTGATAGTGAAAAAATAAAAATATTTGATAAAAAAATTAAAGCTAAACAAACTTTGTTTATTATTATATCGAAATCTGGAAATACTATAGAAACTCTATCTAATCTTTTAGCCTTAAAAATAATAAAAAAAAAGGCTAAAAATATAATCATCATCTCGGAAAAAAATAAAAATATTTTATTTTCTTTATCTAATAAAATGAATTTATTTCATGTAGAGCACAAGAATTATATTGGTGGAAGATATTCTGTTCTTTCAGAGGTAGGAATGTTGCCTGCGTACTTA
>Ga0209631_10005972_pt1 | contig 12677 bp, 10 predicted proteins | sample COG_08_FD_184752 | JGI IMG/M metagenome (GOLD analysis project Ga0209631, IMG submission 184752) | Pelagic Microbial community sample from North Sea - COGITO 998_met_08 (SPAdes) (version 2) | ecosystem: Environmental > Aquatic > Marine > Neritic zone/Coastal water | place: Helgoland, sampling... | reverse complement strand
TGCGTTTCCGTTTTAAACGGGTCTGTAGCTCAGCTTGGTTAGAGCGCACCCCTGATAAGGGTGAGGTCGGTGGTTCGAGTCCACCCAGACCCACCAATTCCCAGAGAGATGTTTTGTCGAAAGAAGCCTATAAGAACAAGGGCTGAGCTTCGTTTAGCAACAGAATAGCTTATCTCGACAAGTCGCTCACACCCGCCCAACTCATCAAAAAAATTGGGGAACTATTGGGGAACTTGTAAAGTAAAAAAAATAATCATATCATCTAGATAATGTCTAAAGCTTACACATATTTTTTTATGAAAAATTTTTCAATATATATTCTTACTTTATCATTTATCCTCGCCGGTTGTGGAGGCGGTGGGGGCTCTGATCCTGAACCTATTGCTCCTCCAGCACCCCCTCCGCCAGTAACTATGAGTTTTGAGATCAATAAAAAATTTATTGATTATGGTGATAATTTAATTCTTAGTTGGAGCTCTTCAAATGCCACGTCATGCAATGCCAGTGGTGACTGGCAAGGCTCTAAAACAACAAGTGGTGAGGAGACAATTCAAGCATCTAGAGATGGAGTTTTAGAGTTTTCAATTGAGTGTAACAATTCATCTTCTTCAGCCAATATGGAAATTAAGGCTGTCGCATTCTCTGATTTTAACAATTTTTATTTTGAACAAAAGGGTGAAACCTTTACCTTTAATACTGGAAAAATTTCTCCCTCAGACTACGGTTTGCCTCAAAGGATTCAACCAATTGATTTAAACATTGATGGTATTGATGACTTGGTTATGTTTCCAACAGGATTCTGGGAGGGTGAGGATCTTCCAATAAGAGCCTTTCTTTATGAAGAAAATAATTGGATTGAAAAAGAAGATCTTTTCACGGAAACAATCGTAACAGGTGTAAATTTTAATCCCCTAATTGGTGACTTTAATAATGATGGCTGGAATGACTTTGTAGTTCCAGACCAAGGCAAAGAAGTTGGAAATGATGGAATTGGTACACCTGTTGAAGAAATAGATTTTCAATATGGTAAAAGAGTTTATCTTTTATCAAATGGGAATGGGACATATTCCCCTGCTTTTGATAATTTGCCAGATAATAGAAAAGTTTTTAATCATAACGCGGGTATTGGAGATATTGATGGAGATGGGTTAGATGATCTTATCTTTAGCGTTATTGGTGACGAAAATCCACCAACAAATGATCTAGGGTCATTTTTATACACAAATGCAGTTCCTTATTTAAATAACGGAGATGGTACTTTTAGAATTCCCAACCCAATTGGTGATTTGCCATATCGTGTTGAAGAATTTTATTTAGTGCCGGGAGGAGGAAATATCATAGACATTAATAATGATGGAAGGGGCGAGGTTATTCTCCATGGTAATGGATCTGTAAATAATGACATCAAGTACCCCACAAGCTCAGATCCACAAGTAGTTAAAATTTTTGAGTTCTCGGAAATAGAAGGTTTTAAAGAGATATTAACGCTGGAACAATCGTCATCAATGAATGAAAAATGTACAGATTGGTTAGCAACCAGAATAATTGAAGTTGATTTAGATGGAGATGAGTATCGAGATTTTGCAGCAGGATGGGAATGGCTTGGAGTTTCTGAGTGTCCAGGCGATATTTATTGGGATTTTTATCAAAATAATGGTAACGGAACATTTACAAATGTCTCTGATAATGCGTCCATTTATAAACATCAAGTAGACGAGAGCTTTGAAACTATTTACTTTATTTCTAATGACATTAATGGTGATGGAAAGAAGGATTTAGCAAACCAAACAAATGGTAATTTAAGGCTTGTTTCAGAATGGGAAAAAGACTTTATCCTTACAAGGACTGGCAATGATGAGCAATCCATATTAACACCAGGCAAAATTATTATAAATGAAAACGAAACCCTTGCTGATGTTGTTGAAAGCTCGGTCCTTGGTTTAATAACAAGTGGTCAATTTTGGCCTGTATGGCTTAATTTAAATCAAGATGACAATTTAGACTTTATGATTGTTAAAAGTCATGATTGGAATAATGGCAATCCAGGTGATATTACAGGTGTTGATATTTCTGCAATAAAATTTATTGCAGATCCTAAATTTACAAATAGACATGTAAGAATTATTTCAACAGATGATGGAAATAGATATGAAATCTGTAATACCAAATATTTTCAAAGTGGAGAAGATTATTGTGAAATAACTCCAGATATTACTTTGAGAAGAGATAGATCCTATATTTTTACAATGGCTTATAGCGATTATGAGACACATCCTTTTAAAATTTCAGATACTAAAGATGGAACTCACGGGGGCGGGGTTGAATATACATCGAGAGTGCTTGCTTTTGACGATGGAGAAACTATAAGTTTTACTATAACTGTTCCTGAAAATGCACCAGATAAGCTTTATTACTATTGTGAAGTTCATAGCGGAATGGCTAATGATGCAGTGTTAAGTATAATAAACTAAGGCCTATAATCGCATAGACCCAAATATAGAATAAACTCGATTATTTTGGGTTAGTTTTCAGCTTGAATCTATTTTTTAGTTTACTACTGTTAACTCGTCTAAAATATTTTCTGCCTTTTCAAGCTTCTCTAAAGTCCACAACAGATATCTTGAATCAACAGAAATAGTTCTAGCTTGTGGGATGTATTTATAATCCGCAATTATTGTTTCAATCATTCCATCAAAAGCAAGGCCTACAAGCTCAAAGTTTGAATTTATTGTTGCTGAGCCAGAGTTACCGTTTGTGATATCAAGCGTAGATAAAAAGTTTACTGGCACGGAATTTATGGGTTTATAAAAATAATCACCATAGTCTTTGTTATCAATTAGCTCTAGCAACTCTCTGCTTGCATTAAATGGTTTTTTGCCAGTATGTTTCTGGGTAATACCCTCTATTCGAGTGAATGGCTCATAATTAATACCATCTTTAAGTGATACACCAGCAACATTGCCATAAGTGACTCTAAGTGTTCCATTTGCATCTGAATATAATTGTTTGTTTGATGCTTCATAATATTTTTTTAATACGCCAATAAATTTAGATTTTAATAATTGCCTTCGAGCGCTTCGCGCTTCATATTTCTTTTCGTAATCTAATGACTCTTGGTAAGTTTTCTTTGCAAAGATAACTAAAGGATCCTCAGATTTGTTTAATTCCTCTAGGCTTAACTCCATAAGTTGCAATAAGGTTTCTGAGTTATTAAATTCGGATGAATAGATTTCCTCTACAATATTTTTAGTTTCTACAAAGTCGCTATCAAGACCTAAAAGCTCAGCATAGACAGGCCTTCTATATGAATTATCAATATTTGCATAATTTTTTAATCTATCAAGAAAAATTTCTTTATCTACTCGAGCATCAAATGAATAATTAAGAGATTTAATCCTGTTCATTAAATTCTCTTGATCTCTTTCTTGATATCCAGGCTTTCTCTCAGAATCAATTTTTTCAGCCTCTACAGCATTCCTATATATTCTTTTTACATTAGCAATAAGGGTCGAATTTCCATAGTAAGATCTGGCTCTGCTTTCTAATTGCTCTTCACCAACAAGTTTCAAGAGCTCCTCAAGATATTGCTTATCTTCAAAAGATGCTTCCTTATCAACAAACCGAAGAAAGTTATTCCAATTTTCTCTTTCAGACTCCAGAAGTTTAAAATTTTTAGCTCCACTTATTTGGCCTGAAATCTTCTTGTAGTAATTTTCATAACCACTTTTCAAACCTCTATATTTAAGCTTTGATCCATCTTCATCAATGGAATGTTCATTAATAAGATCAATACCTCTTTTTAAAAATTCAACGACTTCATGAAATTGAACTTCAAGGTCATATTTAATTTCATTAAAGGTTAGGAGTCTATTCGTTCTTCCTGGATAGCCGACTACCATGACAAAATCTCCATCATCGACACCTCTTGAAGAGATTTTTAAAAATGAATCTGATGAGTATGGGACATTATCTTTATTGAATTCCTCATTAGAACCGTCTTTACTAACATATGCTCGTAATAGAGCAAAATCACCCGTGTGTCTTGGGTACATCCAATTATCAATTTCTCCACCATATTCTCCAATATACGCTGGAGGAGCATAAACTAATCGAACATCTTTAATCTTTAAAACTTTTTCAAGTTTATAAGTTTCACCACTGTAGAAAGATCTAACCCTGCATTCAATTTCATCTGTGGTTTCGCATTTATTTATAATTTGTTTTATGTTTTCTTCAATAATTTTTGCTCTTTCTATATCTGCAGTCTCATCTTTAACACCCATTAAAACTTGCTCGGTAATTTCATTGCTCTCAAGAGTTACATATACTCTTGACCCTGGAGCAGATTTTTTTTCCTCTTCTTTTGAACGAGCTACGAAGCCAGTTTCAAAAAGATTGTTTTTTGCATTTGAATTAAACTGCAAATAACTCCTTTCAATACAATGATAATTTGTTGCTATTAAGCCTTGATCAGATACAAAAGCAGCAGAGCACCCACCCAAACTAACAATCGCATTCATGGGATGTTTAAATAAATCACTAACATTAGAAATATTTTTCTTATAGCCTGTTGCTCTAAGCTCCTTTTTGAGGCCCTCCATTTGATATGGTTCCCACATGCCCTCATCAGCTATTGTTGTATAAGAAATCATTAGTAAAGTAAGTAGAAATATTTTTAACATTAAGACACCTTGGTTTTATTTATTTGATATATTTGATATATTTTAAAGACTATATTAAAAAAATATATATTTTCAGGTAATATTTTCTTATGCAGGAATACTATGGAAGCTGTCATTGCGGCAATGTAAATTTTAAATTTTTATCAGAAAATAAAATAGAAATCTGGAAGTGTAATTGCTCTATTTGTAATATGCATGACTATCAACACCTTTTTGTAAAACATGAAGATTTTACACTTTTGGGTGATCGTGATGTTCTTGCTTCATATACTTTTGGTACTCAAAATGCAAAGCATCTTTTTTGTAAAGCATGTGGAATAAAGAGTTACTATCAGCCTAGGTCACATCCCGACATGTATAGTATCAATTTGAGATGCGTAAAAAATCCACCTGATGTTTATAACGTTGTTGAATTCGATGGAGTTAATTTTGAGGATAGCATTAAAGAAGTTTAGTTTCTTACTTTATTAAATATTTGGCATACTATTTCAAATATGAATCCGACCAATAACTCCAGATCAAATATGCAAAAAGTTGCACTTACTTCCTTAGCAGGAACCAGTATCGAGTGGTATGACTTTTTTTTGTATGGTGCTTCCGCTGCGTTAATTTTTCCTACAGTATTTTTTGGAGAAACTACCCCTTCAACAGCTTTAATTTTATCTTTATTAACCTTTGCGGCTGGCTTTATTGCGAGGCCTATTGGGGGAATAATATTTGGTCATTACGGAGACAAGGTTGGAAGAAAAAAAACACTGGTTATAGCATTAGTTTTAATGGGAGTGTCTTCAACTCTTATCGGCTTTCTTCCAACTTATGCAATGATTGGGGTTGCTGCTCCAATACTATTAACAATTTTACGCTTTGCTCAGGGCTTAGCAATTGGAGGCCAATGGGGCGGCGCTATGCTTCTAGTTACTGAAAGTGCTCCTGAAAATCAAAGAGGGTATTATGGAGCTTTTGCTCAAGCAGGGGTTCCGGTCGGAGTTATTTTAGCTAACTTAGCTTTTATTGTTACAAGCTCAATGGTTTCCGAAGAATCATTTTTTGCATGGGGTTGGAGAATTCCATTTTGGGCAAGCGCTATCCTTATTGGTATTAGCATGTATATTCAATTAAACCTAGAGGATACAAAAGCATTCAAAGAACTCGAGGCATCAAGAAAAGTTGGCAATAAAGTAGAAATTAAAAGATCGCCGATTATTGAAGCGGTAAAAAAATATCCATCTAAGATTGTTCTTACAGCAGGCGCATTTCTGTCTATTCAGGTTACTTTTTATATTCTAATAGCTTTTTTGCTTGCTTATGGTGTAGCTAGTACTGAAGTTACAAGAGATGATATGTTAATTGCTGTTTTGATTGGTTCAGGAATAATGATTCCATTCCAATTCTTCTTTTCAGCCTATTCGGATAGGCATGGCAGGAGAGGAGTATTTATGCTTGGAGCAATTCTTACTGCTATATGGAGTTTTGCAATATTCCCTTTAGTTGATACTGGTAATTTTTGGTTAATAGTTATAGCCATTAGTTTTGGATTAGTTTTTGTTTCAATGATGTATGGCCCACAGGCTGCATTTTTTACTGAACTTTTTAGTACAGAAGTCAGATACTCTGGAGCAACGTTGGGTTATCAATTTGGAGCCATTTTGGGTGGAGCATTTGCTCCTACAATAGCAGCCTTACTATGGAATGATTACGGAATTATTTGGGTTTCAATCTATATAGCTTTTGCCTCATTGTTAACTTTAATATCGGTGTTATTTTTAGCAGAGACTTATCAAAGCGATTTAACTAAAGATTCTGTTGAATAGCTATAGCACAAGAATTTAAAATTTTATATCATTATACCTAACTGCAAAGGGGTGGCTTAGCCTGAGATCTTTTGAAAAGAAACTCTTTGAACCTGATCCATACAATAATGGCGGAGGAATTGCATGAATACCATTAAAATTTATTTTTTTCTTTTTTTCTTTTCAATTTTTTTAGTTTCAGCTGATGTTGAAGAGGTTATTGTTCAAGGTGACTGGAGAGACACAAAGTTAGTTGAAGAGGACTCAAGTGTATTAGTACTAACCTCAAAAGAAATTGATTCTACCCCAATAAAACATTTTGAGAATTTATCTTATCTAATACCAAACTTAAACTTTGCAGCTAGCGACTCAAGAGCAAGGCATCTTCAAATAAGGGGAATCGGCGAAAGATCTGGCTATGAAAGGACACCAAATTCAGCAGTTGGTTTTTTAATTGATGATATTGATTATTCTGGCCAGGGCGGTATTGCAACAACTTTTGATGTTGATCAGATTGAAGTTCACAGAGGGCCTCAAGGTTCAAGAATTGGATCAAATGCTATGGCAGGACTTATTTACATAAAAACTAAAGAGCCAACAGAAGCATTTGAAGGGGTTAGTGAAATTACAACAGGCACCTATGGAACTATAAACAGTGGTGTAGCCTTTGGAGGGCCATCACAAATTGATGATTTAACATACAGAATTGTTTTAAGGAAAGATTACTCAGATGGATTTAGAAAAAATTTATTTTCTGGTAAATCAGATACCTCAAAAAAAGATGAATCTACTTTTAGGCTTAAAGTAAATTGGAAAGTTAATACAGAATCAACTTTAAAGTTTTTAGTAACTCAAATAAATCTCGACGATCCTGCTGATATTTGGACGATTGATGGCAGTTTAAATACTCTTTCTGACAGGCCGGGTATGGATTCACAAAAAACCAATGCTTATGGCATTAGATTCTTCCATATTCTAGAAAATTTTGAATTTCAGAGCTTAACCAGCATGACAGACACTGACGTTGTGCTGAGCTATGATGCAGATTGGGGTAATCCTTCAACTCATTCACCATATATTTATGATTATTTCTCTGAAACTCTAAGATTTAGAGAAACTATTAGTCAAGAATTTAGACTTTTATCAAATAAAGCTGATTTTAATTCCAACAAAAGAAATGAATGGGTTGTTGGAATGAATTTTTTTGAATCAAATGAGAAAAATTTAAAAAAAGATGATGGTATTTATGGTGATCCATCAGATCCCTATAGTCCTTATGTGAGTGAAAGCTCATCATCAAGTAAATTTGATATTCGAAACTTTTCTATTTATGGAAACTTAAATTACTTAATAAACGAGTCAACAAAATTTAGCATGGGTCTTCGCTGGGAGAATTCAGATTCAAAATATTCAGATTCATTTGGCGAATCATTTAATCCTTCAGATAAAATTTCGGGTGGCAAGATATCTGTTAATAAAATTTTAGACAAAAATACAAATATCTTTTTTAGTATTGCAAGAGGATATAACCAAGGTGGTTTCAATTTAAATCTTGGGCTTGATCCAAATTCACAGAATAGCAATCTTTATTATGATCCTGAATTTTTAACTAATTATGAAATTGGATTTAATTCAAAAATTGAAGAATTAAATTTGAATTTATCTGCTGTAATTTTCCACTCAGATAGAAAAGATCAACAGGTTTTAATATCTACCCAAGTAGATCCAAACGATCCAAATACCTTTACATTTTTAACCCAAAATGCAGCCGAAGGAACTAACAATGGAATAGAGTTACAAATGGACCTTCAGTTGTCTGAAAACTTAGATATGTTTATTAATTTTGGGTTGCTCAAAACTGAGATTAAAAGTTGGAAATCTCGACCAGAAATTGAGGGTAGAGCACAAGCTCATGCTCCTGAAAAAAGTTATGCTATTGGTTTCAATTGGTACCCTACAGAACAGTCAAGTTTATCATTTGATATGGTGGGTAAAAGTAGCTTTTACTATTCTGATTCACATGACAACAAATCAAAATCATATTTCTTATCAAACATAAACTATAGTTATTTTTATGGTCAATGGACTTACTCTATTTGGGGAAGAAATATTTTCGATGAGTACTATTCAACAAGAGGTTTTTACTTTGGAAATGAGGCTCCAAATTTTATTGATACACTTTATGAAAGACATGGTGACCCAAGGCACCTAGGTGTTACAGTAAGATATGATTTCTAATCTTGTTCATGCTGATTGGATAGAACCAGCTGCAGTTATTCTTGCAATAGCCTATTTATTATTAGCCGTAAAACAGAACATAAGCTGTTGGTTTGCGGTGTTTTTTAGCTCATTATTATATTTCTTTGTGATGTATTCTGCAGGTCTATATATGGAGGCAGGATTACAAATATTCTATTGTGTTATGGCTGTTTATGGATGGACACAATGGAGAACATCTTTACCAAACAATAAAAAATTTCTTGTAAAAACATGGAATAGAAACCAACACATTAAAGCAATTTCGTTGATATTTCTTTTAGCGTTTGCATCTGGCTGGGCGCTTCAAAAATTTACAAATGCTGCCTTACCTTTTATAGACTCCCTTACAACTTGGGGAGCAATTGTAACGACATATATGGTCGCAAAGAGGCTTTTAGAAAACTGGATTTATTGGTTTGTAATAGACACAATTTCTGTCTTTTTATTTTATTCAAGAGGACTATTCTTAACTTCAATATTATTTTTTGTATACCTAATAATTATTTATTTTGGTTATAAATCTTGGACCGAAATGAAAGATGAAATTGATGAAAAAAATTGATAAAAAAATTACTTCAATTAATCACAAAATTGAAATTATTTCATCTTTAAAAATTGATCTAATTTCTCAAACTTTTCTGTGTAATTTTAATGACATTAAATCTGTAATAAGGATTGATTTTGATATACCAAATTGGTTGAAAAAACAAAGAGCTTCAGAATTTCAGATACTTAATTTTTTAAAAATAAAAACTCAAAATCAAAAAATTTTATACCACGATTTAGATAGAGGAATTCTAATAAGGGAATTTCATGAAGGTAAAGAAATTTCATATATTGAAAGTAGAAGAAAAGAAAATTTAATTTCTTTGGGTAAAGAAATTAAAAAAGTTCATGAAATAAAAATTGATAATGTTGCAATTAATAATTTTAAAAATCTCATAGAAAATTATAGAGACATTCTTAAAAACAAAATTAAAAATAATTGGTATCTAAATCAAGGCTTCAAAATTTTTGATTCTCTCTCTTGCGGAGAAGAGCAAATAATTTTTTCTCATAATGATTTAAATCGTGAAAATATTTTGTTTCATAAAAAATATTTTTTTATAGATTGGGAGTATGCGTCTGCCAACAGTCCTTATTTTGATTTAGCTTCAATCATTTCCTCTTATGATTTCAATGATGAGGAGATTGGTTATTTATTTGATGGTTACGATAAAAATTTTCCTCTTGATCAAGAAAAATTAAAAAATTGGGTCAAATTTACTTATTTTTTAGACTACATATGGAGAAAATGTCTTATTGAAACCACAATACATGATGAAAATACACTAAACATAAAGGATTTAGAAAGAAATCTGTATATTTTTAAGTAATTTTGTGCAATATTTATCAAGTTTTGCCAATGTTGCGATAATTATTGCGTATTTCGCTTCGATTTTAAGGCTAAAATAGTAAATAATTAACAAAATGGATAAATTTAAGGAAATTCTTACAGATCATATTTCCAATTGGAACATGGTATGGTTTGGCCTAATTTTTTGGGGAAGTGTCTTTAATGCTATAGCTATTAGCTATCAATTTACTGATATTACTATTTATTGTTACTTAATAGGTTTATGTCTTGGCCTCATAGCAAAGATAAGAGGAACATGGTTATGGAAAATCTAGAAAAGATTTCAGAAGAATTTTCATTCGATAAAGAAAAAGAGATCGCTAGAAGTTTCTCAAAAAGGTTTCAATGGGAGATGGCCTTAATTGGAGTTGGTCAAGCAACGGTTTGGCTATCTTTGTGGCCATTAGTAATTAATGGACATATTTCTTTATTACTTGGTTCTGTAATTGCAACTATTTGTGCCTGTTTTGCATACCTGCCTTCGCATGAAGCACAGCATGGCAATTATTCAAGGGGAAATCCAAAAAGACGTTGGATCGATTCATTTGTAAGCCATTACACATTAATAACACTTATGTTCCCTCATGATTTAATGAGAGCCACTCATATGAAACATCATGCTTACACTAATAATCCAGAAAAAGATCCGGACCACGATACTGCGTCTGCTAAATCTCTTTGGGAAGTTATTGTTGCCACTCAGGAGGGCATATCAAAATATCAAGCAATAGCTGAAATTTATGAAAATGATAAAGCATTCATGAAATCTTTTAATAAAGGTTTGAATATAGGAATGTTATATAGAGTAATTCTTTTAACTTTAGTTGTATTTTTTCCTTTGGAAACACTTTTATTATGGTGGCTACCAAGTAAGTTCGGAGTCATTTATCTTTCAGTCTTTTTCAGCTGGTATCCTCATTATCAAGCTGAAACAGGAAGATATAAAGATACAAGATTTTGGAGCCACTGGATGCCTAGATATTTAAATCATTCGATGCAACTCCATTTTATACATCACCTGCATCCTGGTATTGGCCATTATGATGAGCCCAGGGCCATAGAAGCGCTAAAGCCTTTTTTAATTGCTAGGGGTGTTCCAGGTGCAGAAGACATTCCAGATAGAGTTAAACATAACCCACTTATCAAAGCTTAACTTTCTAATATTTTTCTTGTTTTTTTAAATAATTTCTGTTCTAGTAAAAGTTGAATTATTTACATAAAGGGGGAGTTTATGAAAGTATTATGCGTTTTATACGATGATCCAAAAACTGGCATGCCCGAAAAGTATGCACGAGACGATTTACCAAAAATTGATAAGTATCCAGATGGGATGACATTGCCATCTCCGAAGGGTATTGATTTTACTCCAGGAGAATTACTTGGATGTGTCTCAGGAGAGTTGGGTCTTAGAAAGTTTCTTGAAGATGCTGGACATACATTGGTAGTTACATCTGACAAAGATGGTGAAGGATGTGAGGCAGATAGAGAATTAGTTGACGCTGATATTGTAATTTCTCAACCATTCTTTCCTTATTATTTAACTCACGAAAAGATGGAAACTGCTCCAAATCTTAAGATGGCTATAACTGCTGGAATTGGTTCAGATCATGTTGATCTTCAAGGTGCCATGGACCACAACATAGATGTTGTGGAGGTGACATACTGTAATTCGAGATCAGTTGCAGAGCATATTGTAATGATGATTCTTTCAATGGTAAGGGATTACCACAATCAACATAGAATAGTTAATGAGGGTGGTTGGAATATAGCTGACGCTGTTCAAAGATCATATGATGTTGAAGGTATGCATGTAGGAACTGTAGCCGCAGGAAGAATAGGTATCGACATGTTAAGAAAAATGAAACCTTTTGATGTTCATCTGCATTACTTTGATATACATAAATTACCAGATGAGGTCGAGGCAGAACTAAATCTTACTTATCATGATTCTGTTGAATCTTTAGTTGCTGTTTGTGATGTGGTTAATATTAGTTGTCCACTTCATCCAAAGACAGAACACTTATTTAATGATGAGATGATCGCAAAAATGAAACGCGGTGCTTATATTGTTAACACTGCTAGAGGAAAGATTTGTGACAAAGATGCAATTGCAAGAGCTTTAGAATCTGGGCAGTTAAGCGGTTATGCTGGAGATGTTTGGTTCCCGCAACCAGCTCCTAATGATCATGTTTGGAGAACAATGCCTAATCATGGGATGACTCCTCATACTTCTGGAACATCATTATCAGCTCAAGCTAGGTATGCTGCTGGTGTAAGAGAAATACTTGAGTGCTTCTTTTCCGGAGATCCAATTAGAGAGCCGTATTTAATTGTTAAAGACGGTGACCTTGCTGGCATGGGAGCCCATTCTTATACTAAAGGTACAGCAACCGACGGATCAGAAGAAGCTGCAAATTATAAAAAATAATTTTAGAAATTTTGCAGTCTTGATTTAATAATTTCATCAGCCTGGGACATAATTCCATCAATTAAGTCCTGGACTGTTGGAATATCATTGACTAATCCAGCAACCATTCCGCACGACCAAGC
>Ga0209631_10005971_pt1 | contig 12680 bp, 5 predicted proteins | sample COG_08_FD_184752 | JGI IMG/M metagenome (GOLD analysis project Ga0209631, IMG submission 184752) | Pelagic Microbial community sample from North Sea - COGITO 998_met_08 (SPAdes) (version 2) | ecosystem: Environmental > Aquatic > Marine > Neritic zone/Coastal water | place: Helgoland, sampling... | reverse complement strand
CGCTCGCGGCAACGGAGGCGACGACGGACTCGCCGGAAGCCGTCGGGTCAATCGAGAGAGCGCCGACCCTTGTGTCGATCGTGGGGGACCCGTCGAGCCTTGAACGCGTACGTTCGACACCCCCGGACGCCTCCCGCGCCACGACATCGTACACGCCCTCACCGTTGGAAGACGCGGCGCGTGAGAGACTCGTCGCGTCGTCAAACGCCGCCGCCGCCTCTTCGAAAAGACCCTTCGCCTCCGCCGCCAGCGCCAGCGCCAGACGCGCGGTGGGGTCGGCGGGGGCAGCCTCCACCGCCCTCCTCGCGGCCGCGTAGCACCCACCGGCGCTGGTGACCTTGGTACCGGCGTTTGGTCTCGGTTTGAACGCCCCGTCGGTGTCCGCCGCCCGATACCGGCCCGATGACGCCCTCAGGCCAGATAGCGCCCGTCCAACGTCAGCCTCCACCCCGGCGCCCAGGCCGGACGCCATACGAAACGCACCCGCAGCCTCGCCCTCGTCCCCGCGCGCGGAGTGTAACAACGCGGTGCCCAACCACGCGTGCGCGTTGCCCGGCTCGGCGGCTCGGGCGTTATCGAGCGCCCGCCGCGCGCGAGATATGAAGTCGTCCCGCTCTTCAGGCTCTGTCTCGGTCGAGTCCGCGCGGGCGAGGTACAGGCGACCGAGCGCGGTCCAGGCGTGCGCGCACCGCGGGTCGAGGGTCACCGCGCGAGCCAACGCCGTCTCTCTCCTCGCGATGTCACGCACCGGGTCGGCACCCGGGTCGGCACCCCCGAGGGTGCCCAGCGCGGTCCAAGTCGCCGGGTCCGCGCTGTCCACCCTGAGCGCGCCGCGAAGGCACCGCTCGGCGCTCGATCGACACGAGGTCTTCGCGTCGTGCGGTGACGCGTCACCCTCCGCGGCGCACGCCCCGGCGAGGTCACGCCACGCGCTCGCCGTGTTGGGGTCCAGGTGGACGCCGCGAGCGTACGCGCGGCGGGCGCGGCGGGCGGCGTGAACGGCGTTCGCTTCGGCGTCTTCAGCGCGGGTCACCGCCGAGGACGATTTGTTCGATTGATCCAACCTCCCGGTACCTCCGCGGTCCATGGCCACGGCGGGGTCCCTGCACCGCGCGATCACGAGGAGGGCATCGCCGAGGAGCTTCACCGCGGACCGTTTGGGCGCGTCCGGTCCGGGTGCCGCCGCGGCCGTCGTCGCCGCGTCCGCCGCTCGCGCCGCGGACGCGATGGCGGAACCCGGAGCGTACGCGGCGTCGTTATAAGAGCGTTGGAGCTCGGCGGCGGCTAGGCCGAGGAGCGCGGCGGTGTGGCCGGGCACGACGGCGAGCGCGCTCTCGTACGCGGCGATGGCCTCGGACACGGCGCCCATCTGGTGCATGATCCGGCCGGACTGCGTCGATGCGAACACCCGACCGCTTCCTCCGTCGGGTTTGTGTTTGAAATTGGATTCAATCTCAACGGCGCGGCGGTACGCCTTGAGCGCGGCGCTGTGTTTGCTGAGGGCGTCGTAGGCGGCGCCCAACGCCTCCCACGCGGCGCTCGAGTCGGGTACCGCGCGTAACACCGTCTGGAGCGCGACGACGGCTCCCTCGTGGTCGCCGGCGCGTGACGACGCGGGGGCCAAACGCACAGCCGCCCACAGGCACCGCGGCTGGACCCTCAACGCGTCGCCGCATATCCGCAGCACCTCCGCGTCGTCGCCCGCAGCGTCGAGGCGGGCGCATTCATCCGGTCCCGCGGTAGAATCGGTGGGATCCAACACGAGCGCACGAGCCCGGCACTTCGCACCGCGTGCCACGTCGCCGCACGTGTCGTAAAGTCGCGCAAGGTACGCGAAAGTACCAGCCCGATGCGGCCCGTCAGCCGCCGCGCCCGCGAGGAGCGACGCGTGCGCGGTGCCCAGCCCGCGGCTCGACGCGCACTCGTCCTTGTCCCCCTCGTTCCCGTCGCACGCCTCGGACCACCGGGCTATGCCGAGTTTGGCGTGTATGTCCGGGGGAACGAAGGGCGTCGCGGCTAGCTCCGCGGCGCGTTCCAAAAGCCGGGTAGCTCGCGCCGCCGCCCCGTCGCCCCCGGCTCTCAGCATGGCCCACCCGAGCTCGGCGATGGGCCTCGGGGCGTTGGGCGCGAGGGACGCAGCCTTCTTGAGCGCGGCGATGGTTTCGTCCGGCGTGTCCAGACACATCGCCGCACCCCTCACTGTCCTCGGGCTCTCCGACGTGTCGTTCAGCGCCTTGAAAGCCTTCAACGCCTCCGACTTCCGCCCCAGCGCTGCGAGGGATTCAGCCGCGACGAGGCGCACGCGACGCTCGCACGCGCGCATCCTGCCGCATCCGTCGCCCTCACCCCTGAGCGCCCTGCACGCCTTGAGCGCGCGGCGCGCAGAGTCTAACGCGGTGTTTGCGTCGCCGGCCATGTACGACGCCTCGCACGCGGCGCTCCACCCGGCAACAACCGCACCGGGGCTGAGCGGGTCGGGCGCCGACGCCGCGGCCAAGGACGCCGCAGCCTCGGACGCGGCGGTCGTGACCACACCGGACGATGACTCTGATTTCTTCGCGCACTCATCCGCCACGAGCGCGTCCGTGAGCGCGGTGAGGCGGCCGGGGGGTAGTATCGCGGCGCCCGCGGCTGAACCCGGCGGGTGCGCGACTCGCCCGCTTCGTCCACCGGCTACGAGCTCGAGCCACGCCGCGACAATAACCTCGTTGTGATCGTTGGACTCAAAAGCCGGTGTCATCCCGGATGTCCCGGATACCAGCGCCGTGACTCGATCGAGGTGTGACGAGGAGGTCGTTGGTGCGTCGTTGGTGCCGGGGTCGGTCCATCCCTCCTCCTCGGCGTCGAGCCCGAGGTCGAGGGCGCACGCGGACTCGAGCGCAGCCGCGCGACACGCCTCGGTGAGTTCCCGGGGGGGCGGTGAGTGCCGCGAGTGCCGCGCGATGGCCGCCTCCGCCTCCTCGATCGCGGCGAGGGCGTCGGCGGCAGTGCCGGTCGCCTCGGTCCTCGCGCGCGCCCGCGTGAGCAGTCGCCCGTGCAGCGCTGGGACGTACTCGGTTGATGACTCGGATGACTCGACACACGCGGATGACTCGAGGAAGGATCGAAGCGCGCGTTCGAGCCGAGGGTCGGGCACCGCGTCGTACGCGCGCACCGCCGCGGCCTCGATCGATGCCAACTCGGATGCGCTCGTCACCGACGTCCTCCGCGCCTCGGCGGCGGCGACGGACGCGGCGGCTCGCGCGTTTTCGTCGTTTGCGGACAGCGCGCACTCAGCCGCCTTTCGTCGCGACGCGTTCACAGCTGTGTCGTCGCCTCCACTCTCGGACAGCTCGGTCCACGCGTCCGATGCGTCCGCCCAGGCGTTGGCCTGGGTGAGGGCGACTGGCAGGCGTCGCCTCCACTCGCCACGTTTGTCCTCGGTCACGGCCTTGTCATCCGCCGGCATCTTCAGCAGCGTCTTCAACGCGGTTGAACAAAGAGCGTGGTCCCCGCTTACATCCGACGCCTCCGCGATGCCCTGCCACGCCGCCGGGTGGTCGTCTCTGATGTCAGTGGCGCGGCGGTAGGAGGCGAGCGCGCCCGTGACGTCGCCCTGCGCGAACGCCACCTTGCCGTCGAACGTCCAGGCGTCGTAGGATTCCCCGTCAACCGACAGCGCCTCCGAGCACGACGCACGCGCGGCGGATAGGTCCCCGGCGGTCAGCGCGGTCTTGGCGGCGACGAGGTGGGTCCTGAGCGCCTTGAGCGCGGCGCCCGACATGTCCCTAAACTCTCTACTCTATTTCAACTCTTCACGGACTCCGATGCTCACGCGCCGAAGAAGGTGTGGAACGCCATGACGAGGCACGATGCGGCCACCCACGGGCTGAGACGCTCGCCGATGCGCGCGGCTTTCCAGAACATACCCCGCAGTCCGGTGCGGTACGGGTCCACGAGTCGGGGCGCCTTCATCTTGACGTACGTGCAGGTGCAGATGAACAGCAGGAGGGTGACGAGGAACGACTGTGGGTGGAGGAAGGATGGCAGGGTTAGCACGTTGTTAGGGCGGACGCGACGGTCATCCAGATCGGCGCGTCGTGGATAGAGCGGTGAGCCTCGGGTGGGATTGGCGCTCACCTTGAAGTCGAAGAGAGCCGACATGGTCCCTGCGTGTCGATCCGGTTCCGTTTCTTGTCGCGCCGCGGGCTATGAGCGGCGTCGGGGTCGTCCGGCGCGTGGAGAAGGAGGCGACGTGAGTTGAGTTTTCATCTGAGAGGTGGTCTGTGTAATTTTTGAACACCATTCGGAGGCGAGCGCGGGTCAACAGGAGAGCGGCGCCATGGCGGTCATCACCAACCAGGACGATGACGCGAACAAGAAGATCAAGAGTTCGGACCGGCGGAAGCGCGCGGCGGCGGCCAAGCGCATGAAGAACGTGGAGCCCGGCGGGTGGAAGAGCCTGAGCGTCGTCGATCGGCAGTTCCTCGCCGAGGTGTTCAAGACGTACGACAAGGACGGCACCGGAACGTTGGGCGCGGACCAGGTGTCGCCCCTGCTGAAGACGCTCGCGGGTGGGATCGAACCAACGCCGGAGGAGGTGATGGAGGTGCTGGACGCCGCGGACAACGACAAGAGCGGCGCGGTGTCCATCGACGAGCTCAAGGACGTGATTCGTGTCTGGTACGTCATGTGCAAGAAGAAGAACAGGAAGAGCTCGGGGTGCGTCGTGATGTGAGCGGGTTTGAAGACGTCATCCGGGGTGCGAGGACGTCGGGAAAGGGCGTTCTTATTAGGGCGGGATTCTCTCGTAGGAGATGTAATATGTACCGATAGCACAGGGGCGGGAGCCCCGCAACAGAATTGATAATTTTGGCTCCTCTCGGTAAAGCCCACGATGCCATGGTTCAGACCACGACGCGCGGGTTCACCACGCGATGTCCCGTCGCGACCGCGCCGACGGGTCCGCGCCTCCCCGCAGCGCGCCCCGGGAGAGGTTCGGCGGAAGGGACCGCGCAGAAGCACCCGCGGCACCCAGAAGCGCGCCCCGGGAGCGGACTCATCGGGGTCCCGAGACGGCCGTCGAGATGACCGACGGTCCCGCCGAGCAGGCGAGGGACCTGGACCAGCTCGTCGCGGAGCTCAGGGACCTGGAGGCGTACAACCAGCGGCAGGAGCGGGTGCTCCGACGCATGCAGCGCTCGAGGGAACGGGACGGGCTCAGGACACAGACGGACCACACGGCCGGTGGGTCCAACGCGGATGAGTTCTTCAACAGAAGATCGTCCAGCGGTGGTGGCGGTGCACGCTCGGTACAAGACCCGCATCTCCCGCAGTCACTCCGCCAACGAACACGCGACGGCACCCGGGGCGGTACTTCAACGCGGCGTCCTCGTCGAGCGGCGACTCCACCGCGGCACCTGCGGCGGGAGTCCACCGACTTTGTCACGTCCGATGACCCCGACTACGATCTCACCGGCGACGTCGAATCCGACGAGAACGAACGCCTTCCTCCCTCCGGTGGCCGCGTGCACCACGTGCGTGTCACCGAGGTTGACCACGACGTAGACCCGTTCGACTCGCCATTGTTCACGTCTGGGCACCCACGGAGGAGCACCACCGGGTCCGGGCGTGGACGTGTTCAACCTAGCGGCGGCGACTACGACCAATTAGTGGACGAGGTCGGCGAGTTGGCTCGAAGTGTGTCGCACCTGACGCGTTACGTGGAGAGGTTGGGGGCGACGCCGCCGAGGCGGTCAGTGTCCCGCGGCGGCTTACCCCGGCGGCATGGCAGCGTGGGAGGCGTGAGGGACACACACAGCGTCGGGGGCGGGGCCCACGCACAGCACAGGTCCAATTGGACGTATGCGGACGAGAGCGTGTCTCATAGACGGCGGAGCGACACCCACGCGCACGTGTCGGCACAAGGCCGGATCCACTTTCGCGAGCCGTCGCGATCCCCGCCCGACAGCGCCATCGACTGGGAGGACAACGCCCACCTGCACGGCCTCGGGCTTGGCTTCGACCCCTCCTCTCACGTGAATCACGGAGGCAGCTTAAGGTACGACAGGCCGCTCTCGCCCCACCGGTCCGACGTGGTTCACTCCATCTTCGACCAGCTGGAGCTGATGCGTGAGCGTCGACTGTCACGGGGCGGCGGCGGCGAGGTTCGTGCCAACTCGCGCCGCGGCAGGAACGAGGTGCGCGAGAGGGACACGCGTCGCTCGTTGACCCCCGCGCCTGGACATCGCGACGGGGGCGCCGTCGGGCGCGACGGCACTGGAAGGACCCCGGCGTCACGCGGACGACGGTCAACCCCTGCCCGGATGAACGGCGACGAAACCACAGGTCGTCATGGGTCACAACCCGGTCATATCAATCCAAACCGGTCACCTACCCGGCGGGAGAGGGAACCCACCCGGGACGACACCGCGGATGAGCGCGACGAGGTGGACGATACCGACGATACCGCAGAAGACGACGATACCGAGGACGACGTTGACGGGATGAGCTCCGTCCTCGACGGTATGAGCTCCGTCCCGCCGGCGTCCCCGAGGCCCTCCATGCCGTCGATGGAGGTGGCGGGGGTGAACATGTCGGCGGGCGGGGTGCTTCGGTCGCCGCCGCGGCCGGTCATGCCGCGACCCGCGACGCCCGTGCCGCCATCCCCGCGCGCTTCAGTCGGAGGCGCTTCTGTCGTCGGGGGTGCTTCGGTCGTCGCCGCGGACCCGAGCTCGGCGGCGACCCCCGAGCCTCATCGCGTCGACGCGATACACAACAGTTCGTCCCCCGCGGCGGTTGAGCTGGGCGCGCTCATCGCCGAGCGGCCAGGGTTCTCCGAGCTTCTTCACGGCGCGGTTGCTTCCATGCGAACGCTGGACGCGGACGGTCTGAGGCGGACCTGCCTGTCCATCATCCAGTCCTCACCCTCGCCGGAGATGACGCGGGGAGTGACTGACCGCCCCCCGGTGACGTCCCCAGTACTGACCGACTCGAATGGCAGGTCGCTGTTCGATGCCGCCGTCGCTGAAGCCGCGGCGGAGGCTGACGAGGAAGCCGCTTTAGAGCTCCTCGACCGACGTCCCAATACCTCGCAGACACGACGTACACTCCCCCCCGGTGCACTGACGGGTGAACCGTGGGACGGCGCGGGGATAACCGGCGGTGAGATAAACGTGGGTGTTACACCGGGCGGTGAGATACGCGACGAATCGGAGATGAGCGATTCGGAGATGAACGGTGGTGAACGCATAGGTACTCTGGACGGTCCGTTCGGGTCCGGGGTGTTCGGTTCGCCTATGGGCGGCGACTCCGACTCCGACTCCGACTCCGACCTCTCCTCGGACATCTCCTCCGAGTTTGACTACCCCGAGGCGTGGGCACACACGTCCGGCGCATCCAACCGATCCGACTCATACCGCGTGGACGACGAACCCGACATAGATCGACGCAAGCAACGACGCAAGGAACGACGGGAGAACCGCGGTCCGTCCATCGCGTACAACATCGAGCGGGACGGCACTTTCAGCGTCGACGAGCCAGCCGCGGCGGAGGCTCTCGGCCAACTGCTCCAAGCCATGCAGGGTTTAAACGGAGGGAGCCCGCGGAGGGAACCCACGGAGGATGAAGTAGCCGAGATGGAACGGATCCGCGCGGAGTTTCTCGACATCGACGACCTCCCGAATGACATGTCCGTGCCGACATCCGTGCCGACCACATCGGGGACGAACGACGACTACGCCTTTGACCCGCTCGAGTCCATATCCGCCCCTGATGACAGGGACGGATCGATCGAACACGCGCGTGCCGCCGTGCGTGCCCACGCGGATGCCGTCGAGGCGGACACGGACACCTCACGCCCAGCGCCCACCACCGGCATCGACGCGCGTATCGCCTTTGATCCGGCGGCGGACCCAGTCGACGGGGTCAACGCGGACCGAGCCGCGATTCAATCCATCCTGGAGAAGGAGATGGAGGAGACGGCGGAGGCTCTGTTGACCGGGGGCCGTGGAGCCGCGACGCCGTTAGGGGTGGACTTACCCGTCGAGGTACCCACCGAGGATGAACGTGTGATGGGAGGACCCAACCTCGGGACCTCCGAAGGGCCGGCTACCCTGGAGGAGGTGAGCGCGGCGCTGCCGTTTTCACCGCGGTTGAACGACGAGTTGATGGACGCGCTCACCCAGGTGGTCACGTCGTCAGCCTCATCGCGGGAGATGATGGCCGCCGCGTCCGCGCGATGGGAGGACAGACGGGGGGGCGCGAAAGGGAGCGGGGGAAGGGAGCGAAGGGACCCTAAGAACACGAAAGCCGGTCGTTCAGCCAAGGGAAAGGAGTAACTAGAGACTACTCATCGGGTTTAACCACTACGATACTAGCTAGCTAGGTCGCCGACGTACTCACTAATTGCCGAACACGCCGAACCACTTCCGTATAAGTCCGTCCTCCGCCTCGTCGCCACTCATCGCCGGGACGAACTTACCGAAGAGGGTATCCGCGTACCCGTCGCCGTCTCCGCCCGTGAATACGTCGTGAATACCATTGTTCGCCATGTCCCTCGCCAACGCCGCGCCCCACTCCGCCGCGGTCTGCCACATACCCGGGTCTCCCTCGATACCCGGGTCCACGTCGGCACCCTCGGTGCGTGCGTTGGATCCCGTCCCGGTGGGATCCCGCTGGAGCTCGTGCGTCAGTAGCCATCCCACCGCCCTTCGCATCGGATGCCACCCGTCGTGCCGCCGTCGTAACTCGCACATGCCCCTCAGCAGCGGCTCGAAGCTCCGGGGGTCCGGGTGGTGTCTCGTGACCCTCGCGAGGATCCTCACCACGACGTACGCCGCCCACTGGATGGACTGCGTGGGACTGAGGCTCGGCTCCACGCACGCGCCCATCGACCTCAGCAGCACCGAGGTGTAGTCGCGACACGGCCCATCGCCGCCGGGGGGCCACGGCGTGAGCTCGAGCGACGGGGTCGGGTCGAACACGGAATCCATGGAAAGGGAGGATACGGCCTCCTCCGCGGCGACGCGGAGGATCAGGTCCTCAGCATCCGCCGGAGAGAGCCTGCGCTCCTCGTCCTCCATGTGCCCCCCGTTGTTGTTTTTCTCGGCTCGGCACCACGGCAGCCGAGGAAAAGGGGGACGAAGTTTCAAATCCGCAAAGGTCACCGCGCGCCTCTCCAGGACATCCAGAGGGGCGACGGTCACCATGACCGACGTGGAGGAGTTCACCGCTCACCTGAAGGACTCCAGAGGTGCGCACGCCTTAAACACGCCTCGAACACGCCTCAAACCCGCCGCCCGCGTCGTTCCCCGTTCGTGCCGTCCGAGGGAAAAGGTCCCGTCCATCGGAAGCGTCCCGAAGATGACCCGTCGCTCACGTCCGAGTTCCCCCGCTTCGTCACGCGTTCGCAGGCAACGTCAAGGCTGAGCTCGACCTGTTCATAAGCAAAGCCGGCCTCAGGCTCATCAAGACGGACGGTAAGATCCTCGGAGCCTTCCCCCTGCAGCGGATTCAGCAGTGGGGCATCACCAACCCCGACACGTTCAAGCTCTCGGTGCAGAACGGGGAGAAGGTCGTGAGCCTGGTGATTCACAGCGACCCGAGCGAGGTGAGCGCGATCATCGACTGCCTGGAACGGAAGGTGGCGCAGATAATCGAGGACGTACGCGCGGAAGAGGAAGGCCGCCCGCCGCAGGACGTCAGCTCGCCACCACCGCGGGCCAGGACTCCACGAACCGCCGTCGAGCAGCCCGAGCTCGACACAGAGCCCGAGGTTGACACAGGTGGTGCCGATGAGGTCCGGGAGATGTCACCGCAGGGACGTGAGTCGTACAGCGACGATGCGGAGGAGATTGACTACGAGGACATCGAGCACGACGTCCCGCGGCCCTTCACGTCCCCGGCGGTGGACGACATCGCGGTGGAGGACATTGACGACATAGAGGAGATCGAGTTAGAGGTGGGCGGGACCACGGCGCTGGACCCTGAACCCGACAGCCCACAGGCACACACGGGGTACAGGGTGCCGGACTCGTTCGACGACTCGGACGAGGACGTGGAGGTGGAGGTGCTGGACGGAGGGGTTAAATCGCCGGGTCCGGGCGCGAGGGGTCGCGGCGGGGCGGGACCGGCGACTGATTGGTTCTCCTCCCCCGCCGGCCAAAAGGTTGAGGAGGCGGAGGACGACGAGGAGGAGGAGATGATGCGGTCGATGATGAACACGTCGAGTCGCCGACCGCGTTCACTCGCGCCCGTCACCGGTGGGGGACTCGGAACCAACAGGCTCGGCGGCGCCAGGCCCGGGACGCTGGCGCCGCTTTCGTCTCTCAGCGGCGGACTGTCCAACCCGGCTTCACCAGCCAGGTTACGTACGGCACTGCCGCTGACCCCGGTGGACGACTCCCCGGTGGATGAGGCGGACGTCGTGCGGCCGGTATCCCCGCCGGCCTCGTCCCCGCCGGCCTCGCCGCCGCGGTCGCCGCCGTCGTCGCCCCCGAGGCTCAAGAAATCTCCCGGTCACTCGCCCGAGAGCCGAGCCGCCGCGTCCGTCGCTGCCGCCGCGGCGAAGGAGATCGGGGACCTTCGCCGGCGCGTCGGGGAGCTGGAGAACGTGGAGCGTGAACTGTCCGAAACCAGGTTCAGCGCCAAGCGGGACCGCGACGCTCTGGTGGACGCGGAGAGACGCGCCGACGCCGCCGAGGCTCGAGTCGGAACGGCCGAGGATAAGCTCACCGCCGTCGAGTCCAAGGCTGCGCAGGCCGAGTCCAGGGCTGCGCAGGCCGAGGCCAGGGTCCAAGACGCCGAGGCCAGGGTCCAAGACGCCGAGGCCAGGGTCCACGCGGTCGAGGCTGAGGCTACGGAGTTGCGACGCGAGGTCACGAACAACAGCGCGGGTGTCGAGGAGGCGTTGGAGCGCGAGCTAGCCGCGGCGACGGAGAAGGCGACTGGACTGGAACGCGAGCTCGAGTCCGTGAGGGGCGCCATGAGGGCCGCGGAGACGCGCGCTAAGACGTCCGAAGCGGAGAGGGACGCCGCCGAGGAGGTGGCGGCTGAGGCCAAGGAGGCTGCGTCCGTCGCGGAGGCTAATTTTGCCGAACTCTCCGAAGCGACGGCGCGGCGCGAGGCTGAGATTGCGTCGCTCAAGTCGTCGATCGCGTCGGGCGGTGAGGCGGCGTCGAGGGCGGCTGCGCTGGAAACCGCCCTGACGCAGGAGAAGGAGGCGCGCGCATCCGTCGAGCAGAAACTGACGCAGACGGAGGCTGCGTTGAAGGAGGTGAGGGAGAGTCTGGCGGAGGCTGACGCGGCGAGGGTGACCGCCGCGGGTGACGCGACCGCCGCGGGCGACCGAGCCATGGCCGCCACGCGCGACGCGGACGAGGCCAAGGCTCGTGCCGTCGACGCCGAGACCGCGCTCAGGAACGCGGAGGCTGCGAGGGATACGTCCTTGAAAGAGAAGGAGGAGGCGGAGGCGAGGGAGGAGGTGGCGCGCGCCGCCGTCGCCGCGGCGGAGGATCGCGCCGCCGCGGCTGAGACCGCGCTCCAGGAGAAGGAGAAGGCATCCACCGAGAACGCCATGCCCGACACGGCGACGGAAATCGCCGGGCTCATCGACGACCTACGGCGAAGGGCCACCGCCGCTGAGCTCGCACGGAACGAGGCGGTGCGGCGCGCTGAAACCGCCGAGGCTTCAGTCGCGCAGTTCGCGGAGAGGGCGTCCAGGGCTGAGAACCTGGTGTCGCAGGTGGACGAAGCCGCGGCCAAGGCGTTGGAGCGCGCGGATGCCGCCGAGTCCGCGGTGCAGACGAATGAACGGAACACGCACGAGGTGCTCGCGGCGATGGAAGGGGTATCGGAGCGTGACATGGCGTCGGTGGCGAGGGCCGAGGCGGAGCGGTCCAAGGCGGCGGAGACTCGGGTGGTCGCGCTCGAACAGAAACTGAAGACGGCCGCCGAGTCACGCGCGGAACTCTCGCGGCTCCTCGCGGAGGCCAAGGCTGAGTGCGCGGAGCACCGGGGATCGGCGTCGGCGGCGACGGAGGCGCTCGAGGAGGCGTTCGCGTCGGCGAGGGCGGTTTCCGGCAGGGAGGCATCCGCCAGGGAGGCGCAGGCGAGGGCCGAGGCTCGACTGGCCGCCGCGGGGGCCGAGACCGCCGCCGCGGAGGAACGCGCCGCGCGGGCCGATGACCTCGAGATCCGCGCGCAGACCGCCGAGGCCCGGTTGGAGTCGCAGGCGCGGGAGGGTGCCAGGGCGGTGGCGCGGGCGCAGGCGGAGGCGAGCGAGTGGCGCGCCAAGGCTCAGCTGCGGGAGCGGGAGCTGGAGGCGGCGCGGGCGTCGGCCGATACCGCCGCGAGCATCGCGTCCAGCTACGTCGTCACCTCCTCGGCGTCTAAGCGGGCATCCATGGGAACCACGCGGGATGGCACGGGCGGCGACGAGAATGCGAACGCGTACGGGTTGCCCCCCCCGCTGCCGCCCTCCTCGGTGCTCTCCGTGAAGAACTCCCCGGCTAAGAGGTTCCACAACATGACCTCGCCTTACGCCAGGCAGTACCACGATTTCTCGGTGGAACGCGGTGCGGGGGGTGACAGGCCGACACCGGCATTGTTGACGGCTGACTTTTTGGACTCGCTCGGCTCCAGGCTGAGCTCCGTCAGGGAGCTGCTCGCTTCCGACCAGGTGCAGGTGGTGAAGAAATGAT
>Ga0209631_10005964_pt1 | contig 12686 bp, 13 predicted proteins | sample COG_08_FD_184752 | JGI IMG/M metagenome (GOLD analysis project Ga0209631, IMG submission 184752) | Pelagic Microbial community sample from North Sea - COGITO 998_met_08 (SPAdes) (version 2) | ecosystem: Environmental > Aquatic > Marine > Neritic zone/Coastal water | place: Helgoland, sampling... | reverse complement strand
GGTGAAACACGTTCATCGGCCATCGCTTTCATCTTGGCGAGTTGCGTTTCAGTCTTGGCTTCCATGCGCATCACAAGCACCGGTTCAGTGTTGGACTTGCGTGCCAAATACCATCCAACATACTCACCATTTTCATCTTCAAAGCGTACACGGACACCGTCTACAATGGATGCTTCGTGGTCTTCATAGGCCTTGGTAATCGCAGCAACGACCTCTAATTTGTCTTCCTCAGAACAGGGCACTTTGACTTCACCCGTAGTTGGCAATTGAGGGGCCAAACGATCAAGTTCGCTTGAGAACATGGGGCCACCTGCATTTGGAGCGGAGCGGCGAGACCAGAGTTCGATGAGTCGTGCAGCGTTGTAGAGTGAGCAATCAAAACCGTACCAGCCGCGGTCGGCAAGGAAGATATGGCCGCTCATTTCGGCGGCCATTTTGGCCTTCGGCATGCTCGCCAATACCCGTTTCATGAAAGAATGACCAGTTCTTGCCATGACAGGGCGCCCACCTGCCTGAAGGATGGCTTGTTCCACATTCATGGAGCATTTCACATCGTAAATAATGCGAAGATGTTCATCGTCTACCGAGGATTCCTCGTCGCCTTTTTCATCCACCAGCAAATCTTCAGCCAACAATGCAATTAGGCGGTCAGGGTAGATGAATCGCCCCGCTTCGTCAACGGCCCCAATTCGGTCCCCGTCTCCATCAACACCGAGTCCAAATTCACAGTCATGTTCAATCACCGCTTGGCCAAGATCGACCATGTTCTTTGGACGGGTGGGGTCAGCACCATGGTTGGGTTCAGTAGCATCCCAATCGCAGTAGAGGTCGACATGATCGCAACCCATTCGATTAAGCAAGGTCACCATAGCAGGGCCAGGGACAGCGTTCCCACAATCCACCGCTACTTTCACTGAACGAGCGAGAGGGCCGGTTGAGGCGATGATGGCGTCGAGATACGTCTCGAGGTGCGGGGTGTCAATGATTTCACCTTGCCCTTCAACGAAGTCTCCCTCAAGAAAGACACCTTTGAGTTCCTGAATTTCTTCACCAGCCAAAGGCAACGTACCTCTGCACATTTTGAAACCGTTATGTGTTGGCATGGGCAAATGACTTGCAGTGACCATCACGCCACCGTCAACGGGGAGGGTCCAGCAGGCGTGATAGACACAACCGGTCGAAACAATGCCCAAGTCATGCACCCTGACTCCTCCATCGACGAGACCTTGCATCAGTTGTGTGGCAAGAGCTGGTGAGGAATCTCGAATATCACGCCCCACAGCGAAGGCCTCGCAATCGAGGTAGGTTGCCATGGCTCGACCCAAACGATAGGCGAACTTCGGAGTCAATTCTCCACTGCCATCTCCGTTTGATAATCCACGAATATCGTAGGCTTTGAAACAGGCTTCAGGCCAAGTCTCCATGGGTCAAGGGGCGAGGCCGATGGATTTCAAGCCTCCCTGTTTCATTTCCGCCACCAAGCGGTCACAAACAAAGTCAACGTGAGGATGACCAGAGCTTCAAACAAGACGCCATAATACCAGCAAGCGCCTAAGAAAACAAGTGCGGGGAGTCCAATTAAACGGAGCAACCGAGGCCACGTCAGGAGGCCCTTTGGAGTCTCATCAAAATAAGGTGAGCCTGGCATGTCAATCCTGCTTAACTGCTTGAACGACGATTTCAACGAGAGCATCAACGGGCAGAGCATCCACGGCAAATGCAGCACGGGTGGGTTTGACCTCCACGCCTTCGAGCCACGCCCCGTAGACTTTGTTCATGGGCGCATAGAAATCCATGGTTTTGAGAAGAACTTGGACAAAGACGAGATCATGCTTGGATGTTCCTGCTTGGGCGAGGAGTGCGTCGATTTTATCCAACGTTCCTTGGGTTTGCGAAACGATATCATCACCTGCATCAACGTTGATTTGACCCGAGAGCCACACTTGATTTCCAACCACAACAGCGGGGGTGTAAGGTGCGTATGTTTTCGTGCCCGGAGGGCTGATGCCAACTTTTGTCATGCACCCCTACACCCCGAAGCCGTCCATCAACTTCTCCCATGCGATGACTTGAGGGTGACCACGCCTTCGCCCCAACCATGCGCACCTGCTGGGTCCTCGACCATCCTGCCCATGTGCGTCTTCTGGCGGAAGTAATGCGAGCAGGGAGTGCGTCTGACCTCATTGTGGCGTGTGAACGTAGCGAAGTACGAGCCATGATCGAAGCGGGTGAGGGCCGATTGCCCCGCCGCCAAACCTGGTGGGTACCTCGCCCAGTTGGCGAGGGTCGGTATCGCAAAGCCATGTTTCGTCTGCGAAGCGTTCAACGATTCATCAAACAGGCCAGTAAAGACGGGCAAGGGCCCGTTCAACGGATGGTAAGTGTGGGTGCGCCGTTGGAATTGATGGCGGTAAAACCCCGATGGTGGCGGAGATCAACCATTACCCAGCGCTGGTACATTACTGACACAGAAGTCAATCACACGGCGCATCGCTTGGCTCGGAAGGCTGCAACGGATGTTGTGATTCCCACTCATTGGCGCGATGACCTTGACGGAGATTTTCTGGCCTCTTTCAAAGGCCAAGTCCACCATTTAGATGGCCTGCACGGGCACGTTCATCTCGCCCCCCACCGCCGCCCTAGCAAGGTGAGTAACCCGCCTCGAGTTCTTGTGCGACGCCTGCTCGGTGATGGCATACACGATGACAAAGAACTCGTTGATTTACCAGACGATGCACTTGACGGCGTGGTTGTCACCTCAGCGGACGAAGCGGCCTACGAAGGGTCGCCCTGGAACCTTGACCGAGAACTAGCAGCCCATGATGGCATCATCACCCAATCGGTGACATTGGCGAGTGAAGCGGCTCTGCTCGGCACACCAACGCTTTTGATTTCAATGGCTGAACGAGGTTTCCTTGACCGACTTGAGCGCGATGGGGCACCGTTATTTCGATGGAGGGGTGGAAATGACGAATCTGAATGGGGCTCAGTCCATGCACAATTTTTGGCAGGCTTGCATCTCACAGACGCTCTTGAGCCAGCCGAATGGCCCGATGCCAAGAGTGACTTTTCTTCATTGTTTAACTCACAATGAATGAGTTCCGGTTCCATCATGAGAGAACCATCTGACTTATATTCAGCCCTGATTTCAAATGGTTTGTGCAATTGCATCGCCCTCTCTTCATGACGACTCTTGTCATCATGACGGCATTTGCTGGGTGTTTAGAGCCTTCATCCCCCGGTGAAAGCCTTGATCTGATTGTGAGTTATGATGCGACCAACGGAACCGTGATTGAAACCTATGAAGACGGGGAACTTGTCGAAAGGAAGGGGGTGGAGTTAACCTTTGATTTCTCGGATACCACCTCTAGTGGCGAGTTGATCAGATTTGGAGTCAACCTCCTCGATGGCTCTCCAGCAACAACGATTGAAGCAGACAATGGGAGTGTGGTATCAGTCGAATTTTTTGACCACGGCCTCTATGAAATTGCACTCTTTGCTCTTGATGACAATGCGGAACAAATCATCTCAACGATGGTTGTTCGAATTGAGTTGAGAATGGAATGGACACAATCAACCACCTACGATCCTCTTCCAATGGCATTCAACCCAGTTCCAATGAACGAAGGTATTCCGCCTGCAGTCATCATCATTGAATCCAATATCGAAAACCCTGAACTGATTGAAAATATTGGAGGTGGGCGCGAAGTTGAGGTGACCTGGGAGCTCATCGACCAAGGAAATCTTGCATGCCAGCAACAGGAAGGGCACGTTGAAGAAGGCGGCATTATCACGTGGAAAACGGTCCATTTCAATACCTACGAGGCGCATGAATTGGCAATCCAATACGATAACGGGCAAGACTACATCAACGTCAACCAAAGCGTGACCTATCAGTATGAGCAACTTGAGACAGAGCCCAATTCATAATCAGATCAGCAGCATCCGTCATCGCGCACCGGTGCGCTGATGAAGGAGACCTTGTCGACGTTTGGCGTATTTCGTAACTGGTCGATAGCGTCCCGAAAATTAATCGCTTTACCAATTGCATGTAACACGTCCACGCATGTATGGCTGTGAGAAAGGCAGCTGTGATTGTACGAAGTAATTTCCAAATGGTGTGAATGTCGAATTTTGAGGAGTTTCTCCTCCACATTGTGTTGGAAATAGATGACTAGATGGCCCTCTACAACTTCGTCATCCTTCATGGACATCAATTCGCCTCGGGTTTGCATTTCCGCGAAGTGAAGCGCAGCATCTCGCAAAAAGCGGCTACGGTTTTGATACCCCGAGGAGAGGATCAAATCTTCGAGATTATCTGCAAAGGTGCCATCAGCGCTGAAGGATATGATTTTGCTCATAGGCAATGGGACACCGTCCTCATTGATAATAATTCTCAACTTTATAATTATTAGTTTTAATTAAATAGTTAATATTTGTCGGAAGCGCCATGAACACCAACTGGAAGCGCGCCATGTTGACCAGCCTGATTTTGATTTTCTCAAGCCTAGCAGGCTGTTTAGGAGATGGGGAGAAAGTGGATACGAACCCTGAATCCTTGGGGACCGTGATGGTTTCAACCTACCACATTGGAGAATTGGTGAAGTCAATCGCCGGTAACCAAGTGACCTTGGAATACATGAGTCAGGACAACATCCCCGTTCACGATTATGAGCCATCCGCTCAGGATTTAATTCGCCTGCAATCCGCAGACCTCTTTTTCTATCATGGGTTAGGCCTTGAGCCATGGATAGAAAACACCCTGGAGTCTCTTGGCAGCGACGCCCCCACCTCCGTTCAAGTTCATACTATGCCCGACGGGAAAACAACTCTCGATTACGAGTCAATGCTCATAGCCGAGCTTTGCGAACTGATGGTTGAGGGCCCCTTTGAAGGCAACACGCTCACCATGGAATCTGACGTACATCCCGAAATTCATGCCGAGTACACTGCATACAACCTCTCCTTCCCAGAGGACATGCATCACGATGAAGAGGGACATGAAGACCACGACGAAGATGGTCATGAAGACCATGAAGAGGACGGGCACGAAGGACATGAAGGCCACGACGAAGAAGGTCATGAAGACCATGAAGAGGACTGGCACGAAGGACACGGTCACGGTTCACCTGAAGAGACCATTGAAGATCCAGAAGGTTGCCCAACTCACACAGTCATCTCCATCTTCCACCTCGAAGCAGGCGAATACGTCCTCGAATTCGAAGATGAACATTTGGAAGATTTCACCATGACAGTTCTCAAGATGGGCGGCGGTCATGCTCACCACGAACATGGTTATCACGGTGACGAAGACCACGCTGATGAGGACCATGCTGATGAGGACCACGACATGTGCCACAACGCCGATACACACGTGAATTACGAATCAACAGAAGAGGAGTGCGAGGAAGCAGGACATATCTGGATGGAAGAGGATGGCCATGGTGACCACGAAGACCATGACTCAACCCCCGAAGAAATACTTGAGATGCTTGATACCAACAACGATAGCCATGTTTCATGGGACGAATTCTGGGCATCTTGGGACGATGACCATGAAGACCACAACGAAACTCACGATGAAGACCACAACGAAACTCACGATGAAGACCACAACGAAACTCAGGAAGACGAGCACGAAGAAGAACTCAGGGAATTGTTCAACGAATCAGATCTGAACAATGACACGCTACTCAATCAATCGGAATTAGAGCACTTCGTTGAGGATGTATCAGAGCATGTTGAGGAGCATGAAGAACATGCAGCGGGCTATCTAACCCTTCACGTTGAAGTCGAAGGCGAGTATGGCTTTGCCCTCCCAGAAGATGTCTCCTTCCATGTCATCATGAATGAAAGCGGTCACGATGACCACGCCGGTCATGAGGATCATGATGACCATGTTGATGATGAAGACCACGATGAAGACCACGATGAAGATGGTGAAGAAGGCCATGATGATCATGATGAAGAAGCTCTCAACTACGACCCACACAGCTGGCTTGACCCTGGTGCGTTCAATGCCCAAGCGACCCTTGTGATGAACAGCCTGATCGAAACATTCCCAGAGGCTGAAGAAACATTTGAGTCCAATGCGGCAGTATATTCTGCTCAATTGGTCGCTTTGGATATCGCTTATGATGCCGCATTCGGTGAAAACGGAGTTTGTATGGAAGGTGGACACGAGAAGACAGTGGTAGCGAACCACAATGCCTATTCCTACATCTCAGTTCGTTATGACATCCAATTCGTTACAGTCCACGGCCTCGATCCCGAAGGAGAACCGTCTCCAGAAGATATCATCAAGGTGATTGAACACATCAAAGAAGAAGACATCAAGGTGTTATTTGTTGAAGAATATACAGATAATTCATCGATTCAAAGCATCGTTGATGAAACCGGTATAACGATTCAAACCTTGTACACCATGGAAATGGCTCCAAGCGATGAGAATGACGACTATATGTCAATGATGACAAAGAACCTTGAACATTTGGTTTCTGGAATCGGCTGTTAACGTATAGACCATTGAAGGACTGCTCGAGAACAATGAGGTGATCCTATGCACAACATGGTTGATCTAGCCCCCGTTCTCTTTGTGGGAGGTATTTTCGTCACCCTTATCGGTCGCATGGCGGTGGAGTATTATAGGGTCAAGAGTGCTTGAAATTTGGATATTTTATCCCCTGACCTAATATAGACTCTTCTTGGACAGGCTAACTGGGGTGCTTACACGTGCAGGCTGTAAATGTCGGGCATTTGAATCATGATACCCCCATTCTGGAAATTGAAAACATATCCGTGAATCGCTCAGGAAAATTAATCCTGAACAATATCAATCTGAAGATATCCCGCGGTGAATTCGTGGGATTGGTTGGCCCAAACGGGAGCGGTAAGTCCACATTGTTGCTGAGTATTCTAGGGGTTCTAAAATTGCAGACAGGTTCTGTGCGGATGTTTGGCCACTCGCCCATGTCAAGGGAACTCCATGGGAAAATCGGATGGGTGTCTCAAGCGGCATCAAACCTTCCGAAAGACATCAAACTCACCGTTCGAGAATTGGTGAAATTGGGGACTGTGAATTCAAAAAATATGTTTCGATTTTTCGATAAAACCCGCCAAGAGCGAGTGGACAAGGCCATCAAGATGGTTGAATTAGGTGACGTGGAAGATATTGACGTAGGTCGTTTGTCCGGGGGACAACGTCAACGGGCTGTCATCGCACGAGCTTTGGCTTCAGATTCTGAATTCATTGTCCTCGATGAACCCCTGGTGGGAATTGATCGTGACGCTCGCAATTCCTTACTTCAGTTGCTAGACAACCTTTGCCACGATGAAGGCAAGACCATCCTCATGGTGTCTCACGATTTAACAGCGATACGACAAACCGCCCATCGAATGATCTTCTTGGAAGAAACCATTCGCTTTGATGGGTCCACAGAAGACTTTCCTGATTTGGCTAGTCTTGCTACCTTGCGTGGTATCGGTCATGTCCATGCACACATGCATGCATCTCACAATGAAGGAGTCAAGGAGGAAGAGTGATGGGTTTAGGAGTCATTATGTTGGACCTTGCCTCTCCAATCTTGGAAATGCTTGCGCCCATCATCCCCGGTGAATTCTTTCCCGCATTCTTCACGATGCCCATGCTTCAACGCTCTCTCCTCGGCGCGCTGATGGTGACGGTTGTAGCAGGAATTCTTGGCACCTATCTCTTGATTCAAAACCTCGCCTTAATCGGCGACGGATTAGCACACGTTTCTTTTGGCGGTATCGCAGTCGGAATCGTCCTCGGAGCAACCTCTCCACTCTGGTATGCCTTGGTTTTCAGTGTTATTGCAGCGGTATTAATTCATGAAATGCAAGCAAGAGAAATGATGACTGGAGATGCATCTATTGCCATTTTCCTGACGGGTATGTTAGCCCTTGGCTTGGTAATTTTACGCCTTGGTGGAGGCGGTATAACCACCGATATTGAATCCTATTTATTCGGAAGTCTTCTCATCATTGATGAATCTGGTTTGGATTTCATTTCGATGATTTGTTTAGGGTCCGCCCTACTGCTGGTCTTCCTCCGCAACGGATTACTCGCTACCGCCATTGACCCGATTGCTGCTCGAGTTCAAGGCCTTCCAGTGAGAAACATTGGCCTTCTGTTCAGCGTGATCACAGCGGCTGTTGTGGTAAGCATGGTACAAATTGTTGGAACGCTCTTGGTCACGGCTTTGTTAGTGACGCCTGCGGCCACTGCAAAATTGATTGGAAGGAGTTTCAAGTCCTGCTTGATTTGGACGCAGATATTTGGACTGAGTTCGGTCATTTTAGGCCTGTACTTTTCAGCTGAAATGGATACAGGAAGCGGTTCAATGATCGCTTTAATCACAGCCTTGATTTTCGCAACCATTGCTATTGGTCAAGTGATCATTCAAAGTGTCCTTCAACCTGAAGACAACTTGAATTGAGGGCCGCAAAGGCCTGAACTTTGTCGTTTGAAAGGAATTTATTTGAGCCAATTGGTGAGAATTTCCAAGTGGTCACCTGCAAGTTCGAGTTCTCCTCCAAACACCGTTTCAATGGGCCAGAATCGAGCATCGGCTGCATCATCGCCTCCCACAGGGTTTTGGTCATCACTGACGGTGATTTCATAGACAACGCTCACAATGTGTTTGCGTGGGTCACGTTCAGGGTCGCCCATCACCATTAGCAAGCGAGGGGAATGTCCGTCCAGCCCAGTTTCTTCTTTGAGTTCGCGAACGGCTGCGTGAAGTGGGTCTTCGCCCTGGTCGACAAATCCGCCAGGCAAGGCCCATGCACCTGCCATGGGCGGATGTTTACGCTGAATCAACAAGATCTCATTGCCACGGCGAACGGCAGCGTCGGCAGCGAGGGCAGGATTGAGCCATCCGTTGCAGGCATCGCAGGTCGTCATGTCACTCACCGAACCTTCTGCCTCGGTCTTGGTAGGTCCGAATTGCTTTGAGCAGGTCCTTCTTTTGGAAGGAGGGCCAGAACACATCGGTGAAGTATAACTCGGAGTAGGCCATTTGCCAGAGGAGGAAGTTAGAAATCCGTTCTTCACCACTGGTTCGAATCACCAAATCTGGGTCAGGCATATCAGCGGTGTAGAGGCGTTCAGATACCACTTTCTGATTGATTTCATCGAGGCCTAAATCGCCTGATGCGTGGTCTTTGGCAATGCTTTGAATGGCGGTGATCATCTCTTCACGACTGCCATAGGCAAGGCAGACGGTGAAACAGAAATCAGCGTAATCTTTGGTTTTCGCTTCAGCATAATCAATGGCATCATTGACGTATTTGGGGAGGAGTTCACGTCGCCCAATGATGTGGACTCTCACCTTATTTTCGTGAATTCTGGGGTCGTCTGCAATGTCTCGTAAACCTTCATCGTAGAGTTTGAACAACACTTCCAATTCATTTTGAGGTCGTTGAAGGTTTTCGGTGGAGAGGGCGTAGACAGTGAACCAAGGGATGTTCAATTCCAAAACCCAATCCAAGACCCGTTCCAGTTTTTCCTTTCCAATGCGATGGCCGATACCAGTAGCGATTTTGCTCTTCCAAGCGAAGCGACGGTTGCCATCCATGATGATGGCAAGATGGTTGACTTGGAGGGGGTGTTCTTGGACCTCGCGAAAGAGTTTCGCCTCGACCGCATGGCCCAGTACGTCACCCATTCGCTCAGAGATGCCCATGGCTCGTCCTCACCCTTGCTGGTCGCATACGGTGTTTGATTGCTCCCCTTGTTCCGTCAGCCTTGAAAGCCCACGCACCGTCGTCGTCGCATGGAGGATGCACCTTGGTGGCCATCTGGTCTGCTGGAGAGGACGGCCGAACATGCCACCTCCGATCTCGTGCGTACTCCATGGGGTTTGCTGACCCACTGGGACATTGAAACAGCGATGAACGAAGTGTGGTGGGAGGACCTTTTTGATGGGGCTCAAACCTGGGGCGAGTGGCCACAAAATGTGGCTTCTGTATCGCTTCAACACGAATCCAGAGCCGGGCGATGGGTGAATCTGGATACACGTTATACCGCTCTGCTGCTTCCATTTGCGACGGGGCAAGACCTCTCGATGCTGGCACGATACACGCCTTGGTGTGAAGCACTGGAACCCTGCGACCTTCTGTTGCCAATCGGAGGAATGTTTGCCAAAGGTGGTGACTACGTCGTGCTGTTTCCTTTCCATGAACCTCTGGGTGTTGAAGCGTTAGAGGGTCATCAACGTACGCTGGCTCAAGGCTTGACCAAGGTTCACGCCGCCCTTGATTTCGATGCGACACCGAACACGGAACGACGTTGGAACGACCGCCTCAAAGCGATGGAAGACGAACTCCAAACCAAGACATTGTGGCGAGCGCCGCACACCGATCAAACAGTTGGCCTCCCACCCGTTCATGTCTCATTGGAGGCCATCACACGAAACGACGAGCGTTTTCTATTTGTGCCTCAGCCGCGAAGCGTAGCAGATTACCTGCTGTGTGAAGAGGACCGTTTGCCAAGTTTGGCAGGCATCATGCATCTTGAACAAGCATGGGCGAAGCACACACCGCTTAGCGAGGACCAACGCCAAGCATGGTTGGCGACATGGGAGGAACATGCACCCAAGCGTTGGTCATCAGGACGCGCTTTATCGACGGCGCTTGGTGGTGCTTGGGTGTGGCGTTATCACGCCAATATATTGCAGCTTGCCAATGCGACATTGTACGGCGATTCAACCGAAGAAGAACGCTGCATGTCTTGGCTTTCTGACGTGTCACGCTTGCAGGCTCGATTGGGCAACTTACGCTTCCTGAAGAGCGGTCTTTGGGTGGGCGTTATTGGCGTGGTTGTGGCGTGGTTTGGCACACAATGGTCAACGTTCTCATCCGGTGGAGGCATAGCGATTGCAGCGAGCAGCGTGGCTTTTGCTTGGCTCAGCAATCGCTTGTATTGGCGAATGGACCCGCCGCCGTATTGAGTCAGCGTTGTTGGCGAATGCGGCCGTCGTAAAACTCAAGATTCAATTCTTCGGCGATGCGCTTGATTTCAATGATGAACTTGGCTCGCTCTTCACGTTCTTCCACGCCACCGTTCACGTCCCAATACAGGTTGAGGTCAACGTCCACCGAGGTTGGGGAGAGGGCGCTCACGTTGCAGAAGGAGGATTCTTCCTTCAGAGTCTTGGGGTTTTCCTTGATGGATTGAAGGGTTTGTACGCAGAAACTGTCCACGGCTTTCCCATCGGAATTGATATCAAAATGCAGCTGAGTTTGCCATCGACGCCATCGTCTCTTGCCCCAGTTCTCCACGGGAGAACTTACCAAATTGGCGTTGGGCATGGTGATGATGGTATCAGCAGAGGTGCGAATGAGGGTGGTGCGCAGGCTGATCTCAATGACTTCTCCCTCGCAAGCCTCAACAATGATCCAATCGCCAACCTTGAACGGTCGGTCAACAAGCACCGTCACCGCTCCAAAGAAGTTTGAGATGGTGTCTTTTGCAGCCAGGGCCAAGGCGATTCCAGAGATTCCCAGTCCTGCGATGAGGGATGTCAAATCAAGGCCCAATGAATCGGCGATAAAGACCGCACCAACAAAGACAATGATGAATCGAAGGATGCTTTCTAGGGCAGAGATGAGGGTCTTTTCTGTACCATCCACTTTCTCGTCATCATCAAACATCATCACGATATCTTGCACGATGTTGACCAAACGGAACGCCCAAATTACCAGAGCAAGAGCGCAGAGGAGTTGCAAGGCATTGGGGAGAATCGCCCATACAATTTCAGGCATGACCAAGGCAGAACCTGTAGTTTCAGATTGTTCGGCGAACAAGGAGACGACCCACACACTGAGTCCTGCGCCTACAGCCGTACCAAGGGCCTTGTCGGAGTTTTTGACGGTCTTGGATTGAATTGTCTCTGAACGTATGATGCGACGTAAAATAGCAGGCGATATTTTCATCGTGATGAACCGGGTCACTAAGACTAAGGTCAAGAGACCTGCCAGTAGTGCGAGAGAATAATACGAAAATCCAAGAATTTCATTCCTTAATTCAGAGGTCGCAGTTGGTTCCCATACAGTCTCCATGATGTTGGCCAACGGGTCCTATGGGTTGTGCTTTTCCCTCTCCATGTTCCAATTTCCTCTCACGATTCCTCCTCTCACGGCCCAACCACACTCACGACGGCTTCAAGAAGAGAAGCCTTCTCGCTGTAATTGATAGCATGACGACAGCTGTTTCATCCCCCTATGTGCAACGCACACCTCGAGCCTCATTTGGCTACTTGATTTGCTTGCCCTTGTTGCTTTCATTGTTCAGCCCAGTAGCTGGCAGTGCCTATGTTCAAGAGGTCACTGGAGACACGCCAGATGATATTTGGTCGAGTGATTATGTCACGTATGAATTCCCTTGGGCGGTTGACGAAGCAACCAATTTCAAACAATACCACACCTATGACTCCATGAAAACCCGCATGATGCGACTTGCCGAAGACAACCCAGGTATTGCTTCCTTCCATGAAGGACTGAATGGTGGAACCAATACTCGTGGACAAGAGACCACTGAAGATACCTACAAAGGCTGGTATTACGGTCATGCTTCACCGTGGATGAAGATTACACTTGGTGTTGAAGATGGTGAGTACAACGAGTTCAATGGTGATGCTGGAAATTATGCCGACCGTCAAGAC
>Ga0209631_10005959_pt1 | contig 12688 bp, 13 predicted proteins | sample COG_08_FD_184752 | JGI IMG/M metagenome (GOLD analysis project Ga0209631, IMG submission 184752) | Pelagic Microbial community sample from North Sea - COGITO 998_met_08 (SPAdes) (version 2) | ecosystem: Environmental > Aquatic > Marine > Neritic zone/Coastal water | place: Helgoland, sampling... | reverse complement strand
GCTCAAGCCTTATTGGGGACGACAGCGAACGTAGCCAATCAAGCCCTGCTAGGAACATCTGCAAACGTCACTGCTCAAGCATTAATTGGAACGACAGCAAATATAGCTTCTCAGGCTCTAATAGGCACAAGTGCAAATATTGCTATACAGGCATTGTTAGGGACAACGGCAAACATTGCTGCCCAAGCATTGATTGGAACGAGTGCAAACGTAGCTTCCCAAGCGTTGATTGGTACAAGCGCAAATATAACTGCCCAAGCATTAATTGGAACATCGGCAAATATAGCAGCCCAAGCGTTACTTGGTACTAGTGCAAATGTAACAGCGCAGGGTTTAATTGGAACAAGTGCAAATATAGCGGCCCAAGCTTTAATTGGCACAACGGCAAATATTAATGCTCAAGCGTTAATCGGAACATCAGCAAATATTGCTATACAAGCCTTGCTAGGAACAAGTGCAAACGTGGCAGCGATGGCGTTATTAGGCACAACCCAAAACGTAGCAAATCAAGCTTTACTGGGAACGACTCAAAATGTTTCCAATATGAATACATTGGCTCCGATAAGTGCAGATATAACGACAACAGCGGGTGTATCAACCTCTGTTAATGCTTATGCAAAGCAGTACAGTTTTGGTTCGGGTGATATTTCAACTCGTGGGGATGGGACGGGAACGGTAGCTGAAGGGGATATTCGATTCCGGACAGACACGGATACCATGAGAGTTTACACGGGTTCTACTTGGCAAGACATAGCTGTAACAGCTGGCTCGTTCTTGCAAGTAACCAACAACCTGTCAGACCTCAACAACGCTGCGACCGCCAGAACTAATCTTGGCGGGGTGATTACTGAGATCAGCCAAGACACTAGTCCCCAGCTTGGCGGTGACTTGGACATGCAGAGTCACTCAATTTCGTCAGGCGTTTTAGGCATCAAAAACACAGGTTCGCAGAGTGAGCTACGATTGTATTGTGAAACTGGAAACGCTCATTTCACATCCATTAAATCAGCCCCCCATGCCCAGTACAGCGGCAATCTGACGCTGCAACTACCAGCGACCGTGGGTGCGGCTGGGCAGGTCTTAACGGACGTAGCTGGAAACGGTGTGTTGGCTTGGTCAACCCCTTCCGCTGGCGGCTCTGTGGCAACTCAAATGAAATTCGCATAGGAGAATAAAATGGCAGATGACGTAAAACAGATTTTTAAGCACAAATTTACTGTTAGTGAATTATTGGCAAAAACTCCAGTTTCATTTACCACAAATTCGACAACAGCCCATGTTATTAAATCAGTAGAATCTACACAAAATGAAAATGCGACCATTGGGGTTGAAGCAGATTTAACTGTTGGGCTGACAAGTGATTTTAACGCAAGCCCCTCGCTATTCTCAAAGGTAGCTCAAGTAGCAAAATCAGGAATTTATGGGGCTGAAGGCTCCGTAATTGTCGATAGGTCTTCTACCGTTAGTATACGACCTACTTCTGCCCCGCCTGTTTATCAAGATCTGGAATTGCAAATGTGTGGTTTTTCTGGGAGCAAAGAAAGGGCTACGCAATTTAAAATAACTCCTGAAGTTAATGGGGCAACAGAGACTACTTTAGCGGTTGACTCAAAAATACAATCAAACGTAGCAAGTGTTACTCGCGTCGATAATTTCCCAAATGACGTAATGGTAGCGATTAAAAACGAAACAGCTAATATTGAAATGTTTTATTCGCATCAACGATCATCCACTAATGGCAAAGGTACATTGTATGTTCGGGGTGCTGATAACGGAGTTGATTACGGTCTTAAAGACACGCTAGCATATAGTAACTGGGGTTTCACTGGCAGATTTTGGTTTGGAAGAATGGCACACCCAACCACCTCAAACGGTAACAATATGGCGGTTATCGACACGCAATGCGCGGCAAATATTTTAAATACATCCAATTACCCGCATAACAATATTACGCTTGGAACTGTCCAAACTGCTAATGGAATATCCAGCTATGGGCAATTGTTTACTGTATCGCATTTAAACGACGGCAAAAACCCTTGGATTTTAGAAAGCAATACCAGAAATGGTATTATGACGATGATGGAGATTCCAGATGATCCCCTGACAGCTACCAAAATGAAAACTACTGCTGTTTTGACTAGCAATAGCGAAGGATCTTCAATAGGCCCAAATAGCAACAAAATGAATATACATGCGGGTTTACACGATGGTTCTATTACAAGTGGAAAAGAATTTTGGACGTTAGGATACCACTCAGCAACTGGTTATTATGTTTTTATAGCTAGATCAAAAGATGGTTCTAATTGGCCCGCTTTGCATTTTTACCCTTTTAAATTAGCCAACTTTGGTGACAACACTACCACAAACGTTCACACGGCCAGCAACGCGACTCCCTATGCGTGGAATCGAACAGAGCTTAAAGAAACATTTGGGTGGTTAACGGATACTAATACTTGGGCTGGCTCTACCAACGCGACAGGTGGCTCAGGAAAATTATCATTAGGTAATACAGCCGCAAATAATGTTGTCCCAAGTGCTACAAATTACGATTTATCAAGTTTGAATTTTTTAATAAAAGCTGACCTTGATAACGATTTAATTTATTTCAGAAATAACACTACAGCAGGAGGTAAAGTTGCAACATTCAATATGAAAACAAATGAATTTGCAGATTATTTTCCAGCGGCTTTCCCAACAAATTCTGGTGGGACAGACACCTCTACTTCTGGCCTTGGTTCAAGTTTTAATTGGTTTAAAAGTACACCGTCTAACGCAACTATAGGAGCGCGAACATATAATTTTGCGCCGTCTTTGGGTATTCGTGTGTCGGGTGTAACAGTTACAGATTAGGAGAATTAAATGTTAACTCAAATTCAGGCTCCAGTTGCCTCTTCAACAGCTAGCTCTGGTGCTACAACAGGATCTAATCCTGACACGCAAGTAGCCGCGACTAGTAGTACCGCAAGCACGATTTTATATACAGTTCCAGAAGGTAGAAAGGCAGAATTGTATTTTGGGCATCAATATTCAAGCGCAAACCAAAATGATTATTATTTAATCGTAGATGTTGGCGGAACACTCATTAGGGTTTGGGGCGGTTTGAGTGGGCAAAGTGTTTCGTATCGAACGCTAACAACGCCACTTATTTATTTAGTGGCTGGGTCTATAGTCAAAACCCAGCCTAATAATAGTGGTGCCGCTTACATTTTGGGAGTTGAAAAAGATGCGTAAGAAATATTTTAGAGGCGTTGAATATGAGATGGTGGTTGTCGAAATAAAGGACAGCGGAGATTCGACAAATGCTCTGCAAACAATTGTTGAAGAGGGCGAAACGCCAATTAAAAGCTGGCGGGTAAATCTGGCGGCAAATAATCCTTTAACAATGGCTATTTTCACCGATGCAGAAAGTCGTTTAAATTATTTAGAAGGTATGCCAGATCGCCTTTGGGATGAATGGTATGAAGACCCAGAGCCAGAGCCAGAGTCGGAGTAACAGCTTATGGTGATTTCAGTAGCAGATGCCTATCGCATCGACCCTGTGACGGGTCAAGTCGATATGGATCTTTTCAGGCAGTTTGCTGACCAGCAGGCGATAGCAAATCAAACGGTGAACCCTAACTCTCCCACATTTGATAATTCCCTTGCCTTATCCGCAGGGCAAAACTATTTAGCTGCAAACCCAGATGTATTAGCTAATGCCCAACAAAGAGCGCAAGCTGAAGGGCTATCATCAGGCGATGCCTATTCAAATAGGCTCAATGAAATCGCCCAAGAACATTATAATGCTTTCGGTCAAAATGAAGGTCGCGCAGGTTTTGGAAATCCCGCAGGGCCTCCTTTAAGCTCTGTCGGCGGAGGCAACCAAACAATGCCGCCGCCTGCTAACATGATGCCACCTAACAATCAGGGAGGTTATGATTTTAGTGGAGTTAATTCCCAGTTCCAAAGTGCTTTGGGGAACTTTGGAGGATTGCTTGACTCATTTGGATCTCTAACCGGAGGCCTTTTGTCGGGGCTGCAAAATAACCAGACTGCAAATGCTGCATACAATCCTTACCAAGGCTATCCAAACGCAAATTATGCTGCCCCTAATTTTCAAGGTTATGGAGGCTCCAATAATATGTCTTCTGGGTGGAATGCTGGAAGCAACTGGGGAGGTGGGAGCGCAGGCGGAGCAGCGAACACCGGACACAATATGCTTTGGACAGTTTAAATGCCATTAATTGAGCTTCCCATAAAGCCTGGGATAGTTAGAGATAACAGTTTTCTTTTGTCCGAATCCCGCTGGATAGATGCGGATAAAGTTCGGTTTAGACGGGTGGGTGACAGAAGTCATCCAGAGGTTATTGGCGGACACGAAGACCTAACCGAAGAAACATTCTCCGGTAAATGCAGGGCTTTGCATTCCTACGAAACCTTAGACGGGGATCGCCAAATTATCCTTGGTACTCACACCCACCTATACGTTTACACCGGAGCTTTGCTCTGGGACATTACGCCTATTGATGCAACCGGAGCCTTATCAAACGCCATAACAACAACTAGCGGAAGTAAGACTGTAAGCATTGCCCACACTACACATGGCAGGCTTTTAAATAGTCAGGTTTACTTGCACAACGCAGCAGCTGCGGGTGGACTTAACTTAGGTGCTTCCGGTTCTTTTACAAATGCAATAACCGTTAGTGAAGGGTCAACAGCATTAATCATATCTGCTGCTTCCCACGGTTTGTCTGATGGTGACAGGATAACCCTCGCTGGATCTTCATCCGTTGGCGGAATTGCAGCTACGGAAATAAACAAGACCCATACTTGTTATGTCATTTCTCCAGATCAAATCATGTTAACAGCTGCAACGAAGGCAACTTCGGATGCAACAGCAGGAGGCTCCGTAACTTGGACAGCTGCCCGTGGGTACACAATAACGGCAATCACAGACGCAAACAATTATACAATAGAAGCGAAAACAAACGCAGGGTCTACGGCCTCCGGTGTAGGCGGAGCGTTGAATTACGAATACGCAATAAACGCTGGGCAGGAAAACACTACGGCAAGATCTGGTTACTCCAGCGGAGGTTACGCCGAAGGTTATTATTCTTTACCTTCAAGCGAAACGGATTTAAGGGCTAGGGTTTGGACAATCAACGATTTTAAAAATAAAATGGTTGGTAACTATCGAAACTCAAAAATTTACACTTGGGACAACCAGCCTTCACAAAGGGCAGCGCCAATAACAGCTACAGATTGCCCAACTGAAAATTTAACCAACATGGTTACACCGGAAAACTTTTTATTTACGATGGGAACGATACCCTTCGGAGGATCTTTTGATCCCATGATGGTTAGCTGGGCAGATCAAAACCAAGCATTCAATACAGGCGATTGGCAACCGACACCAACAAACACCGCAAACTTTGTAGAGCTAGCAGAAGGCTCCCGTATTATAGCGGGTGTTCCTATGCCGTTTGTGTCTTTGGTTTGGACGGATACATCTTTATACAGCTTTCAATATGTAACTGATCTTGATGTTGTTTATCGACAGGCATTGATAGGAACTGGGTGTGGTTTGATAGGGCCTAATGCCTATGCAAGGGCAGGGGACTCCGGACAAGTATTTTGGTTGTCCAGCAGCAGGGAATTTATGGCGTGGTCTGGCGGTACTCCAGTTACAGTAAGTTGTCCGGTGCGCGATTTCTTGTTTGACAATCTAGCAGAGCAGCAGGAAGATTTAATCTGCGGAGGCGTTAACGAACAGTACAATGAAATTTGGTGGTGGTATCCTACGCCAGATGAAAACGAGAACCATAGATATATAGCTTTGAACTACTCAGAGCTTCATTGGACGGTTGGTACGTTTTCTATAACGGCATGGCAGGAACGGGGCGTTGAAGAATTTCCGATTGCTGCTTTTGCTAACGGTTCGTTACGCATCATGGAAAAATCTAACACTGCAAATGGTTCAGCGTTTACAGCCTATCTGGAGAGTGGGTTAACAGACGTTAAGGAAGGCGAAAATCATTTATTTGTTAAACGCTACGTTCCGGACTTTAGCCAACTAACAGGAGCAGTGAACGTAAAAGTTTTACATCGTGAATGGCCTCAAGGCCCTGTAACTGAAACGGACTTGGGGGCAGTGAATGCAACAACAGAGAAAGTTGATTTTAGAATATCAACACGCCAGATGGCTATAAGGTACGATTGGAACTCAAGCCCGACAGACGGGAGGCTTGGTCGAATTATGTTTGACATAACTCCCACCCAGAGAACTCGTTAATGGTGCAAGGTGCAGCTAAAATTGTCCCGATACAAATGCAGGTTTGCGACAAGTGTGGAAAGGTTACGAATAAATCAATCCACCAACATTATCTTAATGGACATTTACACTGTGACGGATGCAATCGAAATATAGATGAATGTTGTTCCGGTGAAACAGCAAATGAACTGTACGATTAATGACTCCGGAAACTTGGAAAAAGGCAAAGCCTCTTTTAGAGAGGGCTTTGAAACATCAAAACACCCACACCATAGATAACGTCAAGGAAGCAATAATACAAAACAAGGCCCAACTATGGTGCGGGGAAAAGTCAGTCATAGTTACAGAAATTTTACAACATCCAGCAAAAGCAGAGTGTCGGATATGGCTAGCAGCTGGGAACAAAGAAGAACTTGTTTCGGTAATGCTTAAAGATGTCGAGTCTTGGGCTAAAGGTGGCGGGTGTAGAAATATAAGTATTGTCGGACGCAAAGGTTGGATGAGGGTTTTAAAGGATTATTACCAGCCTCATACGGTTTTAGAAAAGGAGTTAAGGTAATGAGTAAAGGTGGCGGAACAAAGATGGTAACATCTACAACTTCAATACCGGAGGACTATAAGAACTTTGCAAAGGAAAATTTGCAGATTGCAGAGTTGATAGGCAATAGACCTTACCTGCCATATCAAGGCGAAAGAATTGCCCCATTCTCTCCTGATCAAAATGCTGCCTTCGATACTGTCAGAGGATTGCAGCAGCAGTATTTACCAGCGCAACGGGCAGGGGAAGCTGCAACAACAGCTGCTATCAATTCAATAACAGACCCCTCTGTAATGATGGCTAAATACACAAACCCATATGAACAGGATGTAATTACCGGAATGGTTAATGATGTTCGGACGGAACGAGACAAAATGAATGCCTTGTCTCGTTTGAGAGATCCATCCGGTTCCGCAAGACAAGCTTTGATTGAAGCTGAGAATAATAAAAACTACCTAGACCGTGTTGGTAAAATATCAAACGAAATGAGATCTCAAAATTTTAGAGATGCAGCTAGGCTTGGACAAAGTGGTACGGGGCAGCTGATGCAAGGAGGCAGTCAGTTAACCAATCAAGCAGGTGCAGGCCTAAATATGGGAACTCAGTTTGCGGGAGCCTTATCAGGAATAGGCCAGCAGACGCAAGGATTAAGACAGGCCATAGATGATCTTCGATACAGTGATTTCATAGACCAGTATAATGCTCCTCTCCAAAATTTATCAATTCGCCAATCTGCACTAGGCCAGACACCAATGGGCAGTGTTTCAAGGCAACCAGTGACTTCTGGCGGGGGCATGGGAAGTGCTTTAGGAGGTTTTGGTGGGTTGCTTGGTGGGATAGCAAAAATTGCTGCATTATAAAAAAATATAAAGTGAGATTCTAATGGCGTTACGAAGTGGACTAATCGGCAATAGTGTTATTCAGGGCCTTCTGGGTGGAGGCATTAATAACATTCGGAATGCTTCTTTTCAGAAAGCAAATGCAGCAAGGCCTCAATCTCAGGCGGTGCGTTTAGGTACGAAAGGGGCAATCGTAACTAAGGATAACACTGCGCAGGGCCTTTCTATGCTTGCCAAGGGGTTGTCTGATATTGCGAATATGAGAAAAGAGAAGGCAGCTAAAGACGCTTTATCATCACTTTACAGAATACCGGAGGCTCAAGCCCAAAGTATGTCAGGGCCGGAGTCTGGTGTAATTTCCAGACAACCTGTCGCAAATGACTATTTTACAATAGCTTCTCAGTTCCCAGATACAGAAGTTGGAAAAAGGGCTTTAACCATTGGGGATAGATTGTATAAGGCGGAAACTAAAAAAGCAGATCGAATATTTCAGTCAGGGCAAACAGATAAAACTATAAAGGCTAACAAAGAAACGGCTGAACTAAGATTGCTTCCTAAAAAACAAAAGAGGGCGGCAACTATAGAGGGGATTAGACAAGTTTCCCCAGCATTAGCCAAGTCCGTAGAATCTGGAAAAATTGATGCTGATACAGCTAGCGACATATCCCAAGACCCAAGACGTTTGACTGCGTACGCAAATGCTCAAAACCCCAATATAAGCAAGGCAGAAAAAGAAAATTTTATGAAAACGGCTTTTTCTAAAGAGCCTGCTAAATTGTATGAAGGTACAGGTCAGGAGCAGCAAGATATTGCGATTTTAATGCAGGCGAATAACAATCCCGAATTTGCTGGGACACGAGAATATGCGCAGGCATTTAATAGAATGTCAGCAAGTAAACAATACCTTGACCAAAAAACAGGAGCCATGACAACTATCACTCCTGATATGAGCGCATACTTAAAGCCTACATTTAATCCTAATAGTTCTGCATCTCCCGCTGCCAACTCTGCTGCAAACGCAGGAGGCGGTGAAGTTGCTTTGACCTCTAATCAGGCTGGAGTAGACATTGTAGATGAAAGCGCGGGTGGTGAAAATCCTCTTACCCCAGAGGTAGTTAAGAGAGAGATACCTTCTGGAGAAACCGTAACACAGATTAAGGCAAATAGACCATTGCAGCTATCGGCAGAAACACAATCAAGAATTAGCTTAATGCTTTCTCAAATCCCTAAAATGAAAGAAGTGGTTAGGCAGATTGAGGGTGGAGCCTTTGACGGGATGCAAAACAGGTTGTTTGCTGCCATGAATAAAGGAAAACCAGGAGAGCTTATTTCAGAAATCAATGCCTTATCTGAAGGTCTTAACAGGATGATGACTGGTGCTGGAATGAACATGGGGGAGGTTGCGAAAGAACAAAGACTTTATGGCTTCCGTTGGTATTTGGATAGCAAAGAAGATGTGATTAGAAAAATCAGACAGCTAGTTGAAAGGACGAGTGATGTTGTTGCTATCAATCAGAAAGGGCTAGATAGAAAAGCAAGTCCGGAAGAAGTTGCAGCAGAAATAAGAAAAAGCAGACCAGATTGGGTGAAAGCGGGAATGGAAGAACAAGATGCCGAAGTTCCAGCCCCTCCTAGCGGTGCAATATTAGTTAACTAAAGGATTATGATATGGCAGCTAAAGTAGCTTTTAATGCCGAAGAAAACAAAGCCTACATTCTGAATCCCGAAAACCAAAAGTGGGAAGAAACGAGGGCTTATGAATTACCGGATGGGTCTATACAAGCCTTCGATGGTTCAGAGTACATAGAGCTTAAAGCTTCTCCTATGACGCTTGGAGAAAAGGTTGTCCGAAAAACAGAGATGGGGGCAAGGGGATTTACCGACAGAGCATTGGATACAGTGACAGCTATTCCGGAGCTAATGGAAAAGGGAATGAAAGCTATTGGTATTCCAGAAACAGGAATACGGGTTGATCCTAAAGCAGCCTACCAATCTTTTGCTCAAACTGTTTCTAACCCGATAAACAAATTATTAGACACCGCAGGCGTAGACTTGGGATCTGACAGGTTGTCAGAAGGAGATAAAATTGCTTATGCTGGGGGGCAAGGGGCAGCTGATGCAGCTACATTTTTTGTTCCAGCTGCTGCTGCTGCCAAAGCAGCCCAAGCTGCCAAGTCTGGTTTGACAACTAGAGAATTGGCATTGCTTGCGGGAAATTCCACAAACAAAAACATGACAGCAAATGCTGCAAGACTAAGGCAGGCAGCGAACCCGCAAGGGAGTGCGGGGCGGAGGATAGTTAATACACTTGCAGATCAAAAAGCAATGCAAACAGCAGCAGGCATAACAGGCGGATCAGTAACTGAGGCAACAGACAATCCATATGCAGGATTGGCAGCGTCTATGGCTGTCCCATTTGCTACTTCTGCTGCCTTCAAAATACCCACCCCTAACAAGTTAGAGGGGGGAAGAAAAAAATTAGTTGAGGATGCTAAAAAATTTAACATCCCTTTAAGTGCTGCTGATCAATCCGGAAATAAAGGCCTGCAAAATTTAGAAGCTAGCCTTGATCAAGCTTTAGTTCCCAGAGCGGGTGCTTTTAAGAAGACCCAGCAAAAAGCATTTAATAAGGCTGCTATGTTGCAAGCAGGCATTAAAGCAGACAATGCTCTGCCTTCCACAATTAAATCTGCTGTCAAAAGTTTAGGTGAAGAATTTGATGAATTAGTCCCAAAGACAATGGGGAAAATAGACGATGATGTTGTGGAACAATTTGCAAAAATAGAAGCAGACTTCTTTGGAACAATAGAATCAAATCAAGCTCCAATACTCAAAAAAGTTTTAAAAGATCTGTCCGACTTTATTGGGGAAGATGTAATAGATGGGCAAAAATGGAAGGAAGTAGGAACTGCGATACGGGAAATAAGAAGAAGTGCATCTAGCGATAGGTTGAAAAATGGTCTTGGAAAGATACAAGAACAATGGGACGAAGTTGTGTATCGCAATGCAAAAGGAAACCTTAAAAAACAATGGAAAGATGTTCGGTCTAGATACAGAAATTTAATGACAATAGAGAAGTCTATGCAGAACCCAACACCCAGACAAATAGAGGACGGGGATGTAATCCCATCCAAGCTTCTGTCTGCGGTTCAGTCTCAAGATAAAAAAGAAGTCACAAGAAAAGCCACTCAAGAGCTAACTAAGTTATCTAGAGTAGGTAAAGGTTTATTAACCCCTCCGCCAGATAGCGGGACAGCAGGAAGAATGGGCGCTCAACGCCTCATATACCCTTTAGCTGGAGGGGGCCTAATGTATGGGGCTGGAGCAGATCCCGCACAAGTGGCAGGAACAGCAGCAGCAACTCTAGCTATCCCCTCTGTCATAAAAGGCTTGTATTCAAACCCAGTAACTCAAGCATATTTGAAAAATCAAGTAGCCCCCAGTAGCCCCGCTCGTGCCTCCGGTGGCTTACTTTCTTCTATAGCGGGGGCAAATACGAACAGGTTGTTGGAAGAATGATGGCCTTACAAAAATACTGCTTACCAATCGCTGCTTTTATAGCAGCGTTTTTTTTGACTGCTCCAGCCCAATCAAAAGTAGGCCTTTGCATCCCAACAGATAAAATGATGGAGAGTGTTCGGGTTGCCAAAATGCAAATTGTATTTAGAGGCATATCAGACCGCAACCATCTAGTCACAGTATACATTAATGAAGAAGCTGTTTTCTTAGCGATAACACACCACCATAATTATATGAGTTGCATAGCCGATAAAGGAACGGATGGAGAAAAGTTAGATGTTAACAAAGTCCACCTTTACAATTCGGCACAACCCAAATGAGTGACGCAGAGCGCCTTGCAAGATTAGAAACTCGTACCGATGAACAGGAGCGCAGGCTTGCCAGCATAGAAAGCAAGCTAGACCGATTGTTGGAAATGGCAGCAATAGGAAAGGGATCTTTATGGTTGTTATTAAAGGTTGCAACTTTTCTGGCGGCTATAGGCGCTGCCTTCGCTTGGTGCTGGGATAAATTAAATTAAATCCCATATTCAAAAAGGGGCATGGGCGGAGACAGTTGCTACAGCTTGGCTAATCGCTAGAGGCTGGACTGTCGCAAAGAATGTAAGTTCTTGGGGCTTCATAGATTTGATAGCTGTAAAACCACAAGGCAGAAGCAGCCCCTTAATCGAATTGATAGACGTAAAATCCTACAACAGAAATTCCAGAAATTATGGGCCGTTATTGCCAGAGCAGAAATTTGCTGGGGTGCGGGTATTACTTGTCCATGACGATGGACACGTTGAATTTATAGAAAAAGGAAAGGAAAGAGTCCGTGAAAGAGATAAAAGCGATGTTTAATAAGTTGCACGAGTGGATAGGCAGGCAGTCTATGATGGTGCAAATAGGCATTCTATTTGTAGCTGGGTTTCTTGTAATAGCTTGCTTGATGGGCATTGCAACTTGAACCCCGTAGCAGATCTAGATGGTGACGGAAAGATAGATCAAGCAGACGTTGATCTTCTTGCTGCCAGTGACGCACACGACAAGCAGGAGACACAACGCTACATGGCTATTTGTGCCTTCGTTTTAATGGTGGTGATTACGATTGTTATGTGTACTCCGATTATTCCAGACGAAAGAGTGAAGTCATTAAGTGGATTAATTTCTTCAATGTACTTCGCCCTCGCTTCTTTGTGCGGGGCTTACATGGGCTTTACTACTTGGGCCAATAAGAAATGATAGGGGCCTTGCTTGGTCCAGTAGCTTCTCTTGCGGGGACTTGGTTAGAAGGACAGGTTGCGACAAAGAAAGCCAAGACCGAAGCCAACATAGTTAAGATCAAATCCGAAGCCACTATAAAAGAAAAGGTGGCAACGGGTGAAATCAGCTGGGACATAGAACAGGCGAAAGCTTCTGCTCACAGTGCCAAAGATGAAATTCTCACAATCATTTATTCTATCCCGCTGGTTTTAGCGTTTGTTCCTGGGTGTGAGGATATTGTGAAACGGGGATTTGCAGTTCTCGACCAATGCCCAGATTGGTACAAGCTGTCCTTGGGCGT
>Ga0209631_10005953_pt1 | contig 12698 bp, 9 predicted proteins | sample COG_08_FD_184752 | JGI IMG/M metagenome (GOLD analysis project Ga0209631, IMG submission 184752) | Pelagic Microbial community sample from North Sea - COGITO 998_met_08 (SPAdes) (version 2) | ecosystem: Environmental > Aquatic > Marine > Neritic zone/Coastal water | place: Helgoland, sampling... | reverse complement strand
GGTCCACCGCGGCGCCTCTCGTCAAGCAGCACGGGAAAACCCGCGCGTACTGCGGCGTGACTCTTTGCTCGGTGCACGGCGCGTCCCCCCACCAGCACAAACCCCCGCACGGTTTATAAAAGCAAGTCACCACGTAACACGGAACTATGAGCGGCAGACACAAAAGATTCTTGAAACCTTCAACGAACGGCTCGCAGTAGAAGCCCGGTTGGTTCTGGAAGTTCACCTTGGCTCTGTTCTGGACGGCGCAGCAGCACCCGAGTGGCACGTGGTACGCGCCTTTGTCAAACTCCGGGTGGCCAAACACGGGACACATCACGAACCCAAAGTTGGACTCCATCGGGTCGCCGAGCGCGTCGGGCGCGCCGCGGAAGACGACCCCGGGGTTGATGACCGACTCGCTCGTCACCCCGTGCGCTTTTCTGTACGCGTACTCCTTCAAGAATCGAACGACGTGCGCGTGTCCCTCGCGCTCGGCGTCTCGCAAAGGCGTGTTCCCGGCGGCGTTGGGCGGCCGGAGCGGATCGGCGCCGCACTCGATCAAGGCACGAACCGCGTCCAGCTGGCCGAAACTCGCCGCCCACCCGAGCGGTTCGCTATCGTACCAATCCGTCATCTTCGCGTTCGCGTCGAACCGATTCGTGCTCACGGTGAGTTCGCGTATGCGGTCACACTCACCTCGCATCGCGGCTCGGTGCACCGGCCATCTGTGCTCCCATGGGTCGTGACTGTCGAACCAGTCATACGCGGGTCTCTGCATCCCGCGCGGCCCGCCGTTGGGCGCGTCGTACGATCGCACCCATCGCGTCAACTCGGCAGCCTTCGCGGCAGCCTCCTTGGCGGCGTGTTCCTCCTTGGCGGCAGCCTCCTTTTGCCACTGCTTCGTTTCCCCCTTGGCGGCGTGTTCCTCCTTGGATGGCAGCCCCCTCTCCTTGGAGCTCGCCGCCTTGCCCGGGTCCATCTCGTCAGCCTCGGCCGCCTTTCGCTCCTCGTCCATCAGCGCCTCGGCCATCTCCGCGTCGGCCCGCGCCTTCTTCGCAGCCTCCCTCGACATTTTTTCAGCGTGTGGGGGTGTCAGTGGAAGCTTACCCGGCGCGGGAGGGGGAGGCGGAGGCGCGGAAGGCGGAGGCGCGGGCTCGATCTCGAGCGGACGACGCACAAAGCGCGCGTCTCGCTCAGACGCCCCCGTCGCGGCGGCGTTTGCGGGGCCCAGGTTCGTGACCTCGTTGTGCCTCTTCCCATCGAGGGGTGGCTTGCCCCCCCGCGCGGTGTCCGCCTGCTGCCTCGCGCGTATGTTGGGCGCGAGCGTCTTCGTGGCGAGCGCCGCGCCGGACATCGGGGAGGTGTCATGCTTTTCGAGCCACGCCGTCACCGCGGACCGCTCGTACGTGTGCCCATCCTCCACCAGCAACACGGGATCTTCGAAGAGTTCCGCGGTGATGGGACACACGAGCTGCAGCGCGTCCAGGTCCGCCGTCTCGTCCGCGGACATGGTCTCCGGCGTTCGCGGTCGAGCGAACGCGTGGACGCGTGCGTATCTCGGGTGACCTCGCCGGGCTCCTGGGGGCGCAACGCGCGAGGGCGACTCTTGTGACGCCCGGGTTAACAATCGCGCTGACTCCGACGAGCTCGACGAGATCAGCCCGAGCCGCCAACGAGTCTTCGTATCGGTGAGCTGGACGCGCCACTTTCGGTGACGCGTGAAGATGCACGCTTTAGCTGCGGCGGCGGCGATGCGCGCGCCCACGTCGACATCCGTCGCTCGAGCTCGTCGGATCCCCGGACCCACCGCGCCACTCGATCTTCGCCGGGGACACGCGACCGATCCGTGCTCGAAGCGGGAAAGATTCGGTGGCGCGCGATCTTCCGGAAGCATCGCGGCCCGAGCGGCGGTCTTCGACGGCGGCCCGGACGGGGTACCGTTCTTCGCCCTCTCCGACGCCGACCGGGCATCGGAGCTTCGTGCCGACACCGAGGCGGTGCGGGCGGCGGCGGATGACCCACGGGCCATCCTCCTTCCCTTCGTGTCCGGACGCGCGCTGGTCGTGGAGGTGGATCCTGATGACTCCCGCCCCGGGGTGCGATTCGCGCCCGCGGAGGCGAGGCTGAAGGACGTGAAGGCGCCCGCGGACGACGACGGTACTGACGAGGATCCGCTCGCGTTCGAGAGGCTGTCCTTCCTCGGGTTCAGAGAGGAGGACGGCGCGCCGGTGTTCTGCGCCGAGGTCCAGGGAACTTGCGAGTCGCGAGTGCGGGACGCGGTGGCCAGGAACCCGGCGGTGACTGGCCGGATCAAGTGGGGCACGCTGGACACGGCGACATCGACGAAGGATGCCAAGTCGGTGGGACCCGAGATGTCCCGCAAGGATGCCGGTTTAGTCGCCGCGGCCGCGTCGCTTCTCAGGTGGCGCCGAAACACAAAGTTTTGCCAAAAGTGCGGGAGCCCCGTGAAGATCGTCAAGTCCGGGCACAAGGCGCAGTGCTCCGACTCGACATGCCGCGCGCCCTACTACCCGACCTTGATGCCCGCGGTGCTCACCCTGTGCACGTGCGGCGACTACGCGCTGCTCGGGCGGAACAGCAAGTGGCCCCGGGGGTTTTACTCGTGCCTGGCGGGATTCGTGGACCAGAGCGAGTCGCTGGAGCAAGCCGTGGCTCGTGAGGTGCTGGAGGAGAGCGGTGTGGTGATCGATCCGACGAGCGTGCGGTACGTCACGTCGCAGCCGTGGCCGTTCCCGTGCCAGCTCATGGTGGGGTTCAGGGCGGAGGTGGCTGCGAAGAAGGTGTCCGTCGCGGACGCAGTGTGCGACCCGGCGGTTGCGATGTCGACCGTCGTCCCGGATATCGGGTGCGAGGTGACGTTTCCGCCGACGCCGACGTTGGACATCGCCGAGCTGCGTGACGCGCGTTGGTTCCACAAGGACTGGCTCAGGGCGCAGCTGGGTAAGCACGTGGACCCACGGGAGGCCGGGACGGGCGGGACCGGACGGGGGGTCATCGGGAAGGAGATCCCGGTTGGCGAGGTTGCGCTCCCGGGTCGACACGCGTTGGCCAGGCACTTGGTCGAGCGTTGGTGCGAGGAGACGGACGTGTCGAGGTTGCCCGGGTCACTCGCGGCGACGGTACCGGCGGTGGCCATGACGGACGACCGCGAGATGCCCCTCGTGCCCACCACCAACCGATCGTTCGCGTTCAGGGTGGTGGAGATGAGTTTGGTTGGCACAAAGAAGGAGGGGATGAGCGGTCGGACGACGGTGCTTCGGTTCGCGCTCACCGGCGGCGGCGGCGCTCCGACGGTGAACGATCACGCCAGGCTGGACACCGCGGTCGCGGCGGAGGCTGAGAGGTACGGCGCGTCGTTGCGGCTGTTGGGCGGCGGTCAGATGTGTTTCCGCGGGGGTGAGATTAGCGAGAGCGCGGAGATTGACGACGAGGACGAGGCTAGTTTGCTCATCGTGCTGAGAAACGGGGGCGGCGGCGACAACGGCGGCGCGGAGGTGCCCCGGGTGGACCCCGAGCTGGTCAGGGCGCTGGTGCAGCGGGCGTACCCGATGCACGATATACTCGTACCAGGGGCGTTCGAGGGTGGAGGGGACGGATCAGCTGAGGCGGGTATCGCCCGCAGATTTCAGTATTGATGAGGAACGCTTTCGTTGTTATTCTCAGAAGAAAGTCGACGTGGATGTTTCTTTTCCGAAACCTAGTGGGCGCTCCACTTCCTTCATGCCCGGGGGCATCGCCCTACCGGCCGTGAACACAGCGGCGCGGGGTTCGCTTAACCGCCCACGTCTTCGCCCCGTCCGTCCAGCGGCAGCCGCGAGTGTCGGAGGCAGCCCCAGCCCGCCCCGTCGCCCCGTTCGGAACCAATCTCGCGGGCGCCATCATCGTACCTCGATCGCGTCGCTCATGGCTGACGAGGACACCAATGTCGACGACCTCAACGTCGACGACCTCCTCCCCACGAACGACAGCGCGCAGTGGCAGACCACGGTCAAGCGCGTGAGCCGCGCGGTCGTGGTGATCAAGACCACCGGCGTGCGCTCCTTCGACACCGAGTCCGCGGGATCCGCCTACGCCACGGGATTCGTCGTGGACGCCGCCAGGGGGCTCATCCTGACCAACAGGCACGTCCTCCGCCCCGGGCCCGTGGTGGCGGAGGCGGTGTTCCAGAACCGCGAGGAGGTTCCCCTCCGCGCGCTGTACTGCGACCCGGTGCACGACTTCGCCTTCTTCCGCTTCGACCCGGCGCTCCTCCGGTTCCACAGGTGGGCACAGCTTTTCGTCTTCTCTCATTTTTTTCTAAACTAACGTGCGGGTTTGACTCTACCACAGCCTGACGGAGGTACCGTTAGCGCCGGACGCCGCGGCGGTGGGCCTGGAGGTCCGGGTCGTCGGGAACGATTCAGGGGAGAAGCTGTCCATCCTGTCCGCCACTCTCGCGAGGCTAGACAGGGACGCCCCAAAGTACAGCGGCAAAGGGTACAACGACTTCAACACTTTCTACCTTCAGGCGGCGAGCGGCACGAAGGGCGGCAGCAGCGGGTCACCCGTCATCGACGCCAAAGGCCGCGCCGTCGGTCTCAACGCGGGATCCAAGACCAAGGGAACCGCCGCCTATTACCTCCCGCTGCACCGCGTGGAGCGTGCGTTGCGGCTCCTGCGACCCGCGTGCCCGACTGTCGACGGAACCGCCGACCCGTCACCAGCCGACACCGAGTGGCGTTCGGTGGAGATACCCCGCGGAACCTTCCAGACGACGTTCATGTACAAAGGCTTCGACGAGTGCCGCAGGTACGTTTCTTACTCTTATTTCCGAATGGGGCAGCAATCAGAATGACGTCGTGTTTAACCCTCACAGGCTCGGGCTGCGTATGGACACGGAGGCTGCGTTGAGGGAGGCGCAGGGTAGCGACGACGGGACGGGTGCGTTGGTGGTGGAAGATACCACGCCGGGGGGACCTGGTGAGGGGTCCCTGGAGGTTGGTGACGTGCTGGTGACGATCGGCGGTGCATTCGTCACTGACTTTGTCACCCTCGAGGGAACACTCGACGACAACGTGGCTATTCCGCTCGACGTGGTTGTGGAGCGAGGTGGCGAGACGGTGAATCTGGTCATCGCTCCCGGTAACCTGCACGAGGTGACGCCGGCGCGGCTGCTCGAGGTGTGCGGCGGGGTGGTGCACGCGCTCAGTTACCAGCAGGCGCGGAACTTCCAGCTCCCCGTCGGGTCCGTCTACGTGGCCGAGCCCGGGTACGTGCTCGGGCTGGCGGGTGTCGCCAAGCACGCCATCATCACGGTGAGTTTCTTTTTATTCTCGTATCGGCAATTAGAATGACGGCGTGTTTTGTGTACAGTCGCTCAACAACGTGGCCACACCGGACCTGGACGCGTTCGCGGCAGCCTACGCCGGTCTCGAGGAGGGCGCCCGGGTTCGTCTGCAGTACTTCGTCCACGCCGAGCGGCACAGGACCAAGACTGGTCTGCTCCACTTCAACGCCCGGTGGTACCCGCCGCCCGCTTTTTACGACCGAAGCTGGCGAACAGGTCGGTGGGAACGAACCTTACTGGACATCCCGGAGGGTACGAGCGGTGAGAACGATACGAAGCGCAGGAAGGTTGCGGGGGAGGGTGACGACGGGGATGGTGACGTGGCGGTCAGCGATGGTGACGTGGCGGTCAGCGATGGTGACGTGGCGGGACCGGAGTCTCCGGAGAAGAACGGAACCCGCGCCGAGACCGTCGCCAGGACGGTGGAGCCGAGCCTCTGCATCGTCCAGGTGGACATCGCCACCGTCGCACTCGCGGATGGCGTCTACTCGCGCTCGTTCGAAGGTTCCGGGACGGTGATCCACCACTCACCTGACACCGGCCTGGGCCTCGTCGTCGTCGACAGAAACACGGTACCCGTCGCGTCGTGCGACATCCTGGTCTCATTCGCCGCGTTTCCGTGCGAATCCCCCGGCAAGGTTGAGTACCTGCACCCGACGCACAACTTCGCGATCGTGTCCTACGACGCGTCCAAGCTACCCAAACGAGCCGCCGACGCCGTCAAACCCATCGCGTTTGCGTCCACGTCCGACACCGTTCCCCCCCTGCGCCGCGGCGATGAGGTCGTGTTGGTCGGGCTGTCCGCGCAGTTGAGGCCGATGGCGCGTTTGTCGGCGGTGACGGACGCGACGTCCTCCGCGAGTATCCCGTCCGCAGACATCCCCCGGTTCCGCGCCGTCAACGAGGAGGTACGCTTATTTCAACTCTCGTATCATATGGGCGATTAGACTGACACGTGTGTTTTGTGTACAGGTCATAACGCTCGACATGGACTTTGGGTACAACTTTGGCGGGGTGCTGACCGACTTTGACGGCGCGATGGTGGCGCTGTGGGCATCGTACGCCAAACCGGTCGCCGGGGAGGTGCGGGACATGGTGCGGGGTTTACCCGCGGGTCCGATTGAAAACGCCAGGGACGAGGTGTTGTCATGGCGCCTCAGCGGTAAACGCGGCGTCGGGTCTGTTCGTTTACTCGACGCGGAGTTTGGCGTCCTTCAGCTCGCAAAGGCTAACGACCACGGCGTGCCGAACGAGTGGGTGGAGCGGTTGATGCGAGCGGACCCGGTGCGAAGGCAGGCGCTGACCGTCGCCAGCACCGTCGCGGACAGCGGAGCCGCCAAGACGCTAAACGGCGGCGACGTGGTGCTCACCGCGGGGGGGGATCCGGTGGTGTCGTTCCGGGGGATGGAGCGCGCGGTGGCGGGTGCCGACTCGGTGGGTGCCGACTCTTCGTTGCAGTTGAAGCTGCTCCGGGAGGGCAAGGTTGTGGACGTCCAGTGCCCGCTCTCCGACGAGTCGTGCGCGGGGACCGGGAGGTTACTTCATTGGGCCGGGTGCCAGCTGCAGCCCACGCACAGGCCGGTCGTGGAGCTCGGTTACCGGCCGACGGACCCGGCAAGTGGCGCGCACCTCGACGTGTTCATATCGCGGTGGTACCACGGGTCACCGGCGCAGAGGTACGGCGTGTACGCGCTGAACTGGGTGGCGAGCGTCAACGGGACCCCTACTCCCGACCTCGACACGTTCATCAAAGTGACCAAGTCTTTGGAGGATGGGAGTTTCGTGCGGTTGAAGCTGATCAGTTTGAACGCGCGGCCGAAGGTGCTGACGGTCAAGCTGGACCTGCACTACTGGCCCACCTGGGAGCTGCGAAGGACGACGGACGGGACGAACGAGTGGGAGAGGGTGTTGCTGTGAGCGGGGCGGAGACGGGACATTTTTTGATTGCAAGACTGAGTTGACGAAACGATCACCCGCCTTCCTCGGATCTGCCCTAAGCGCATTCGTAGTCCGCACCCGACGACAACCATGGGTCTGGTCGGAGCCGCGGGCCCGAGCGCCATGGCCAAGCTCAAGGGGGCCATGGCCAAACTCTCCGCCACCCCCGGGGACCCCAAGACGGACATACTCGTCGTCATCGCCTCCCGACTCATCATGAACGACGGCAACGGCATCACACGTGAGCACCCGACCCTCTTTCCTACAAAGTTTTCCCGCCACGCACGACCCACCTCGCTCACCTCGCCGTATCACAGCCGCGGACGTGATCGCCGCCACGCAGGTTCCCCCCGCGAACGAGTGGATCGCCAAGGCGTTCGAGGGCAAGAAGATCACCCAGGACATGGTCAAGACCGCGCTCTCGCAGGCTAAGCAGCACTTCAAGGTGACGAACGGATTCTACGAGCTGATCGGGTGGCCCTTGTCCCGTCGCGTCGAGTGCGGCGTCAACGCCGAGTTCGATCCCGACCCTCGCCTGGGCCGCGACCTCGTAGACGACGTGGCGACGTGGAGGCAGGAGAAACCCACCGGCGGACGCGGACGCGGGAAGCACCACCGCGGGGACAACGACGACGAGCACGAAGACCGCGTCAGCAAGATGGGCGGTAACAAAAAGCGGCAAAAGATGCTCGCCGCCGAAAGCCAAAAGCCGCAGCCCAAAACCAAGGCCAAAACCAAGGCGCCCGCCAAGGAAAAGGCCAAGACGCTCCCCGTTTCCAAGCCCCGCAGCCCGTCACCGGAGCCCGAGTCAGAGGAAGAGGAACCCATAGACGTCGACCCCGGTAACATCAGCTCGAAGATCAAGTTCCTCGGCAAGCCCAGGAAGGGCGGCGTCTACCGCAACAGGACCTACTACGACAGCTTCCAGACCACCATCAACAAGGAAGGTAAGGTGGTGAAGCAGGTGTACCACGTCGGCATGACCGTCTACGCCATGCCCGGGGACCCGAGCGAGGACATGTACCTGGCGCAGATTGACAGCGTCTTTGAAGACGACACCGGCCAATACGTGGACTGCGTGTGGTTAGAGAGGGCCAAGGATGTCAAGAACATGGTGGACGGCGGGACGTGGCGAGACATGAAGTGCTACCCCAACGAGGTGTTCCTGTGCACCACCGTGAACGCCAACCCGATCCAATCCATCGAAGGCCCCGCCAAGATCATCGCCCCGGATGAGTGGAAGAGGCTACAGAAGAAGATTGAGGACGGCGGCGACCCGGTTTTCGTGTGCCGCAGGGCTCTGGTGGTAAAGGCGTCGAGCAAGAAGCGCGGCGCGAAGAAGGGAAGCAACATGAGCTTCCCGGAGGCGAGGCACGAGGAAGGGAAGGGGTTCCAGGTGGTCGGCTTGGGGCCCAAGAAGCCGGCAAAGGGCAAGTGAGCGTAGGCTTTGTTCATCGTAATTTGGCGTTGTAAAAAAAATCCGTTGAATTCCGTTGGCTGTCCCGAGAGATGTTTGAAAGGAGGTCGCCGTGCCCCGCCCCGTCACTTCTGATAGGGAGCCGAGGGGCGCGAGAAGGTCGCGCGTCCGAGGTATCCGATACACGAGAGGCGCGCGGGGTAGTCGTCGGTGTGGTACGCATCTCCCGGGCTGCATAGGATACGTCTCAGCCATGGGTGGCACGCGTTGAGAAAAGCGGCATCCGGATAGATTTAACCGACGAAACCCGGACGCGATGCTGCGACGGAGGCTTCGCGATGCGTCGTCAGGGAAGCGCCGCGACGAACCGGACCCTGTACCCAAGCCAGATGAGCTCAAGGGGATACCCAAGGGTGGAGGCGGGGCAGCCTACCGGGCGCAGATGGAGCGTCAGAGGCTTCGTCAAATCGAGAATCCCCGTCCTCGCGGCGACGCGTGGGGAGTGTACGAGTCGGCACACCCCCGGGGCGATGACGCCCGCAAGCGCGTCTCGGACGTGCTCGCCGGTGCCAAGACATCACCTAAAGACGCCGGTGCGCCTCGCGCCATCCTCAAGCGCGAGGGGTACACCTCCTCGGTGTTCCTGCCCCCGACCGCGCATCCATCGGGAGCCGACGTGGAGAGAACCGCGTCGCCGGGGCGTCGATACCGCGCCATGCCCGTGCTGCTCTCGCGCGTCACGAGCCCATCGCAAGGACCGCCGGTCGAGGACACCAGCATCCTATGCGACGTGTCCGCGGGCGAGAGCTCACCGGACAAAGCCGACGATGACTCACCTACCGGCGGGATGACTTATTCCTCCGGGCGGTTCCCGAACACCCCGGTCGTCGCCACCCCGAGCGGGTCGGGCCGGTCCGCGCCGGCCGATGCGCCTTATGGGTCGGGCCGGTCCGCCCACGCCGATGCGCCGAGCTCGCCGTCAGAGTTCACGGGGTTCAGGTCCACGTACGTGCGACCGTCGCCGTCGCCCGGCGGGTCGGGGAGGACGCGGTCGTTTGGTGAATCCAGACCCGATTCGATCGACCGGTCACCGGAGAGCCACACGGAGTTTTACGCGCGCGTCACCGGTAAACCGTTCCCGACTTCACCGGGTTTAGGGTTAGAGACTTCACCCACGCCCGCGGTGGCATCATATACGCCCGCGGTGGCGTCACCGTCGCCGATTTCCGTCCCGAACTCGGGTCCATCGCCGTCGGCGTTTTTATTCGACGGTTCCCCCGAGGCGAAAGACTCAGACGCGACTTCGACGCCGGGGGTGGAAGAGTACGATTTCACAAAGACGCCCGCGCCCGCACCCATGAGGATATCTGCGGCGGTGCGACTGGAACCCGTGCATGAAGTTGAGTATACGGAACCCGTGGCCACTTCGGTGTCGCCCGTGAAGCGTCAACCCGAGTTTTTACCCAAGCGGAGGCACCCGAGGTTCGAGCCGTCCAAGCAGCCGGGCGACATCTCCATGTCCTTGGTGGATAGGATTCGGTCGGACGGGGATGAAGGGATGGCTCGTGAGTTCATGGAGACGGTGCCGACGTACTCACCGGCGACGTCCACTCGATTCGGTCCTAATTCCTCACAGAACCGGTCAGAACGGCGGGTCACGTTTGAACAAACCTCCGTGTCGCGGATGAGGGACCTATCCGGCGTGAACCAGGATCCGAGGTTCACTCACCCGTCCCCGGCGCGGTACGGGTGCGCCGCCGCGAGGGCCGCCAAGGCGAAGGCCCTCTCCGAGAAAGCCGCGGCGAAACGAAAGTCCGCGCTGGCCAAGACGGTGCTCGTGGACGCGAGGAGGCTGCGCCGGCTGGAGGCTAGGTCACCGCGCTTGCGTTACGTGGCGGCGACGCGGGGCGACGGGCTACGTGAGGGCGACGACGCGCTGGATGCCTCGTTCGACTCCGTCATGTCCGGCGACACACCTTTACCGCACGATCGCAGGATACGGGAGATTGCCGCGGTGATCAGCGCGCTGGATGAGAGCGCTTCGCCCGGGTCGGTGGACGAGGCGGCGCGCATGATGGCGGATGCCGCCGCGAAAGCGTCCGTCGCCGAGGCTGAGCGAAAGGCCTTGATGGAGGATGCACACGCGCGCAAGGCCATCTCGCGGATGACGCGTCACCGGCTGCGTACGTGGCGGCAGGTGGCGGCCACCGCGAGGCTGGTGAGGGCGTGCGCGTCGAAGTGGAGGGTGAAGGCGCGGCGGTGCGCCGATCTGGACAGGAAGAAGCTCTCCGTCGCGACCAAGGCGTTGTTCGGGTGGACGCATCGTAAGTTTGAGACGAGCTTCGTGCACTGGCGCGACCTGTGCGCGCAAAAGGCGGGCGCGAGGGTCATGGCGGACCTCGCGTACTCGGGTAAGTGCCAGGAGATTGCGGTGGTTGCGCTGAACGAGTGGAGAGACGCCGCGGCGGAGATATCCGCAAATCGGTGGCGCGAGACCCGGTTGAAAAAGAGAATGGTTAAAGAGTGGAGCGACGTCGCCGCGGCTCAGAGGCACGACGGGTACCGCGCAGTGAAGGCTGCTATGCTGACGTGGCGTGCCGCGCTCCACCGAAAGGAACGGCTCGAGGAGCTCGTCCGGACGCACAGGGCTGACGTGGCTGACGACGTCGCGTCCAGGGTGCTCAACTGCTGGGCTTCGCTACGTAAGAGGGATGAATTCCGCGACGCCGTGTTGGCGCCGATGATGCGACTGGTGCGGCGTAACGCGTGGATCCAACGCATCGCGGACGACCAGCGTCGCAAACGTCTCATCGAGCGGTGGTACCTCATCGTTCGGGACGCTAACCTCCGGGCGCTGGGACACTGGGCCAGACGACTCGCCGCGCGGCTGCTGGCGGAGTGGGCGGCGTTGGCGTTGGCGGGGCGGCGGAACAGGGAACGTGCCTTCACCGCGAGGGCACTTCGAGGGGTGGTGCAGCACCAGCGCGCGGTGGACCTGGCGAGGGCGAACGGGCTGGAGGGGGTGCCGCTGACCCCGAGTCCCCTGGCGCGAGCGAGGAGACGCAGAAGCGCGGCGACGGATGTCGAGGATGTCGAAAACAAAGACGCCGGAGTGAAGACTTTTGAGGACCTTCAAAGACCTTCAAAGACCCCAAAGGCTGAAGCACCCGCGGGTAAGGACGCGACGACATCGCCCGAGGATGACGCCGAGTCCCACGCGAGGTGGGAGCGGCGCGGCGCGGATGAGGCGCCGCCGGGGTCCAGCCGGTTGGCTCGACACTCCGCGGCGCTATCCGACGTCACCGAGCTCATCACCTCCCTCGGCGCCGAAGCCAACACTCCGGGCAAGCTCGCCAGGTCGATCGGGGCGTCCGCGATGAAAACCCGACGACGGAAGGTTTTGGTTCCGGTGAGGACACCGGGTTCGGGGCGACAACTGGGTTCACGGGGAGGACGAAGGCGCGAGTCCGCTCCGGCGCTGCGGGTGTACTGGGACATAGCGGAGGGCGCGGCTCGGGTGGACGCCGACGGGGACAGCGCCGACTACGAGCTGAGCTCGTCGGGCGATGACGAGGATGCGACGCAGGCGCCGGAGCCCATCTTGGATCTCAGCCCCGACGTCGCGTCCAAACCGCCCGACGGGTCGGTCAACCCTCTGGGAACCCCCGAGCCCTTGCCCGAGTTTGAGGCTCTGCCCGAGGAGGTGAGGGAGGCTCTTTCATCGCCCCAAGATCCGGAGGAAACGACCACCCCGATCGCGCCCAGGGCCCTCAGGGACGACACCACCCAGCTCGTCGGGTTCTACTCACCCGAGGAAGGGTCGTCGCCCATGGACCGGCTCGTGAACCTGGCGAGAAACACGCCTATGAAGACTCAGACTGAGAACGACGGGTCGTCCTCGCCGGTGTTTGAGTTCCGGGGGGAGGTTGAGAGGATAGATAAGGTCCTCCGCGACCTCTACAGTAACAGGCGATGAGTGCCGCCGTAGACCTCGATAGAAAGTATCATAACACG
>Ga0209631_10005947_pt1 | contig 12707 bp, 12 predicted proteins | sample COG_08_FD_184752 | JGI IMG/M metagenome (GOLD analysis project Ga0209631, IMG submission 184752) | Pelagic Microbial community sample from North Sea - COGITO 998_met_08 (SPAdes) (version 2) | ecosystem: Environmental > Aquatic > Marine > Neritic zone/Coastal water | place: Helgoland, sampling... | reverse complement strand
TATTTGAAAAAAGTTCAGGATGATAAAGGTATTGCAAGTATATATTTCTTTTTGTTAGGGGATAGAGGAGAGTTTGATAAAAATGTACCGCATACAAGTAAAGAGCTACAGCGCATGATTAATCAAATATCTAGGTATGCAAAAATTGGGATTCATCCTTCTTATGGTTCGCACTTGCAGCCAAAACAACTAGAAAAGGAGATAGAAAGGTTAAATTCAATTACTGAGAATGAAGTTAGTTTATCAAGAAAGCATTTCTTAAAATTAAGCATTCCAGAAACATATCGCAATTTAGAAAAAGCAGGAATTACGAACGATTACTCAATGGGCTATGCAGATAATATTGGTTTTAGAGCTTCAATTTGCACTCCCTATACCTTTTATGATGTTTTACAAAACAAAGACTTAAATGTTAAGATTCATCCATTTGCATATATGGATGGAACGCTTAATGAATATTTAGGGTTATCCATAGCGGATGCAAAAGAAAAAGTAGCTTCCTTGAAACAGCAAGTCAAAGAAGTGGGAGGGGTTTTTATGGGCATATGGCATAATGAGACTGTCAATGATAAAGGTATTTGGAAAGGATGGCGAGAGGTATATGAAGTAGGGCTTGATTCATAAACAAAAACGGCATTACGAACTCCTGAACTGAGGGAAGTGAACGAATTCAGTTAATGATGAGATTGCCACAAATTTCCTTCTGAAATTTTCGCAATGACGATATGCACAGGTAAGGTTAAGAGAGTTAATCCTCTTCATCTTCAAATTCCTGAAGTTTAAATTTTCTGGAGGTGTGATTGGTCTTTGCTAATAATTTATACGAACTGATTACTCCAGCTCCAAATAATGATATTGGCATTATTCGTATTTGATTGATCGCGAAATCTTGGTAAATTAATATGAGTCCGAAGAGCGATAATACTAACCCGGCAAGAATAATTACTGTTTTTAATTTACGATTCACGAATACTATTTATAAATCGAAAAGACAAGGTGTCAATTGGTTATTCTGGTGTTTTGACTTTACTTGCAGCTAGCTTTCCTTCAAAATCTTTAATCCAACCTTTAGGTCCTCCGGCAACATATCCTGTTTTTGCCAATCCTTTAATTTCACTTTTCCCAGTTTCTGCATTGGTGGAAATCGTAAAAGCCCATATGGTAGGGTATCCTCTCACACCAAAAGCTTGGGCTAACTGCTGATTTTGTTGTTTGATATTTGTCGGAAGGACAAACCTTTTTGGGAAATCTACCTCCAACAGAACAAAATTCTCATTGGCCCATTTAATAAATTCATCCTTAACAAAAACTTCTTTTTTAAGTCTAATACACCATCCACACCAATCTGTTCCTGTAAAGTTTGCTAAAATAGGTTTTCCGGTTTTAACCGAGATAGCTTGCGCTTTTTCTAGATTAACTACCCATCCATCCATAGATGCTTTGTAATCTTGTCCAACAGTTTGCGCAAAAGAATTAATATTCAGGAGAACAATAAGGGTAGATAATAGAGAAAGCTTTAGAATGTTCATGTAGGTTTATTTTAATATGAAAAAAATCAATTTATCAAATGTAATGCCAAATATTGATTTATGCCTTGAATGTTTATTGTCATCAAATTTAATCAAAACAAACAACAATTTTACCAGGAAACTGTTTTATATACTCTAGCTTAAAAATATACTCATCTAAAACATTAACTTCGTAAAACCATCGAAAATCAGAAATTAAATATAAAATGGGTAGAAGCTGCCGATGTTGACAAAGTTAGCTGGGATGAAGTTGTTGAAAGATCAAGTGCTTTAAGTCTTTATTGTTACTCTTGGTATTTAGATGCGGTATCTGATAATTGGGGAGCATTGGTGATGGGAGATTATGAATTCATTATGCCGATTCCATATACAGTAAAGAAGAGTCAAAGCATTTTATATCAGCCCTTTTTTAGTCAACAGCTAAATGTTTTAGGTAAGGAGTTACCTTCTGCTGAAGTAATAAACCAGTTTATATCTAGCGTTCCACAAATCTTTAAATTGGCGCAATTCCATTTCCCTAACTATTTAATTCAAAATATAACTGATTATGAGATTGAAGAAGTTGTTTGTCAATATTTGGATCTAAATCAAGATTACGAAGCGGTTAGCTCTGAATATTCAACGAACGCCAAACGGCAAATTAAGAAAGCGATTAAGAACGAATTGAAAGTTACTGAAACAGGAGACTTAGAATTTTTTATGTCGTTGTTTAAAGAAACAGTTGGAGTTAAATTAGGGTTTCTTGAAGATAATTACAGTCGCTTGAATAGATTAATGAATGTCGGGTTGTCCCTTAAAAAAGGAAGGTTGTTGACCGTTCAGAAAGGTGATGAGGTTTTGGCAATGGGCTATTTCTTTATTCAAAATAAGCGAATTACCTATTTAAAAGGAGCTTCCACTATTCAAGGAAGAGATATAGGTGCTATGTACTATTTAATGGATTTCGTTATCAAAGAATACGCTGCTACCAATAGTATATTTGATTTCGGTGGTTCTAAGATTGTTTCTGTAGCAGAATTCTATAAAAAATTAGGTGGCGTTAACCAAACCTATTTAAGTTTTTCAAAAAATAATTTACCATGGTTGTTAAAAACAGCAAAAGAGGTAAGAGATAAGTTCAAATAATTAGCTAATTATATAATTGTTTAATTAGCTAATTATAAATGCAGATTCCTTATTTTTGGAAAACAAACCAAAACAAACAACTTTCGGCTATGATTAAGGTGCATGACTTTAGTAAAACCAACTCTCTTTACAATAATTTTTTAGCGCAACTAAGAGATCTTAAGGTGCATTCAGATAGGATGCGGTTTAGAAGAAATTTGGAAAGATTGGGTGAGATAACGGCATTTGAAATAAGTAAAGAATTAAAGTTTGAGGAGTCAGATGTTTACACTGCTTTGGGAGTTGCTCCATCAAGTATTATAAAAGAGCAGCCAGTTATTGCCACTATATTAAGAGCAGGGTTGCCTCTGCATCAGGGGATATTAAATTATTTTGATAATTCCAATAACTGCTTTATTTCGGCTTATAGAAAGCATTCATCTAATGATCTTTTTGATGTAGAAATTGAATATTTGTCAAGCCCTAACTTAGATGATAAGGTGGTAATTCTTACAGATCCAATGATAGCGTCTGGAGCTTCTATGGTTTTGGCATATAAAGCACTTTTGAAAAAAGGAATACCGAGACACATCCATGTAGTCGGTGTTATTGCAAGTGCTGAAGGAATGGAATACGTCCTTAAAAACATGCCTGAGAACACCACTATTTGGATAGGAGCTGTTGACGATGAGATGACGGCACAGTCTTATATTGTTCCAGGTTTAGGAGATGCAGGAGATCTTGCGTTTGGAGAGAAAGAAGACAACTAGATGAATTTCGCAGCATACTCCACAGGGTTTTTAATGGGTACAGTGAAATTCATGTTTGCTGCTACTTCCATGATGGCTTTTTCGGTTTCTTATTGGGAGGTTGTATTTGCTACATTTCTTGGTGCTTTTATCAGTTTTAATATTTTCTTTTTCTTTTCAGGGTTATTAATGGAAAAAGCTAAAGAAAAGAAGTTGATGAAAATTAAAAACGGTACGCTAAAACCTAAGAAACAATTTTCTAAAATGAATAAGATTATTGTTAAAATGAAGCTTTCTTCTTTTGGTTATTTTGTCCTAGTAATTGTTGGCCCTATGGTATTGTCCATACCAATTGGTAGTATAATTATTGCAAAGTTTTATAGGCGAATAAAATTTACCTATTGGCTAGAAATGATTAGCCTTTTTGTTTGGGCAAATCTGTTTGCCCTTACCAACCTTTATATCTTTGGTAAATGATAAAACACGTTTTCTTCGATTTAGATAGAACACTTTGGGATTTTGAAAATAATTCTCAGGAAGAGTTGATGAATTTGTGGTCGAAACATCAGTTGCATCAAAAAGGCATATCCTTAGTAGAAGAGTTCATTCGAATCTATAAAAGAATCAACGAAGACTGTTGGACTTTATATCGTGAAGACGGAATAACAAAAGAAGATTTGCGTACCAAACGCTTTGCTGACACATTAGAATATTTTGGAATATTAGATGTTAAATTGGCCGAAAGTATTGGTCACGACTATGTCACAAACTGCCCATATAGAACAGCGTTGTTTCCCAATGTATTTCAAATAATCGATTATTTGAAATCGAAATATGAGCTTCATATTATTACGAATGGTTTTGAAGAAGTGCAACATGTTAAGATGAAACAAAGTAATTTGACTGAACACTTTAGCGAAATTATTACCTCTGAGAAAGCCGGTGCCAAAAAACCACACCCACAAATATTTGCTTACGCAGCAGAAAAAGTTGGAGTTTCTGCTCATGATTGTGTGATGATAGGAGATGATTTGTTATGTGATATAGAAGGAGCAATAGATTTTGGGATGCAAGCAATTTATTTTAATCCGCATAAAGTTAAACACAACTTAAATGTACTTGGCAATGTTCAGGATTTGATTGAGATAAGAGCTTTTCTTTAATCATTAAAAAAGTCTCTGTCCTTTTTTTCTTCAAGTATTCGGTACAAAATATTGTCCCATTTCTCCATAGAGAAAAGAGCTCTTTTCACAGGGATACTGGCAACTCGATCTCCATCATTATTTTCAGATTGGGTAAAATAAAGTGTCATCTTTTCATTCGAGTCTGATTCTATTACAATTGAAATAGAACGGATGAATTTTTTTTGAGTCTTCCATTTACTGAAGTTCTCCATCCACTCTTCGTTGGCTCGGTCCTTAATATTGGATTCGTATGAAGTGACTTTATCAAAAGTAAGCACCTGAGATAAAAATTCACCGTTTCGATTGGTGATTTTTAAAAACTTTCTAAGTTCCTTGTCTATGGCAAACAGCTCCGTATGCGTGAAGTTTATGTATGCCTCATCAGCAATAAAATCAATTGTATTATTCAAGGCGTCAATAAGGGCATCTTCGTCTTTTGTAAATTGACGATTGCCTTTTTTTGAAAAAATTTTGTCGATTAATGCCATAAAAGTGAAGGCAAAGATAGGTACAAATTAGCTATATCTATAATTGTTTGCATTCTATCAGGTCAATGCAAGTTATTGGTCAAATTTCCGCTAAATCTAATTGTCTTTTTCTTGAATAATGATTAAATTCGCTATCCTTTAGAAATTATAGTTTTACGCATTAAAAATTAAACAGTACATGGTATTTGATTTAGAAATGATAAAAGCGGTTTATGAACGCTATCCAGAGAGAGTTGCAGCAGCAAGGAAATTGGTAAACAAACCATTAACTTTATCTGAGAAGATATTATATGCTCATCTTTGGGATGGCAATGCTACTGAAGCTTATGAAAGAGGTAAATCTTATGTAGATTTTGCTCCAGATAGGGTTGCTATGCAAGATGCAACTGCTCAAATGGCATTGTTGCAGTTTATGCAAGCAGGTAAAACTAAAGTTGCTGTTCCCTCAACTGCGCATGCGGATCATTTGATTCAAGCTAGATTAGGGGCAGATAAGGATTTACAAGATGGTATTAATAAGAACAACGAAGTATTTAATTTCTTAAGCTCTGTTTGTGATAAATACGGAATTGGTTTTTGGAAACCAGGAGCTGGAATTATACACCAAGTAGTTTTAGAAAATTATGCATTTCCAGGAGGAATGATGATCGGAACGGATTCTCACACTGTTAATGCAGGTGGTTTAGGAATGGTAGCAATAGGAGTAGGAGGGGCTGATGCTGTTGATGTAATGGCAGGAATGGCTTGGGAATTAAAATTCCCTAAGTTAATTGGTGTTAAATTGACGGGTAAATTAAACGGTTGGACATCTGCAAAAGATGTTATTCTAAAAGTTGCTGGAATTTTAACTGTAAAAGGTGGTACAGGAGCGATTGTAGAATATTTTGGTGATGGAGCTAAGTCTTTATCTGGAACAGGAAAAGGAACTATCTGTAATATGGGAGCGGAAATAGGTGCTACGACTTCTACTTTTGGTTATGATGATTCAATGAGAAGATATTTAAGCGCTACTGGTAGAGCTGATGTTGTGGCTTTAGCTGATGAAGTTGCTGAACACTTAACTGGAGATGCTGAAGTTTATGATAATCCAGAGCAGTATTTTGATCAAGTTATTGAAATTAACTTATCAGAATTAACGCCTCATTTAAACGGTCCCTACACGCCAGATTTAGCTACACCTGTTTCGGAAATGAAAGCTGCTGCAGCGGCTAATGATTGGCCTACAGATATTGAATGGGCTTTAATTGGTTCTTGCACTAATTCTTCCTACGAAGATTTATCTCGTGCAGCTTCTATTGTTGATGATGCAGTAAGCAAAGGATTAAATGCAAAAGCAATTTTAGGAATTAACCCAGGTTCGGAACAAGTAAGGTTTACTGCTGAACGCGATGGGTTTATTGATACATTTAATAAGCTGGACAATACTAAAATATTTACAAATGCTTGTGGTCCTTGTATTGGTCAGTGGGATAGACCAGGTGCTTCGGAAGAAAAGAAAAACTCTATTGTGCATTCTTTTAACAGAAACTTTAAGAAAAGAGCAGATGGAAATCCAAATACTATGGCCTTTGTAACCTCACCAGAAATGGTTGCTGCAATTGCAATATCAGGAAAATTGGATTTTAATCCAGTTACAGATACATTGACTAACGTAAACGGAGAAGAGGTAAGCTTAGCTGAGCCAACGGGAATGGAATTACCTCCTAACGGCTTTGCTGTTGATGATAATGGCTATCAAGCTCCCGCTGAGGATGGATCAGAAATTCAGGTTGTAGTAAAGGAGGATTCTAAAAGATTACAATTATTAAGGCCATTTGCTCCTTGGGATGGAGAAAATATTACTGGAGCTAAATTGTTAATTAAAGCAGAAGGTAAATGTACAACCGATCATATTTCTATGGCTGGACCTTGGTTGCAATATAGAGGTCATTTAGACAATATTTCTGAAAATTGCTTAATTGGAGCAGTAAATTCATTTGGTGGGGCTACAAACGAAGTAGTTAACCAATTGACTGGAGGTAAAGGAGCAGTTCCTTCTACAGCAAGAGCTTATAAAGCTGGTGGAGTGCCAAGTATAGTTGTTGGAGATCATAATTATGGAGAAGGTTCTTCAAGAGAACATGCTGCCATGGAACCGCGTCATTTAGGCGTTTACGCGGTGATTGTAAAATCTTTTGCTAGAATACACGAAACAAACCTAAAAAAGCAAGGGATGTTAGGGTTGACCTTTAATACTGAAAGTGATTATGATTTAATCCTGGAAGATGATACATTTAACTTCACTGATTTGAATCAATTTGCACCAGGTAAGCAATTAACATTAGAGATTGTTCATGCTGATGGATCTAAAGATAATGTGCTATGTAATCATACATATAATGCTGGTCAAATTGAATGGTATAAATACGGTTCAGCATTAAACTTGATTAAAGCTGAAGCTGCTGCTCAAGCTTAAGTAAATTGTTATTAGTGATTAAAAAGACAAACCTATATCATTAATTTGGTATAGGTTTGTTGATTAAACCAAGTTTTCTATCACTCAATAAACTTTGGGCTCAAAAGATGTTTTTTTGAATGAATCAGTAATTTTCTTTAACCTTCTTCAGGTTCTTCAATAAATTCGAATTCCATACCTAATAAATGGGAAAAATCTTCACCTATTTTACGGATATCATCATCATCTTCCTCATACCTCCACTTTATCGAGACGTTTGAATTTCCGAACAGTCTCTCAGCATATTGTAGTGTTTTAAGTGTCGCTATTACAGAGGAAGATGCCATATAATAAAACTTGCAGTCAATACTAACTGTTGAAGATTTTTGAACAACTACATCTAACCAATTGTTTACAGGAGTATAAAATTTTCGAACATTTTCAGGGAAAGAGCTACCCTCAATAGTTAGAGTGCTACTATTAATGTCTCCAGATATCTTAGGAGTATTTTTCCCACGTTCGATTAAAAGGTTCATTAATTAAGCTTTTTTCTTCCTATCTAGTGTAATGATTAGAGTAAAACAAGACAATTCATCATTTATTTCGTCAAAAAAGTAATCTAAATTATTACTTGATTTCATAGCCATCGTTATGAAACCCAAACCAGCTCCGCCTTTACTAGAAATAATGCCATTTGTAAGAACTTCCATGTAAAGTCCCTTAACTTCCTCGCGACTCATCTTATTAATCTCCGTTATTCGTGTTTTGATATTTTTATTTTGCTTGCTATAAATGAGGTTTCCTAGTGCAATTTTGTAAGTGTCAGTTCCTTGGTTAATTGCAAAAAAAGAAGTCTGATGACCATCTTTTCCTTTTTCACCATGAAGCCTAATGTTTTGGAGGCCTTCAACTAAAATACTAAACATTCTTTTTACTGTCCCTTTCTTGTCTCCCGAATCAAGCATGAACATTTCAATACCGTTGGAAATAGTATTAACTAAATCCTGACTAAACTCACCAAAATGGCGATTGATAATTTTATCTTTATAGGAACTATTATACTCCGCACATATTTTTTGATACCTGGAGTTACAGGCCTCAATAATAGTATTTGTTGATGCTTTCATATTAATTTATAAACACTATACTAACATAATTGTAATCATCAAAGCTTCCTGTAAATACGCGTTTTTCATGCGTAGGTGACGAATATACTGATTTTTTCCATAAATAGGGTGCACGCGAGTCTAAATTTATGATTGCTATGAAATATGTTATTAAAGTTGAAATAAAAACAGTTTTATTTATTTAAATTATGGACAATAATAATTCAAGCTCTTTTATTTTTTCTGCGGCACCTAGTTTTTTATGACTGTACTTCAAGTTTGTGATTAGACGTTTAACAATTTCTTGATTGCTGCATGGATTATAGTATTCAGGTTTTTGTTCTGTGTTAATTTTATCGAGAAATTCACTTATATCCATTTTACTCAAAATATGGCCAGAACTAAAAGCATTAATATAGAATAGCATTGTGTTCCCCTGTTGATTATTTCCTTCAAATTTTATTTCATCCGGATAACCTAAGATAAAATGGTTAGGAAGGTTAATACCTTTTATAGGAATTTTGAGTCTGTTTGCTATTTCAAGGTAGATAATTGCCAGAATAAGCGCGTTACCTTTCTTTTGGTCTAAAGCTATGTTTAAGAATGAGTTAGATGGCGAATAATAGTCGTCTTTGTTCCCGTGAAAACCATGAACTTTATAAATTACATCGTTAAGAACGGTAATTTTTTCTAAGCCCGTCATGTGGTCAGTTAATTCGATTTGAGCATCTTGAACAATCGTTCTTAGTTGCTTTTCAATCTTTTTTCGATCGAGTTCTGGGTACTGAAACTTATTTACCAATATTACTCCATCGAGAAGGTTGCTAGCTCCGGTTTCTTTCCAGTTAGTTAAGCTATTATAAACGTCCTTAAATTGTATTTCATGGATAATGTTTTCAAGTTTATTTAAATAGTTTTTTCCAAATGGGTTTTTTTCCCACGCTTGTTCGATATTTGGAATCACGTCAATGCCTAAGAAAAGGAGTTCATTTTTAACCTGTAAGAAAATATCTTCATCAGGGTCTTCAATGAGGGTTAATAATGCTTTTATTTGATTGTTAGGAATCACTATATAATAAAAACGTAAATTACCCATGCAGGGTTACTCTGATCTAACATTTAATTGATGAGTGAGCCAATATTATGGTTAAACTTTGGTTAAGTTTATTTTGATAACCTAGATAATACCAGTTTTATGAGTTTATCGACAGTTAATTTATAATCTTTACTATATTCTTCTTTAAACCTGTTAGCAATAATAGCACAAACGGTACATGCATTGTGACCTAGCATTCCTGCAAGTGCATACAAAGCGGAAGTTTCCATCTCGAAGTTAGTTATTTTCAGCCCATTGTGATTGAATTTATTCAATTGCTCATTTAGATTTGGAATTTTTGCTGCTAACCTTAGAGACCTTCCTTGAGGCCCGTAAAAGCCGTTGGCAGTTGCCGTAATTCCTTTGTGCATTTCTGCTTCAAATTTTTGAATTAATTCACTACTTCCTTTTGCAAAGTAGGGGGGGTTAATTTCCGGTCCCCAATTAATCTGATTATCAAAAGTTTTTTTAAGAAGTAATTCATCTTTTTCAAAAATTCCATCATAAAAACCTACTAAACCATCAAACCCTAATCCGTATTCCGATACTACAAAGGAGTCGACAGGTATATCAGCTTGCAACGATCCGCTAGTTCCAAGACGGATAATGTTTAATTTTGTATGTTCTTTTTTAGTTGTTTTTAGATTAAAATCGATATTGACTAGTGCATCCAGTTCGTTCATTACGATATCAATATTGTCGCATCCAATGCCAGTAGAAAGTACAGTTAGCCGCTTTCCATTAAACATTCCCGTATGCGTAACAAACTCTCTGTTTTCTACTTCTATTTCAACAGAATCAAAGTGTTGTGAAATTCGTTTGACTCTGTTTTGATCTCCAACCACAATTATATCATAAGCAATATCATTGGGATGCAGGTTTAAATGATATATTTTTCCTTCTTCAGTAATAATTAATTCTGAAGGGGCAATTGGTGTAATGTGTTCAATAGTTCTATTCAGCATTTCATAAAAATAAAAAAAAGCCCAAATAAATGAGCTTTTTTTAATGGTTTAATTAGATCTTAATCAAGAAAGCTAAATACTTTTTTCAAAATATCAGTAGCTCTAGCAAGTGGGTCTTTCCGAATGTTCTTTTCTTCTTTTTCAACTAATAGAAAAAGGCCTTTAATTGCTCTTTCTGTAACAAATGCATTTAAGTCTGTGTTTACATCACTTCCTCCAGTTAAAATGTTAGCGGTGTTATATGCTTTAGTTAACGGAGTCCAATATTTAGTCAATTGTACTTTGTCAATAGCGATCTTTACCTTTGGAGAAAATGCAGAAACCAATTTACTGGTAGTTTTATCTCTTAAATAATTTGTGGCAGCATTATCCGCTCCTTTTAAAATAGTGAAGCCGTCACCAATACTCATGTCTTTAATCGCTTGGATGAAAATTGGTCCAGCCTCTTTGGTAGCTTCTTCTGCGGCTCTGTTTAAAGTTAATTCAAATTGATCTACTTTATTCTGAAGGCCTAAATCAATAGCTTTATCTTTTACCTTTTTAGCATCAGGAGGAAAAGGAAGCTTAATTGCAGGGTTTTTAAAGAATCCATCAGTAGCAGAGGCAAGTCCAGAACCTTTATTGATTCCTACTGTTAGAGCTTCTTTTAAACCAGCAATTACTTCGTCATTTGTTAATGCAGGAGCAGTAGTTTCTCCTCCTCCTCCAACGGTAGAGGTAGCAGTTTCAGCAATGCTTGTTAATTCGTCACAGCTTGCAAAAATCACTGTCATTACTACTGCCAAAATCATTAATTTATTTTTCATATTATCGTTTGTCTTCAATTTAAAGAGTAAACATAACAATTATTTTGCCATCTTTCCATGTGAATGCGTAAGTTTGATTAAAGTTATATTATTAATTATGAATGTAGAAATAATTTCAATTGGAGATGAACTGCTAATTGGTCAAACCATTAATACGAATAGTTCTTGGATGGGGGAACAGTTGAGCTTAATTGGTGCATCAGTTTACCAAATAACTGCAATAACTGATGATGAAAATCATATTTTGGAAACATTAGAAAGAGCCGCGGAAAAAGTGAATTTTGTTCTTATTACTGGTGGATTGGGGCCAACTAAAGATGACATAACAAAACACACATTATGTAAGTTTTTTGGTTCGGAGTTGGTGTTTAATAAAGATGTTTTTTCCAAATTAGAGACATTTTTCAGCTCTAGAGGTCTTGAAATGTTGGATGTAAATAAAGATCAAGCAATGTTGCCAACTAATGCTTTAGTTCTTGAAAATACGAGAGGAACTGCAAGTGGTATGTGGTTTGAAAAGGATGACGTGATTTATGTATCAATGCCCGGGGTTCCTTATGAAATGAAAGGGATTATGAGAGACCATGTACTTCCTCGACTGCGCAAAGACTTTATTAAGAATAAGGTTGTTCACAGAACAGTAAAAACGATTGGTATTGGTGAGTCTTTTTTAGCGGAGAAAATTGAACTTTGGGAAATTTCGTTAAAAAAAGCAAATATCAAATTGGCTTATCTGCCATCTCCTGGTATCGTTAAATTAAGATTGTCAGGTTACGGAATCGATGAAAGTAAAATACTTGCATCTATATCAAATAAGATTAACGAATTAACGAGTATAGTTGGTGATTATATTTTTGGTTATGAAAAAGAAGAACTTAATCAGCTTGTTGGAGATTTACTTATAGCGAGTGGCAAGACTTTAAGCACAGCGGAAAGTTGTACAGGAGGCCATGTAGCCCATTTGATTACGTCTGTGCCTGGTAGTTCAGCCTATTTTAAAGGTGGTATAATAGCTTATGATAATTCGGTTAAAACAGCTAAATTGGGAGTAAAAAATACGAGTATTTATCAAAGCGGTGCTGTGAGTCAGGAAGTCGTTGAGCAAATGGCAATAGGTGCAATTGAAGAACTTGAAACGGATTATTCGATTGCAACTTCAGGGGTGTTGGGTCCAGATGGAGGTACTGCTGAGAAACCAGTTGGTACAATCTGGATTGCTATAGCTTCTGGTTCTGGAGTGATAAGT
>Ga0209631_10005946_pt1 | contig 12708 bp, 13 predicted proteins | sample COG_08_FD_184752 | JGI IMG/M metagenome (GOLD analysis project Ga0209631, IMG submission 184752) | Pelagic Microbial community sample from North Sea - COGITO 998_met_08 (SPAdes) (version 2) | ecosystem: Environmental > Aquatic > Marine > Neritic zone/Coastal water | place: Helgoland, sampling... | reverse complement strand
AGCGAAAACGTTGTCTGGCGCGCTACCCCAAATATTCTTGAAGGTCCAGCGACCATCGGTTTCCATGGACGACCATGCGCTGCCATCATAATGCAGCATCGTTCCATCCGCCCCGCCTACAAAAATATTGTTTTCATCCAATCCAAAAATTGAAAGGAGATGATTGCTCGTCAATTCAGACATAAAAACTCCAGGGGTAATAAAAATTTATAGGGACATATCGTTCCATTTAGTTCCATCATATCGAAGCACTGTGCCGTTTTCTCCTGCAACATAAACAGAATCTTCTCCTAATCCTCTTACCTTTGTAAAATATTCTTCCTTTAGAGGCTCTACACGCGACCACGCTTTGCCATCATAATGCAGAATTGTGGAGTTATCTCCAACAGCAAAGATATTATTATCCGAAGTTCCCCAGATACTGAGAAGATATTCTTCCGTACCCGATTCCATCGTTTTCCATTCTTCCCCATTAAAATGTAAAAGGGTTCCATGCGAACCACAGATATATACATTGTCAGTTCGCGTACCCCATACACCAAAAAGTGAAATCTCCTCCTCGGTCAACTCATCTTTACGCTTGAACTCTTTCCCATCATAAAAACGGAAGACCCCTTCCCCTCCTACCGTATAGATGTGGTTTATATCTTCACCCCACATACCAAAGAGATCGTGAATGGTGTTGGGCTCACGGTAGTCCCACTTTTCACCATCCCAATAGATCATGCGGCCACCCACACCATAAAGAAAAACATTGTTTTCATCGAAACCATACGCAGAGTTCAGGGAATCATAACTTCCAGTATCGACTTGTTTCCAATCCTTACCTTGATAGGAAAGAACCACCCCGCCTATCCCAACCGCATAGATGCAGTTTTCATGAGGACCCCAAATTCCCATTAAGGGATTCGTATTCTCTGTTCGAACAGGAAGCCATTCATCTCCATCCCAATGTTGCGGCACACCATCTTTCCCGACGACATAAATACTGTCGTCCCGAAAAATCACTAAATCTAGTAAATCTGGTTTTTCACCTGTAAACATAGCTAAATATTCCTAGCGTTCAAAATAAAGAAGGGGCTCCCGGCTCAAACCGGAAACCCCTCCTTAGTGAACCAGTCCGATTATTATTCAGTTTCTTTAGGCTTGTTAAAATAAATATTTTCTAAATTTGGGAAGTTTTCATTATCCTTAAATAATGCCTCAACTCCCTCGGTAATGTCATTATGAATTAAAACCAGCGTTTTCATGGCTGGCAAGTTCTTAGAGTTAGCCAGAGCTTTGCCACCGAGATTTCCGATTTCAGTTTCATAAAGATCCATTAACGTAACATTTTTAAAATTCTCTGCGTTTGCGATAACCTCAGCTCCTCGGAAGCCCAAAGGATTATAGGTCAGAGTCAGTTGGGTCAAGCTTTTCAAAGTATCTGAATGTGCCAGAGCATCAAGGCCCTCTGCTTCAATATAATTCCAGTTGAGGTTTAGCTCTTCCAGCTTTGCCAGGTTTTTAGAATTAGCAATAGCAATCGCTCCCTCATTGCCAATATTATTTCTATATAAAGAAAGTTGTGTCAAGCGGGTCAAAGATTCTGATTCTGCTAGATACTTCACCCCTTCATCACCCAACTTATCTCCAAGCCAAAGTGACACCAGATTTCCTAATAAGTTCGACTCAGCAACAGCTTTTGCTCCCTCTGCTCCGACCTCGTTATCACTTAAAATCAACTCAGACAAATTGAGCATTGTTTTAGACTTTGCCAGAGCTTTGACCCCTTCATCCGTCACCTTATTTTTAAAGAGGTTTAGGGCTGTCAAAAACTTCATGTTTTCACATTCGAGAAGAGCGTTCAGTCCTCTATCGGTAATATCATTGAACTCCAAAAAAATAGCGGTAACACCCTTAAGCTTGTCGGACTGCATGATCTTAATAAGGTCATCATCATCCAGCTCTTTTTCTCTGAGGTCGAGGTCGTTGTTTTCCGAATTCAAACCTTGGTCTATAATATTGTCTATATCTTTGACTTCATCATCAAGCATTGCCACACTCCGTGCTAATCACTTACTGGTAAAATGGGTTAAGCCTGCTATTCTATTTAAGTTATGGCTCTTGTAAAGCCTAAATTTATTTTTTTGCCCGTCAATCCCCAAATAGTTTGATTTATTAGCCAAAATAGGAATTGTTGGATTCGCCAAATGTCCTCAAGTTAAAAAAATTTAATTTTTTTCTGATTCATTTTATTATATCTATATACAGTATGATTTTCTTCTCGTTTCTTCTTCATAACACCCATTCATAAAAATTAAGGTAACAAGCATGGTTCAAAAAATTGATGAAATCACAGATCGGGTCAATCAGGCGAGTGGATTCATCCCTCCCCTTCTCCATGAACTAGACCAGGTTATGGTAGGACAGAAATATCTTACCGAACGACTGGTATTAGGATTGCTTATCGGAGAACATGTTCTTCTGGAAGGGGTTCCAGGGCTTGCCAAAACAACCTCCGTTAAAACTCTGGCACAATCGGTTAGGGCAGATTTCAAACGTATTCAATTCACTCCAGATTTACTTCCTGCGGATCTTTTGGGAACCCAGATTTATCAGCCCAAAACAGGTGAATTCGACATTAAGAAAGGCCCTTTGTTTGCCAACATTATCTTGGCAGACGAAATCAATCGTGCTCCGGCCAAAGTTCAAAGTGCCTTACTGGAAGCCATGCAGGAACGCCAGATAACCATAGCTGGCAATACTTTCCCGTTAGGGGACCCCTTTATGGTCATCGCCACACAAAATCCGATCGAACAGGAAGGCACCTACCCTTTACCCGAAGCTCAGATCGATCGCTTTATGCTAAAACTTCATATCGACTACCCTTCCAAAGAAGAGGAAAAGCTGATCATGCAGCGTATGTCTACCAACAACGAACCCTACAAAGTTCAACCCGTGGTCGACCCAGCAGACATTCTGAAAGCACGCAAAGTTATTGATGAGATTTATATTGATGAGAACTTGCAGGACTACATAATCAATCTGGTTACCGCTACACGAGACCCGAAAGCAAATCAACTTTCATCCTATGCCGGGATGATTCAGTTTGGCGCGTCTCCCCGTGCTTCAATCTTTCTTAACCGGGCGGCCAAAGCTTATGCCTTTTTACAGCGACGCGGATATGTCGTGCCACACGATATAAAGAGCATCGGTATGGATATACTTCGGCACCGCATCATCCTTACCTATGAAGCAGAAGCAGAAAATGTAAGTGCCGATGACATTCTGAAATCCCTTTTCGATACTATCGAAGTCCCCTGAGCCCCATATGCTGCAAACACTGACAAAAAATGTTCGAGACTGGTTCCGCCTCCCGGCCCCTGCGCCAGAGCGAGAAAACCAACTGTCACCCGAATTGTTGCAACGCATAAAAGCCATCCAGGTAAAAACCAATTATATGGTGAACGATATCATGGCAGGTGAATATGTATCTGCGTTCAAAGGCCGCGGAATGGAGTTCAGCGAAGTTCGTGAATATCAGCCGGGAGATGATGTGCGATTGATCGACTGGAATGTAACCGCACGTATGAACCAACCCTTCATCAAAGAATTCATTGAGGAACGGGAACTCACATTGATGCTTCTGGTGGATGTCAGCTCTTCCGGGAGATTTGGTTCCGAACAAAAAATGAAAAACGAAATTGCGGCAGAAGTTGCATCCATTCTCGCATTCGCAGCTATAAAAAATAACGACAAAATCGGGCTCATAATTTTTTCAGATAAAATAGAGCGTCATATTCCTCCCAAAAAAGGGAAAGGCCATATATGGAATATCATCCGTACTATTTTAAGTTTCAAACCCGAAGGCAAAGGCACCAACCTGTCACTGCCTTTGAAATATTTGCTTAAAATCCAGAAAAAGAAAGCCACCACCTTCCTGATCTCAGATTTTCAAGACGAAAACTTTGAACCTCAACTGAAACTCGCCCGCCAAAGGTTTGATCTCATCGCGATCAATATAATTGATCCGCATGAAGAAACCCTACCCGATGTAGGAATGGTTAATCTTGAAGATTCCGAAACAGGAAAAACATTATTAGTGAACACCAGTGACTCGGAAATGCTCAAGAAACACAAAAAAATTTGCATAAAAAAACGTCAGGAAAGAAAAACTTTTTTCAGCTCAATCGGAATAGATACCATAGAAATTTTTACCCATAAATCTTTAACAGATCCCATCATAAAATATTTCAAATTCAGGGAAAAGAAACATTGATATGAGCGATTCAAAAATACCCGAAGAAGGAGTCAGCGGAAAAATAAAAGCGGTTGTTTATATTTTAACAGGCATTACTGTTTTCGCCTTCGTTGCATTTTTCACAAAACTCATCACCAAAAAACCTACAGCTATCCAACAGGAAAAAAGCATCAAAAATACCCGAGTTGATGGCCGCTCTACAGAACTAGAGAAAGCAGGTGAACGACTGCAACAGGTAGGATTAAACGAACAAGCCCTAGATAATTATATTTTAATATGGACCTTGGGAGAAAGCAATGCAACCGACAGAGCCAAAGCCGCTGCGACTACTGGCAGACTTTATCTAAAGCTCGGTAATTGCAAGGAAGCATTGGTCTGGCTGTTTCGTTCAGAAGCTGCCAACCCTGACAAAGCGACTGAATTACAACCCCTAATTGACACCTGCATAGCAAAAGAAAAATAGATTATGTCAAAATTATTTTCAACTCCAGTCCCTGGTTTATTGTTCGCATTTATTTTCACCTTAACAAACCCCTTTTTTTCCTGGTGCTCCGAACCGGTATCGATAGACGCGCAAATTGATATTAGTCAACCCACGTTGGGGGATATTGCAACCTATTCGATCACAGTAACGCATGATCCGGATATTGTTCTGCATATACCTAAATACGTAATACCTGAAGGGTTGGAAAATGTTGAAAACGGAAAGGAAAATCCAAAAAAAATTAACAAGCAAATCACGCAAAAGTTCTGGCTTAAATTGCGAATTGACAAGATCGGTCCTATTACACTTCCCCCTATTCCTGTCTGGTTCGATGCCCCCGACTCGAACAAACAAATCGTGCGTGGGAAGATCATGTCTCCTGAAGTCAGCTTTGAAGTGCAATCGCTTTTACAACTTGAAGAAAATGCTTCGGACATTAAAGACATCAAGCCAATTGCCAACATCAAAGCACCTTGGACACATTATATCTGGAAGGCTATGGCGATTTTATGCCTTTTGGCTTTAGGTTATTGGCTGTGGAAAAAATGGCAGAACAACTCAACTCCCAAATCAGAACCCGATTTCGCGCTCACTGCGGAAGAGAAAGCCATGAAAGAATTGAATAAATTAAAAACCCGTGATTGGATGAAACTCGGCCGTATCCGCGATCATTTTTTTGAGCTCTCAGAAATATTTCGCAGGTACCTTGAAAATCGCTATGACTTTCCAGCACAAGAATGGACTACGGAAGAGATCACGGCCTATTTCAAAAACTCCTCTGACTTAAGTGAGAGTCAAAAACTGCAGACAAGAACCCTTCTAATAGAAATAGACAAGGTTAAATTCGCCAAAGCCCAAGCGCATAATGATCCGATTGACTCAGTAATTCACTTCATTAAAGAAGCATCGCCTGTTCTCGTATTGCCTGATCAAGATACTTTCGCTCAGGTGACACCTGTGACCAAATCACCGGAAAAACCATGAACTTTTTTCGATTTGAAGATCCTTGGCTCCTACTGTTTTTTCTGCTAGTGCCGTATCTAGCATTCAAAACAAGGAACCCTGTAACGATCCATTACTCCTCCATTGCTATTTTGAAAAAGATTCGACCAACACGAGCTGATATTTTGTCTGCCCTTCCCTTAATTCTTCGGTTACTGGCAGTCTCTCTTCTCGTTCTCGCTCTAGCTCGCCCGCAGGAAGGTCACAAGAGTACGGAAATATTATCTGTAGGGGTCGATATCATGCTGGCTCTGGATACATCGGGAAGTATGCAAGCTCTTGACTTTATCAAAGACGAAAAACGCGACACACGTCTGGCAATGGTTAAGGATGTCGTAGCAGACTTTATCGAAAATCGTCCCAATGATCGCATGGGCATGATTGTTTTTGGCTCCGAGGCCTACACCCAATGCCCACTCACTTTGGATCAGGGCATCCTTCAATCTTTCCTTAGTAAACTGGAGATAGGTATGGCAGGTGATGCTACAGCTATCGGTTCCGCAATCGGTATCGCGGTCAAACGCTTGAAGGATCTTGAGTCGGAATCAAAGGTCATCATCCTTTTAACCGATGGGCGCAGCAATGCTGGCAATCTCGCACCGCTGCAAGCCGCGCAAACGGCGAAAGCATTTGGGATAAAAATTCACACGATTGCCGTGGGGACACATGGAGAAGCACCTTTTTTAGTAAATTCTATTTTTGGACAACGATATGTTTATCAAAAGGTGGACATCGATGAAGACACATTAAAGGAAATATCAGAATTAACAGGCGGTCAATATTTCCGCGCCACCGACCTTGAATCATTAAAAGAAATCTACAAGCAAATCGATCAAATGGAGAAATCTGAAGTCAAGGTTCTCGATCATTCGGAATACACAGACCTATTCCCCTATTTTCTTATTTCTGGAGTACTGCTTCTTCTTTTGGAAATTGCATTATCCAATACCGTATTGAGGAGGATTCCGTGATATGAAATTTGGCGATCCTTCGAATTTACATTTGCTGTGGGTCCTGCTCCCGCTCCTATTTTTTCTCGCATGGGGAAATCGCAAGAAACACGAACTCATCGTTCGCTTTTGCGGTGACAACTTATTTTCAAAACTAGTGACTCCGAATTTTAGAGAACAGCAAAAAGCCAGAGCAATATGCATCAGCTTCGCTATCTTTTTTATTTTGCTCGCACTCACTCGACCGCAATGGGGCTATCAATGGGAAGACGTAAAACAAGAGGGTGTAGACATCATTATTGCTCTGGATGTATCCCGCAGTATGCTTGCCGAAGATATAAAACCAAATCGGCTTGAAAGAGCCAAACGCAAAATCTTTGACTTGCTGGAAATGTTACAGGGAGACCGAGTCGGGCTCGTAGCGTTCGCGGGAACCTCTTTTGTGCAATGCCCACTTACTTTGGACTACACAGCGGCGCGAATCTTTCTTAATGCCATTGATACCGATTTAATACCTGTACAAGGTACAGCTCTAGGCGATGCTTTGCGAACATCCATAAAGGCCTTTCGCACAGAAGAGAAAAAATCTAAAGCCATCATATTGATCACAGATGGTGAAGACCAGACAGGGCAGGCACTGGAAGCCGCAAAAGAAGCAGAGAAAGCAGGAGTCAAGGTTTACACCATTGGAATCGGACGGGACATCGGTGCTCCCTTACCTAACCCAAATCAAGCAGGAGGCTTTCTAAAAAACGAGGAGGGAGAGGTTATTCTCACAAAACTTGACGAAATAACCCTGCAACAAATTTCTTTACAGACAGGTGGAAGTTATGTGCGCTCCGTAACTGGGGATATCGACCTGAAAACCATTTATCTAGATCAGATAAACAAAAAAATGGAAAAGAAAGAATTTAAATCCGAGCGTAGAAAAATATGGCAGGAGCGTTTTCAATGGTTCATTTTTCCCGCCTTGTTATTCTTAATTTATGAAAGCAGATTATCAGCAAGGAAACCCGAATTGGACTCCTGAAAATGTCCTGCACTTGGCTTCTGGATTTTGATACAATAGAAAATAGTAACTTTCGCGCAAGACCTTGACTAGGCGAGATTGAAGTTTTATCCAATAAGTAGCACTTGAAAAAGGCTTAAAAAAACCTTTTTGATGATTTAACGTATTGAAAGGAAAAAAATAATGCAAAACTCCCCTCGAACCATGAGCATAGATGCCGTAGCTTCTGAACAGCAACGGTTTATGGTACGTGTCTATAACTGGATGGCAGCCGGACTCGGTATTACCGGTTTTATGGCTTATTATGTTGCCAATACTCCAACATTTTTCAATATCGTTATGGGCAATCCTATAATCCCGATTGTTCTCATTGTTGCTCAAATCGGTCTGGTATTCTGGCTTGCATCCCGAGTTATGCAAATGGGCGTTAGCCAAGCCACCGGGATATTTTTTCTTTATGCCGGCTTAACCGGGATAACCTTCTCTACATTGTTCGTGGTTTACACCGCTGCCTCCATCACCTCAACATTTATGGTCACGGCAGGCACCTTTGGTGCAATGAGTTTCTATGGATATACCACCAAGAAAGATCTAACCTCATGGGGTAGCTTTTTATTCATGGGTCTTATCGGAATTATCATTGCTTCTGTAGTAAATATTTTCATGCAAAGCTCCATGATGCATATGATCATTACCTATGCAGGTGTACTGATCTTTGTCGGATTAACCGCTTACGACACGCAAAAAATTAAAGAGATGAATATCCTTGGTAACGAAGGAACCGATGAAGACACCAAAGAAGCCATTCGTGGTGCACTCACACTTTATCTAGATTTCATCAACCTCTTCCTGATGCTTCTAAGGCTCATGGGAGATAGAAGATAACCGCATTTTTTCAATCCAATTTACATTATGATTCTCGCTTCGGCGGGAATCTCTTTCACACACTAAACTTTATGTTTCGCAAACTTCGAGTCAGACGGATTCTCGTTGTTGGGCTTTTTGTTTTACTGACAAACTCCCCCGTGTCTGCCGACCCGGCAGACGCAAATATTCAAGAAGGCCTGAATCAATATCAAGAAGGCCTTTTTCCCGAAGCAGAAAAAAACTTTTCTCAAGCCCGTTCGAGTCGACCTGACGATCCACGCCTCAACTACAACCTGGGAAGCTCTTACTACAAACAGGAAAAATTTAAGGAGGCTCTACAAGATTACACGCATGCGGCTTTGGAAAACTCTGATCCCAAACTCAAAAAGAATTCGCTATATAACTCCGGCAATACCCTTTTCAAAATAGGTAAACTAGAAGAAGCCGAGGCGGCATATAAAAAAGTACTTACCCTGGACCCCTCAGACATGGATGCCAAATTCAATCTGGAATTTGTCCGAGAGCAATTAAAAAAGAAGGAAGAACAAAAACAAAATTCTGACAAAAAAGATTCATCTGATTCAGAAAAAGACAATTCCTCAGAAAAGGACTCTTCGAAGAAAGAAGAAAATCAAGAATCAAAAAAACAAGAACCACAAAAAGGTGAAGAGCCTCAAACGGGAGAAAAACAGCCGCAAGAAAATAATAATCAGAGTGAATCTGCACAAGCAAAAGAATTAAGTCAGGAAGAGGCAGAACAGTTACTAGGAAACCTTTCTGAGGATTTAAAAAATATCAGCCGCATGCAAGCTGGAAAAGCTAAAGCCGCACAATCCTATCAAGGTAGTAATTGGTAATTTGATGAAACTATTTTTCAACAAGGCCGCATTATTATTTCTTCTTCTTTGCATGGGTCTGAGTTCACCCGTCTTTGCCGAAGATATTAGGGCTCTTGCTTCGGTTGATCGAAATCAGATCACTTTGGAAGATAATCTGCAATTATCTATTACCATACAAGGAACGCAAAATACGCCACCTCCGGAATTGCCATCTTTGCCTGATTTTCGCGTAACATCTTCAGGAACTTCCTCATCGACGCAGATTATAAACTTTAAGCGCAGTGTCTCCATCACACATAAATACCGCTTAACACCTATGAATATCGGACAATTCAAAATCGGATCGGTTCGCATAAGAGCAAACGGAAAAATTTATACTACCAATCCTATTACAATTGTCGTGCAGAAACCTACAGTACAAAATCAGTCTGCAGACAAATCGGTATTTGTTGAAACGAATGTATCAAAAAAAACAGCCTTTGTTGGTGAGCAGTTGATTTATTCATTTAAATTATTTCACAGAGTCGAAGCAAAAAATCTTGATCTGAGTATGCCTTTTGGAGCATCACATTTTCAAAAGGAAGAATTGGGAAAAGCAAAAACCTATCAGAGTGTAATAAACGGAATCCAATATCAAGTACAAGAAATATCTGTAGCGCTCTTTCCTATTAAACCTGGTAAAGCAGCAATCCCCGCTGCCATGCTGGATCTGGACATATATCATCGCACCCGATCTAACCGCAGAGGGTTTTTCAACGACCCTTTTTTTGGTCAGGGAATTCGCGCCGAGCATAAGGTTTTGCGATCCAAACCTCTATCTGTGAAAATTTTAGCATTACCCGAAAAAAACAAGCCTCGGGATTTTAAAAATATCATCGGCCAATTTAATATCCAGGCAAACTTGGGAAAAAACGATCTCGAAGTAGGAGATACCACCACCCTAACGATCACTGTTTCCGGCAAAGGCAATATTCGCGGAGTGATCTTCCCTGAACCCGACCTAAATCTTCAGTTCAAAGTTTACCCCGACAAGCCCGAATTTAAACAAGCTGTTGCTGCAAATCAAATAACAGGACAGAAAACATTCAAATTTGCTTTGGTCCCCTTAAAACCAGGAACCGTAACTTTACCCACGCTCACTCTGGACTACTTCGATCCCGAAGCAAAATTTTATCGGCAGATTAAAACTCGACCTATCATCTTGACCGTTCGCCCCTCGTCTACGGAGGAAACTTTAAACCATGTCCAATCCAACTCGATCAACAATAACCTTAAAAAAACAGAAATAGAAATTCTCGCAGAGGATATACTGCCTATACATACTCAATTGAATGACTTTCAAAATGTTAATAATGAAATAGGCACTTCTACTTTAATCAGATTCGTCTTCCCTGCTCTGCTTTTTGTAATGGCTGCATTTTTTATCCGCAAACAAAAACGTTGGACCACCGATGTGGCTTTTTACAGAAACCAAAAAGCTTATAAAACAGCCTCGCAAAAACTGGAGAATCTAACGCGCTCTCAAAAGTCTGAACCAAAGGAGTTTGTAAGTAAACTCTCGGAAATACTCCGCGAGTACATAGGCGATAAGCTGAATATGCAGGGTAAAGCCATTACCGCCGCAGAAGTTGAACAGAAGCTAAAGGAATCCGATTACCAGGACAACGCAGCCAATGAGACCCGAAAACTTTTGGAAAAATATGAGGCCCTACAATACACCCCCGTTTCCTCAGGAAACAATCTTGAACTACTAAATGAATCTCAGAACATTATTAAAATTCTAGAGAAAAAATCGTGAGCAAAAAAATTCTCATTTCCTTATTTATTCTGCTCTGGAACACTGCTCTGGTTCATGCGGAGGATTTCATGAACGAGGTTGCTCGCGCAAACGACCTATATGCTAGCAATAACTATCTGCAAGCAGCAGACTCTTATGAATCTCTTAGAGAAAGAGGATTCAACAACGGCCACCTTTACTACAACTTAGGAAACACTTATATTCGACTTGGTAAAATCGGGCCAGCCATTCTTAATTATATTCGCGCGCAAAAGCTAATCCCACGCGATGAGAACCTGCAAGCAAACTTGAACTATGCGATTCAACAAACGCGCGACAAAATAATGCCTCCTCCGCCCGACACACTCGCCACTTTATTTTTTTGGGTCAGCGATCTAAGTGTAAACGAAAACATCAATTTCGCGCTTGCCATTAATCTAACTTTTTGGTTGATCTTGACAGCATGGTTTTATTTTCGGACAGACTTCTTGAGGCTAGTTCGGAATTCAATTTTATTTTCACTCTTACTTGCCTTTGTTGCAATCGGCGTTAAACTGCATCTTGAGTCCAGTTCTAGGACAGGTGTTGTGCTTGCAAAAACGGTTTCGGTTAAATCGGGTCTCGATGCTTCGAATATCACTCTGTTTGAATTACACGAAGGTGCGCTTGTCAATATAACCGATGAACGGCAAGGCTGGGTTGAAGTCCAGCTCGATTCAAAGAAAAAAGGCTGGATTCCGAAGGATTCTTTAGAAGTCTGAATCCTTCCCTTTAACAGTAGTATTCCGTCGGCTCTACCGCGAAAAATAGGTGGATAGGGAGCGGTTCACTATTCCCTTAAAATAGCACGCCTTGCTTGCGGTCTCTGGCCCATGTTGCTCGCACTTGCTTCGCGTAACAACTGTAAGAGTTGTGTCCTTGGTATGGGTGGGCAATAAAAGGGGTATGCGAGATGAGCAAGGCCACTTCTCTGCTGTTTGTAATAAATCTTTTGTAGCGCAGGCCTCTGATATGCCGGGAGCCTTGTCAGAACAATTCTTTTTGATTACTCCATAGCAGAATTATCAAAGTAAACTCCAGGAGAACTAGAATGGAGCGGCCGCCTGGTATAGCCTTTGCTCTTGAAGGAAAACGACACGCATTATCGAACTATATCCTGGACAGATGCCACGGAGTAGAATCGAACCCATCTGAATTCCCGGTATCTGAAGGGAAAGCTTATTTTAAAGTCTGTCCCAATCCTGCCGTTAGGGAGAGTAGCCAAAACAGGTTCATTTTGATGCCGTTTCAATCTGAAGGCCAGTTCAACATCATGGTTTAAGACATGGTAGACCGTTATCACGTTATTTCTAGAAGAGATGTTGTCTTGATGAATAAAAACGATATGACGGCATTGGGTTTACCTGAAAACAACCAGGTAACAGTAAAAAACACAACGGGGATGATGATAGGGCAGAAAGCAGTCGCCTACCCTATCAAAGAAGGTAATATAATGATGTACTATCCAGAAAGCAATATACCGGTTCCAAGAAATTCC
>Ga0209631_10005943_pt1 | contig 12710 bp, 19 predicted proteins | sample COG_08_FD_184752 | JGI IMG/M metagenome (GOLD analysis project Ga0209631, IMG submission 184752) | Pelagic Microbial community sample from North Sea - COGITO 998_met_08 (SPAdes) (version 2) | ecosystem: Environmental > Aquatic > Marine > Neritic zone/Coastal water | place: Helgoland, sampling... | reverse complement strand
AAATACGATAATTGAATAATTTCACCGCTGTCGATATATTGGTCGGACTTTTTATCCAAGTTAAACACACCTCCCCTGTTACTTGAGTTAGAAAACTGAAGTTTGGAAGAGACTTTCGCACAATGAGGGCAGGGTCCCTCGGAAATCACATCTTTGGTTAAGTTCCTAATCCTCTTGTATGACTTGTGGTTCCTACCGCCGATGAGTAATTCTTGCTCTATTTTTGGTCGTACAGCGTTAATCATCTGCTCAGTCATTCTGATTCGACTACAATGGTGACACACTTGGTTCAGAATAGACATTATCGGAAAATCGGGGTTACCGAAGTTTTTACTGCCTTCTTTTTTGTTGCCCATGTAAAGCACATTTGGTACTGGTATGGGTAAGTCGATATATCCAAAATGTCCCTGACACAGTCCCAACTGGATGTTGTCGGACTTCGCGTCTGTCAACAGGCGACATGTACCGCATTCCTCCCAATCGCCGTCTGCATCTTTGGCTGAACTCCCCATTCTTAAGTCAGAGACTCCGAAGGGAACGGTGGTCCCGTCCTCTCTACGGCTTTCGGGCACAGTTACTTCCATTACAGCCAACTGCTCGATTTCGTCATCAGAAAGTAGGCCCATTTGTAACCCGGACAGTTCGCTGTTCGTATGATAGACTAAATCTGTTCTACCCATTTGGTAATATTCTTCGTGTTCTTCAAAGTTGGATTTCTTCGGAAGCGCTGCCTCTAGAGGAGTTTTCAATACCACTGAGCCCTTCCCTATGCCTTCGGGAATGACGTTAGGGTATTTATCGGTGACATCTTCTACCATCATGGTGATTTTAGTCAGTAAATAACTCCTATTGGCTGCTCTAAGGCCGGCAGCATCGGGGTGGTGTCTAAGGAAGCGTAAAGCAGTCGCCTTTCTTGTCGGGAACCACTTATGTCTAAGCCTTCCAGTTGATATGTCTAGCCGGAGAATACCTTCTTCGTCGAAATCTTCGGGTTGGAAGAACCAGTAAAACAGGGTCGGCTCCATTCTATCACTTCACAACGATAATCGGTTCGCACATAAGTCTAACCTCGTGCATGATGGTATGCTATTAAGTCGGCAAAGTCATTGATGGGGTGATTTGAATGTGATTTCACCCACTGAAAGTGGATGTCGCAGGGATAATCTTCTACTGATTCTTCTAATTTTAAGGCCATTGATTTCATTCTCTTGGTACTTACCGGCCTGTCTCCCGATGCGATGTCCAGTGCTGGTTGACAATCTGAGCAAATCCTAAAAACTGTTTCTTCATCTAAAAGTGATTTACATTCTGATAGTGCCATAACTATTGCTGCCAATTCTGCGAATACGTTGTCCTTTTTCTTGATTGGCAGGGTTTTACCTTTCGACATCACAATCCTATCTTCACTCATGTCGACTAGGACAAAACTAGTTCCGGCTAATACTTCTTGTTGGTCGTGGTTAAAGGCGACAGACGCATCTGTATAGCAGTTATACTCTTTCAGTTTACCACTTTCCGAAAGTATTCCACCATTCCTCCGGTGGCCGATTTCCTAGTTATTTTAATGACATCACCTAGTAAAATCTCGACACCTTGATTTCTCAGCCTCTCTAGTCCTTTGTCTCCCCATTCAATCAATGGTAACTCGTCAATCTCAAGATTTACTTTCTTAAGTTCTCTTTTAGTGGCTGTCATAGACAATTTCGTATGCTCAGGCATCCCACCCCAAGTCATGCTTTCACTTCCTCACTCTTCTTCGTCAATGGGCCATTCCTCGTCTTCCCAGTCATCATCGGCAAGTAATACGCCGTCATCTTCGGCGCTTGACTGAATATCGGTAAGTTCACCGGCAGATTCGTCAGATTCATCGGATATTTCAGCATCTCCGCCGTCAAAATCCTCAGTTTCAAGGTCTGATTCTTCTTCGTCATCTTCAACTTCCTCACTTTCTTCGGGTGCTTCTTCATCTACCGGAAGGGGTTCTTCCTTTTGGGTCTCTTGCTCGTCCTCTTCATCTAAGTCATCCCAATCTAACTCTTCCCATTCGTCTTCCCAGTCTTCATCTTTCACTTGTGTATTCTGTTTCGGTGCAGGCTTACGAGGTTCTTTCTTCAAATCTAACTCAGTTTCTTCTTCGTCATCTAAGTCTTCGAAATCGTAGTCCTCGCTGTCGGGGTCTATGAGTTCGGTGCATTCCTTCAATTCGATGGTTTCGTTCTTTTTGAGGTCAAAAATCTCCAAAAACTTGTCTAATTTGTTGTCTGCGCTCTCTTCGTTCATTGCGTGAATCACTATTGTCATGTCTACTTCGTAGCCTTTCATATCTCGTTCTCACATTACTATCTACTTGAGTGTAACTACTGTGGTCACTGCAACTATGTTGAGTGAACACAGAACTTGTTAAGTAGTGAACATGCTTCGGAAAGACTGATGGCTCTCACTGAGAAGAGAAAGATGTTATTTCGAAACATCCGTGTAAGAACGGCTGAGATAGAATGGTTGAAAGGAGAAAAACTCGGTAACGAAGCCTTATGGGAGACTCTTAAGAGAATCAAAGAGGAAAGACAAGTGAATCAATTAAAGAAGGAAGGAAAATTATGAGTGAAGAACCACATCAATGTAAATACTGTGAAGAGCAATTTGACGAAGAGAAGATGCTAAAGAAGCACTACTACGTCGAACATCCTAGGAAACCAAATCCCCTAAGCAATAAGATAGGTAGGAAGTATGGTAGAATAGTAGGTAATATAGAGAGATGCTTCTATGCCTATGAGAATACCTATGCTGTACTATCTACTAGTCAAATAGAGAGTTGGTATAACGAAAGATACAAGAATGGTATCACTAAACAAAGGCTTTCCCACTTCCTAAGAACCCGTTCTCAGTTCAGAAAGGTCAAAAAGGCACGTTTCAAGAGCACTAATTTAACAGAATCATGGTGGTCGTTAGGAGAACTTGACGAACCTGTGGAAGTAGATATCGGTGGATATTGGGTAGAAGTTCCTCTACTTGATTAATGTAGTATACCGGTATCCTTTCTGACGTACTAATAATGAGGGAGAGAGACTCCCTTAAGGTGAAACAATGAAAAGTGATGGGAAATCAAAATTAATTGTATATGCAGAGCATGACGGAAAACTATGGGCTAGAGAATACACAGAAGAATGTGTTCTAGAGTACATGGTTGGAACCGCACCTGCATCAAATTAGGCTAACTGCGCCTACACCAAGCAGACATAAAGCCACTAGGGGACACCCTCCTAGATGGACTTTATTAGTTCCCCAAAAGGGGAGAGTTTCCCCAAAAGGGGAGGAGAAATAAATATGATAACAATAAAAGAATTGAATAGCAAAGAAGATGAACTTAATGACGGTTGGCCTAGATGTATTCGTTGTAAAAGACGAATACACAGCCTAGCGTGGGGTTCACCTATTTGCATAAACTGTGGAGGTTAGGCCGCGATAATATGGCCTGAAACGCCTAGGACGCCGCACCTACTAAAGCGGACATAAAGCCACTAGGGGACACCCTCCTAGATGGACTTTATTAGATTCACATGAGTGAAATAAGAGAAACAATGGAAAGGATGAAAGGACAATGGACACAACTGAACTACCAAGACAAAAGAGCAATTTTGTTCTTTAATTGGTTATGCTTAGGCAACACGCTAGTGCTTATGTTCGTACAAATCGGATTAGGCGAATGGTCTAATGGTGTCTTAATTGAGACAAACGATAGTTACAACAGCATAGCGATGTTTACGTTCTTCGTAGTAGGCCCGATATGGGTAATATACGAATTGATTGACAAATACTATAATCCAACCAATAATACATAGGAAAGCGACCTAAAACGCCTAGGCTAACTGCGCCTACACCAAGCAGACATAAAGCCACTAGGGGATTATTCCTAGATGGACTTTATTAGATTCACATGAGTGAAAAATTGAGTGAAGAAAAATTGGAACAAATAAGAAATGGAGAAATAAAGGACCTGAAAGGGGCTAACCTAAGAAGGGCTGACCTGAAAGGGGCTGACCTGAAAGGGGCTGACCTAAGATGGGCTGACCTGAAAGGGGCTGACCTAAGATGGGCTGACATGAGAGAGGCTCGCCTGAATAGGGCTAACCTGCAAGGGTCTTGCCTAAGATGGGCTGACTTGAGAAAGGCTGACCTAGAAGGGATTGAACTGAGAAAGGCTCCAAGACAGGGAGATGTGTTTACGACTGACCTAAGATGGGCTGACCTGTATGGGGCTAACCTAAAAGAGGCTAACCTGAAATGGGTTCGCCTACACGCGGCTTACCTAGAAGAGGCTAACCTGAAATGGGTTTGCCTAAGCGGGCCGGCTTACCTGTCTCGGGCTAACCTACGAAGGTATAAGGCTAAACTACGAAAGTGGAAGCAAATAAAAAACAACAGGTATAAGGGATACACATCCTAGTCTTGATTCCAAATAAAAACAAGAGGAAGGCGACCGTAATCGCCAATGAAAGGGCTTGGCAGTGCCGTAAACTGCTAATTAGTTAGAGAAATGTCAGATACCGGTATGGTTTCTGACGTACTAATAATGAGGGGGAGAAAGGAATATCCCTATCAGATAACGGCATTATCAGATGCCGTGTGGCTACAAGTAGTAGCCGCACAACCCATAGAAATCTGCTTCGGCGGAGTTTCGGGTCTCGACCCGAATCGGGCTTATTCGCTTCGGCGGGTAAGAATTTTCTGTGGGATTAATTCCAAAATATCAGATAGATATTAACAGATATTTTAACAAAAAAACTCTATCGTGCCTAGCATGATTTAGTTGAGCAAGTGCTTGAGTGGCAAATACCCGCAAGGGGGCATGGACGCTGTGGAAACACAGGGTTGAGACACGCACAGTAATTGTATACCAATCCGTCTTGAACGGTGGTACAGAAATCCAGACATTATAGTATACTACGCTTATCAATTAACTGCCTGACCGCTTTAAGGCGCAGGTAGTGATAGACGAGGAATTTGGATGTACTTGCTTGATTATGATAATCATGCACTAGAAAGAAAAAAATTAGATAGACTAGAAAAAAATTGCTATCACTGCATTTTCGCCAAGAGGGGCAAAGATGTTCGGCTATGACGGTGCTCTACACCGCTCCCGGCTGAACACCCTATGACTGGCTAGAAGAGAGACTTTGCGAGTCTCGAATTGAAAGAGGATGCAGTATCTATTAGCACTCACTTGGGACCACCCACATACGATTGGGTCCCTGCCGTGGATAGCGGAAACGTGAGTATATCGTAGGAGAGCGAAATCAGAAAGTTAGCAACCGAAAGAAGACGCTCATGGTAGGTGAGGGAAGATGAATAAAAAACGAAGCATCATGGCTGGATATTAATCCGGCTGTGGTGCTTTATTTTTTACTAGATGAATAATGTGAAAATTATTGCTAATGGATTCGTCCTACGCCAAACCGAAGAAAGCCCGTTCAGTCATTATACTGGACCTATTTCGGAGGTGGTGCGTTTGGTCGAAGAACATTGGGAAAACCAAACCCCCGGATACCGTGACGGTGTTATAACCGTCCGTGTACCCAGTGAGGGTTTCTACTCGGGCGTCGCCCAACTGAATGAAGGAGATGAACTCGTTGGTGAGTTCTCATCCCGAAGGGAAGGCGAGTTACCGAGGAAAAAAATCGGTGCAAAAGGAGCAAACAAAGTTCCTGCTGCACAAACAGACATAGTGCTGTACCGAAAGGACGTACTGGCAGAGACTAATGACAACACCCCTGAAGCCCACCCTAGTTTGTGTGCTGATTGGGAAATCATTAGCATCAACGCCAGTCCGGCGATAGGCGAACAACCTATCCATCCTGAGACGCTGTGCGCCAATTATTTTGGCGAAGACGGTGGTACGGAGACTAATATGTCGCCTGAAGAGTTCACAGAGGCTCTTCGCGCTTCACGAGAATGGTGGAGCGACAAGGCAATGTGCCTGTGAAGCCGATTGAAAGCAAAACCATAAGTCGTCCTGCGGGGCGCAATACTAGATGAATGAAGAGATTCAAGAATTAATCAAAAAGGAATGTAATGATATAATGTATTGGAACAGTAAAGAAAAGCAAGCAAAAAAGGCTCAAGACGAAGCCGAAGACCGCTTGTTGGACTTTATAGAAGAACACTACAAAGACCAACTTCCTATTGACAACAAGATTGTCGATATTAAAATTGGCAAGTACGAAGTATGCGTTGCTAACCAACGCAACAAATACAATACTATACTATACGTTGAGGAAGAATACAAGCCGCCGATACCGGCGACTATGGAAAGTGCAACCGCAGAAGATGCCCCATCTTGGGCATTGGCTGCATTAAGTTCACTATTTCCAAAAAAAGAGGAAGAGTAAAATCTTCCTCTGACTAGATGGATGAAATACAACATTCGAGAATATATAACAGCCTAGATAGTAACGACTATTTGAGGTGGACAATAAACAGGAAAAGTTTGATATGCTCTGCTAAGTGCAGGGCTTGGACTAACTCAAGAGAAGGTATACAACCTGCCTCGTTCATAGCGGAGTATCTCCGTGTAGACGAGAACAGGGTGCCAACAGTCGACCACGTCGGCTGGAGGCCTAGTTTCTTTACCTGCTTCCATTGTGGAGCAGAAGCAACTAGCGAAGAAACCTATGAGGAAGAAAAGAAGTTCAAAATCATCAGGCTGACGCAGGAAATGGAAGGACATTTACGCAAAGCAGCCTTGAAAGAACAACAAATCAAAGAATTGAAAAAGAGGCCAAAGAAGGCTTCGGAGGAGGAAGAATAACCCTCTACTAGATGAATGATGAAGAATTATTCGAGAAAATAATGAACAAGGAACTTACAATTTGTGAGACTTGTGATACAATATTTCCTTACTCGCCGCAGAAATACTTCTGTGACGAGTGTTACAAGGAACGGCAGCGAAATAGGCCTCAGCGAAAGAAGGAACGTTATGCGAATGACCCTGAGTTTCGAGAGAAAATCCTAGAAAAAAACAGGGTATGGTTTGCCAAGAAAAGGCAAGAAGACCCTGAGTGGTGGGAGAGGCGAAAGCACCGTAAAAAGAAACAAAAAGAGTCATAAACTCTTTACTAGATGTATGAGACGATGGAAGACGTCTTGGTATGTGACCGAGACGGATGCAACAAAGAAGCCTTTAGGATTGTGCTGAAAAACAGACAATCTAGAGGCAAAATAGAATGGCTCTGTATAGAGCATAAAGTCGCTCTAGAAGAGTGATAACTAGTATGAGTACTGAGAAGAAAAATGCAACAAAATACAAATACGAATGCCAAAAGGTTCCTTATGAATCAAAGAAGGAAGCAAAGAAGGCAGCAAAGTCTCAAACGGGTAGGAACGGTGTGAAATACAAGGTGTATAACTGTAAGTTATGCTCCGAGTGGCACATCTACTCGGCCAATTTGAAACAATTAAAACACAACCAACAGCACTCTAGAGGTGGCAGGTCTTTACGAAGAAAGAAGACCAGTCGCCGAAGAAGGAAGTGAACGGGCTTTACGCCCTACTAGAATGGCAAAGAGTCAAAAATTCAAAGATATGCTGCGAGAAGTAGCAGTGGAGGCAATAACTCTACGAGGACCTATGACAGGTCGACAAATACTGGACTATGCAATAGACAACCACAAAGGTGCTGTCCGTTGGGTTCCAGCGAAGAATGCCGTTTATGGCATACTCGGTTCGGACAGTAAGCGAAGGTTCGCTTGCACTGACCGTAATAAACAAAAAATATGGAGATTGAGAGATTAATCCTCCAACTAGATGATAATCATAATTACAATGATAATGGAAGTGGTCCAATATGCCTAGAGGCAGTGGATTGACTTTCGACCATAAAAAACTAAAGAAAGTATGTAAAGAATATGTTGATTTACAAGATGTCGGTGATACGATAGATATGGTAGATTTTACCAAGTATCTATCGACTAAACCGGTAAAGAAATACGGTAGGAAGCCTATGAGGGAAAACACTTCAAAGGTCGCATTAAACTGGCAACATCTGATTGAAAGTAAACCATATTTCGTCAGAATAATAAGACAGTTTGATAACGTAGAACGCATTCTTGTGAACGGGGATAACGTCTTAGTCAAAGTCAATGAAGACAAACAACTTGAATGTTGGGTGTGTGAGAAGAACTTTGATGTAAGGTCCAAAGGACAACGATGGACCCCAATCAATATAATGACTTGTAGCAAAGAATGTGCTACGAGGTATACTGACTTAGTTTACAATAAGGATTAATATCCTACTAGATATAGATAAGTTATACCGGTATAATAGATACTAATGCACTATACCGGTATATTATCTGACGTACTATATATGAGGGGGAGGAAAGACTAATGTATTTTCATCACCATGGAAACAGAAAACTTAGGTAAGTGATAGGCCACTATACCAACCTCCCTCTCACATTAGATAGAAAAGAATCCCTTTTGGGATGACAGTTTATCCGGAACCTCCGGGTAACGCTTCGCGGGTCGCTAGCCGGTTCGATTACAATAGTAATCGGCTAACGAACTGAGTTGAGGTGAATCAATTGGATTTATTCAATTGTTTTACTAGAGAATTAAGCATCATGGATTAACGTTCGTGATGCTTATTTTTTTTAGATAGACCGCGCAAGATAAGCCCCTATACTACAATCGTAGCATAAGGCGGTGAAGCATTTACGGCTGCGGAAAATCATGCACAAAAGTCTTTACAAGACGTGTATAAGTAAACTAGGTAAATTGTAATCCTAGTGAATAGATAGACGCTCGGGCCTAGAGCGAATAAACTAAGAGGCCTAGGACTAACGTATCGGAGATACATGAGTCCGTCTATCGGTCAATTATGTTGTTGTTGCATATATCCAAAATGACCGTGCCTCCAAAGAGGGGCGATAGTACCACCTGCCCGAGAGGCGGTACTACTAGAGAGAGAACTACGCGAACCTTCGCAGACAAGGACGAAGGTAGGTTAGTAGGGTTGGCCATAGCGAGAGTCGTGGACTCACAACCCACAAACGACTCACAACGCACCTGCGTATGAGTCTAAGAAGGAGTTCTTTCTTGTTTTTGAGGTTGCACATAGGGAGATGACGGCGGTCATGTACGAGTGCATTTAGGTTGGCAAAGCCATGAGCCAACCACTCTATTAGTCCGTCTATGACAAGACGGGAGGAAATAATAAATGTCGTACAAAATAATGAATACAAGAGGAAATAGAATTATCAGGAATTGCGAGTATATACTGGAGGACGGTCACAAATGTAACTGCTCCTTCACCAGTAAGATGTACAATGGGGGACAAACAAGGTTTTGCCCCGAGCACCAAGGACTTAGGAACGGCGAAGATAGTCGCCTGAGGAAAGGTGCAAACATGTACATGAAGAATCGAAATACTAAAGAAGCACGAGACTGGGTCTTTGAGAAAATGGCCAATGAATCTGCTGAAAATAAAAGACTCGCAGGACATGGGCGTGACATAAAGGAACTGCAAATGGCGGTCAAGAACCTGACCACCATGAACCAAAACCTGCTTGAACTGCTTTCTATTACTAACGACAGACTAGACGAACTCTGCTGAGTTCGTGTTAGTGAGTATGTTGCCGAGAGGCGATAGGCCCCACCTTAGCGTGGGAGACAAAGAGATGAGCAGGGGGCCAACAAAGGCCTCCTCTCTACTAGTTCGCGAAAGCGAGGAGGAAAATAAGATGAAAATAAAACTTAATTCAGAACTGATTGCTAATATAATGATGACCCTTAGACAAAGGGGTGAAGACCCGAATAACTACTTCGAAATAGAAGTAGATACGGGAACCACCCTTGTAGAGGGACAAACTCGATTAACCGAGTTTACAGATTTAACAATCACAGAGAAGAAGCAAAGGAAAGGAAAGAAAGGAACTAAAGCAAGCAAGTCTAAGAAAAAATTGACGCCGAAAGAATCCAAGGAAACTTGGGATAATGCGGTGGCTGAAAGACTGGCAAGTTTGGTCGAAGGAGAAGACACATTTAGGCGAATAATCGCTATGTGTCCTCATCCTCACAAGGAAGCGGACTTTAAGAAGGCCGCAAAAATGTTACATAATGCCTCGACTGATAAGTCGATATGGCTAACGAAGGTAAAGCGAAACCCGTCGGGAACGGCGGTTCGCAGTGTCTACACATGGCTACAACGAAACCAGCGTACAAAAATCAAAAATAAGATAAAAGTGCGAAAGAACGTTGACAGTAACAAACACTTGTATAACGAAGACAACCCGTGGACTGAGGCTGAAATAGATTGGATGAACACCAACTATATCGCCTTGATAAACTACGAATTCAGCAACAAAATTATTGCTGGAAAAATGTTCCAACTTAAGGTTTCAACAACCGAAAGAAAGGATTGGGAAGTTCGCGGTATGGCGAAAAACCTAGGACTGAACTAAAACTTTCCAATGACCTACGGGTCAACTAGATGAGCAAATCATTAAAACGAGTGAAAGGAGCCACAATGGCTCAATCAATAATGTACCTGAAAGAAAAGACATACAAAGGAAAGCCAACAAAGTTTGCTGGTGGAATAACCTTGAATGTCTATACAGGTAACAAGTTATAGGATAATATCCTAACTAGGGAGTACTATGAGTAATAAAAATACTAATAAGAAAAGAAGAGTGACAATGAGAACTAAAGGAAGATACTCACCTGTAAAGGTGAATAGTAATGATGCCCCTCACCCGCCAAGAAGGCAGGGTGGGAAAGGACCAAGCCCCGAATTGGCTATGGTTGGAGCATACATCGACAGAAAAGGAAACCCATTTAGGCACCATTTTGCGGCTGTACCCGAGTTAATCGAAAAGACAAACTCGATACAAACAGTTGCAGGATGGATGGCATGGGACCAATTCCGAAACGAAGAAACTAGAATCGACTTTATCATCGACACTTTAACCACACAGTCTAAGTGGCAGCAGCGCGGAAGCGTTGTCCACATGGGATGGCATATCCCGGATATTTTACTAATACTAAACCAAGAAGGATTCTGCTCTTCAAAGCAGATTCTCCAAATAGTCGATGGCTTCGAAGGAGTCAACAAGTTCAACACAAAAGACTGGAAAGAAAATAAAGAACTAATAATTGGACCTAAACCCGATGTAGTAACCTACATTGAAGTTAAAGGCCCTGTAAATTTCAAAATGGAATTCGCAACTTACACTGACAATAGACGGGAAAAATGCTTGATACTAAACAACACGTATGATGACCGACCGCTATATCAGCAGGTCTTTGGAAACACTACTACTGGTGAAAAACTGGTTGATGGTTTACCGGCATGGCAAAGATATGCTCCGTATGATTCAATTCTCGGAGACTCTGTCTTGACTCCTAAAACAAAGAGAGTCAACGCCGATGAAGAACGTAGTAAGAAAGAGTGGACGGACAGAGGAAAGCAGCAAAAAACTGTTACTTCTAAAAAGCCGACTCAAGAATCCCAAGTTGATGAATTACTTGAAGCAGCAAAGAATGGTAATAAACCCATCAAGCATGTTGTACTCAAATGATTAGTTGATGTAAAGGCGGCAGGGGGAAACATCTCCTGCACGCCCCACTAGACAAGAGAATCTAATTAAGCACCCGTGCTCGCGGTTAACAACGTGAGCACAGGTGCTTATTTTTTTTTGTAATAGATGAGGTATAAGATATGTCACATAATATAAATGCACAAACGGTATTGTCAGTGGAACACGCTGACGTAATTGAGGAACAAATCCCACTGACGTGGGAAGGAGCGACAGTTGAACACAACGCCAACGTTAACGGTAGGGTCTGCGATATAGTAATTCGTAGACCGGGCCATGGAAGAGACATTGGACTGCAAGCGCAGGAAGATGGAACTTACCAAGTGATTGGTATATACAACTCGGCCTATGGTCGAGATGGAGACGCCGCTCGCGTAATAGCAGAGATGCAACAGTTTAATGAAAACTATTGTATCGCTACTGCTGAGAAGCAAGTGAGGAAAGGTGGACGTCACGTCCAGCGCACAACGAAGCCGGTCGAAGCCCAAATGGACTTCGGCAACGGTAAAGAAAAGTGCGTAATGGTAGAAATCCACATTGGAAGCACTTCTTCAACTCAACCCGACAAAGACCAAAGTGCAGCAACAGGGGGATACAACTGATGGCTGGTGTCATTAAACTGTATATTCACCCCGATGGAAGAACTGTCTACAAGATAGACGGACTTCCCGACCTAGAGTGCGATACTCTTGCTGCGGCGATGATAGTCGCTTCCGGCGACAAAGATGCTAAAGTCACTAAGACTGAAAGTGTCCAAGCCGGTGGCGGTGGAAACCGCAGTGAGTCCGTACATAGAGGTTAAACAGGGGGTAACCCCAACTAGATAGATTATAGGAATGAAATTGTGACCCGTATACTGAGGAAAGTACCTATGACGTACCCGACCTCTACGAGGTCTCTAAACACACAAAACACTGCGTGATTACAGAATACACACAAGTGAAAGGTTCTCAGACTTGAGAACTTTCACAAACGCTGTACTGTTCTCACTAAACGCGGCTGAAGCGCAGGGCGAAGCCCTTCGTAGAGGTCGGGAAAAGTGTTGTTGGTAAACAATCCAGTTGATGACTGGATTCATGAGAAGATTTAGTTCTTCTGAAAGGACCAGTAGTGATATTG
>Ga0209631_10005941_pt1 | contig 12712 bp, 11 predicted proteins | sample COG_08_FD_184752 | JGI IMG/M metagenome (GOLD analysis project Ga0209631, IMG submission 184752) | Pelagic Microbial community sample from North Sea - COGITO 998_met_08 (SPAdes) (version 2) | ecosystem: Environmental > Aquatic > Marine > Neritic zone/Coastal water | place: Helgoland, sampling... | reverse complement strand
CGTCTTTAATCGGAAACATGTTTTGTGTGATAATATCACCCGTATCGATGCCCTTATCTATATAATGAACAGAGATTCCAAACTCTTTTTCGTCGTTAATCAGTGCCCAATTTAGTATATTGCGCCCACGATAATAAGGAAGTGCCCCAGCATGACAATTGATAGTTTTTAACTTCGGTAATTCATATGTCCGAGGTCTAAATATTTGATTAAAGGACATTGAAACAAAAATATCAAATTCGAACTTTTCCATAACCATATGAAATTCTTCGGAGTTGATATTCTCATGCCACAAACATGGAATTTCGAGTTCCTCTCCCATGCCTAAGAGGACGGGATCCCGCGTATCATAACGAACACATATAAAGACAACTTCAAATGCTTGATCAGAAATTAGCAATTTTAACGCTTCATGCGCCCACGGGCCATCGGCAAAGTATCCTATCTTAATCTTATTCATAATTCACGCTGCTGGGGATATTGACAACGCGCTGCTCTAACCATTCGGAATTCTCAAGCGTTCCATGGGGTGCGTGTTGATACATCTCTAATTTATTCATCAGTCTCCAAATGGGCCGAGTCATGACATTCGCATTATTCGTTGCCTCCAAGAAGGCGTCTCTTTCCTGTCTGTCTTTTAGAATCAACGCATTCAGCCAATAATTCGAGCGTGAATTGACTGGCTCTGTGATAAAGGTCGGCTCCTGTGTATCAAAATAAGCCGCATAAGTCTCGGCTAGCTTTCTTTTGCTGATTAGGAACTCATCAAGCTGCTCCATCTGGGCACATGCTAGCGCCGCATTTAAATTCGGCATTCTATAATTGTACGCAATCTCATCGTGAACAAAATCCCAACGGTGCGGAATCTTAGCGGTGGTAGTGATGTGCTTGGCCCGCTTGGCTAACTCCGGATCGTTGGTGATGATGGCCCCACCGCCGCCACATGTGATCGTCTTGTTGCCATTAAAGCTAAACACACCCATGTCTCCAAAAGTCCCGGTGTGCTTTGACTGAAATAGACTGCCGAGCGATTCAGCGGCATCTTCAATCACAGGCAGTCCATACTCCCGGCAAATAGAGACAATTTCATCGATTCGACAAGGATGTCCGAAGGTGTGCATCGGTAAACAAGCGGTGATCGCCCTGCCCGTTTGCTTATTGACCAACCGACCTGACTCCGCGTCGAATGTGGCTTGCTCCACCAAGAAATCGCGGAGTGCATCTGCAGAGAGCCCCATAGTGTCGCGATCCACATCCACAAAACACGGAGTGGCCCCACAGTACGAAATTGCATTTGCAGTGGCGATAAAGGTTAACGACTGGGTGATGACTTCATCTCCGGACTCAACTCCAGCAAGCCTCAACGCAGTATGAATCCCAGAAGTTCCGTTGACTGTCGCGATTGCAAAATCAGCCCCAGTGTAGTCGGCGAGCATCGCTTCAAATCGATCGACATAGGCCCCTACGCTCGAGACGTAAGTTGAATCGATACAGTCGAGAAGATACTCTTTCTCACGCCCATTGAAACGTGGCTCATGCAAGGGGATGAAATCGGAAGTCCCAAATTGAGATTTGATAAACTGGATCGTTTCTTCAAACATAGTTTTCAATATAGAATGGTTACTTTTAGTGACTTTACTGTCACCTAATTCGCCTGATTACGCGGCGTATCGACATTGCTCCCGCGCTCGAAGGCGCGATTCACGAGCAGTCATTTACTCTTTCTGCGCAGCGGCCAAGCACGCTTCCGCCATTGGTCGCGGGGCTGCACAGCGACGAGAAAAGGGGGCCAGCGGAACTGGAGAGAGTTGTACTGCATAAGGGAAATACCTTAGCGGAAAGTTGCGAAGATGCAGGCGATCGTGGCTTTGTTCAAGAAAAAATGAACAAAGTGAATAAAGAGGTGGGACCAGCGTTGCTGGTGTGGGAAAGTTGAAAGTATAAAAGTAGTAAGGGGCTGAGAGTTGGGAGACCTGACGAAGCACGACAGTGCAAAGATGCTTCTGAGCCTCGCCTTAAGGGTAGCGAATGGAATGAGTCGGGGGTAAAGTGTCTACGGACGACGCGGAGGACTTGGGTAGTGTACCATTCAGTGCAGTGGTCGCGCAGAGGCGCGGTGGCGCTGAGCTGGATAAATGAAATACGGTGCTCCCCGACCTGACGATCGATGCCCCTCCAATGTTTCATTCAGTCTCAGCTTTGTATTACGCCCTTGGGTGCAGGTCTCAGCCCCCCCACTACTCGATCACCAAAAAGCGATGGTACATATTTGCGGCATAGCGTTGATTGTGGCGGATGCGGAAGCCTTGCTGCTCGATGTCTTGGACGACCCGCTTAAGCGGCGTCTCCTTTTTGTTGATCTCCCAATAGTGCTGACCGTCGAATATATGAGTTTTTTTGAAATAAGGCCGTGGCAGAATGAAGTCGCGAATCCCCCGCCCAGGGATCGAAATCCGCGTCGGATACCCTGCTGCTGCATCGGGCAGCGACACGATCACCGCCTTGCGCGCGACGCGACGGAGCTCCTGTAACGCAGGAATAAAGGACTCGTAGGGCAGGTGCTCCAACACTTGAAAGGCACAGCACAAATCGAAATAATTGTCCGCAAAGGGTAGATCCAGCACACTACCGACCACATCGGGCTGCAGGTCTTCGGCAATATCGACTGTGGTGACGGAAATGCCTTCTCGCGCCATCACCTGCTTGTAGAATCCTGGCCCCGCTCCGACTTCAAGAACTTGGCTCGGCTGATAGTTCAGGCTCAGGTCGACTTGCCGCCACACGCTGCTCCAGCGATCAGGTGACATATAGGCTTTAAAGGCGTAGTGACTGCGTTCAACTTGCATCATCAATAAGATTAAAATTTAGCCAATCCAAAGAACTCGACTCAAGCCCTTTTGGATACCAACGCTCTGCAGCCCATCCCAACCAATAATGTGGGGCGATTGGAAGTTGCTCGCGAGGATGAGAGAACATTGAGCCCCACCAAGCGAACGAAGATGCTGAGAGCACTCCAGTGTGACAGAGCGACATAATCGCTAAATCAATCTCTTGCGAATTCTCAGAAACACAAGAGCGAGGACAGTTCACTGCAAAGTCTCTCGCATAGGCGACATCGTCACTTAAAATACAAAAAAAGGCATTGGGGATCGTCCTTGTAATGCGTGCCATCGCCGCTCGATAATATTCATTTGGCAGCACGGCGGCCTGATTGTGGAAGATCTTGTATTCCAAATAATCGCCACGTCGGATATGTACGAAAACGGGAACCAGGCGGGGCTCTACGACCGCACTCAGCCAAACCCGCGCCTGTTCGATAGACGCACCATTTATATGTAACTGCTTCACTGCGGCAGCGCTTCGTTCTGCATTCTGATAATAGCCCAAATCCACAAAAGTCACAGGTAAAATACCCCCCTGCTTTCGAATCCCCCCCGTGTCCACTCGACGATCCGCCTCTAAATGATAATCTGGCTCGATTCGTCCGAAAACCCGGGATCGCCCTAATAACCGGCCCATTGGTAGTAATACTCGATTAAACAATCGATGCATCCACTTCGACGTGCGGGGAATGCGTAAAATGGACCTAGAGGAAACCGCGCATGCACTCAACGCCTCATTGAAATCATAGAGCACTAACCATTCTCGCTCACCCCGCTCGGTCAGCGCAAAAGCTAGCTGAAACAGTTGGTTCCCTAAGCGTCCATTACTTTGAATAATCAACATCGTTTGTTATAAAGTCCCATTTACTATCCGAGTGTAAAGATGCCGCCCTACAACCCAAGGCGCACCGAGCATCAAGCGAACATTCGGGCGAGTCGCAGGTAACAACGATGGCACCAACAAAACCGTCATAATAATGGACAGCACACTTGCAACTGCAGCCCCCGGAATACCATAGATACGAATGAAAAATGCATTGAGTATCACATTGCAAAGCAAGCCGGAGCTGGTGAACACAACCGCCCAACGCTGCTGGTGATGAACATGCAACCAGCGGCTCGACAGTATTCCCAAAGCAGCAAACAACGTTTCAAAAATACGGATTTGAGCGATTCCGGCTGCCGCGCGAAAGGGCTCCCCAAAGATATAAATTACTAAAGGCTCTGCAAACAACAAGGTGCAGAGAGCCACCAGTCCACCGATCCCCATAAAACTGGAGTAGAGCAAAGCCATTCGGAACCTAAAACGATCCTCATTATCCGCCTTGGCATTCACTAATGCGGGGAAAAAAGAAGCCGCACACACACTCGGCAAGATTAACCAGACCTCGGTGATCCGAATACCAACGCTATAAACACCAACTTCTGAAGCATTCAGCAAACTACCGATCATCACCTGATCAATTCGCGCATAGCCAACTACAGCTAATCCTGAAAATATCAATGGCCAGGACGCCGCCCAAAGTTCCCGAGCATTCTCAAAATTCGGCATGACACATAAGAATCGAACAGAGGATGGTCTTAAATTCTGATACAATAATCCCGCTAATATCGCACGATCCGCAATCAATGCCCAAAGAAAAGTACTCACTCCAGCATCCACTTGTATCAGCCAAAGTTTTAGTCCCGCAGATAACAATAACTGAAAAATGACGCGAGGCGCCATCACATGCGCCTCCACTCGCGCTTGATAGTAGAGACTAATAACTTCAAAGCCCTGCCACAAAAGAAGAACTGCCGCAATTTCGATTGCAGTAGTTGAATGGCTCTCAGGCGCCAGGACCGCGATAGCAACAGTAATGGCAAACAACAATAATCCGGCAGCGGTCTTCATCCAAAAGGCCGTTGATAATAAACACGCTTGAACCTCAACGGAGACAGAGATCAGTCGTTGAACGAGCACTATATCTAAACCTAACTTCGCGATGGGTGACATCAGCATCACCAGAGCAATTGCAAACGCATAAATACCATAATGCTCCGGGCCGAGATGTCGCGCAATCAACACACCAATCAATAAACTGGATACCGCTGCGGCACATTGCTCCGAAAACATCCAACAAGTGTTTCTCGAGTAGCGTCGAAACCTTTTTTTTGATAAATTCAACAACGTAGTCATCTAGTGAAATGAGACATATTCTCTTGCTGCAAAAATGCGAATTAACTCGATGGCAGTATCTTACCTCGCAACCAACTGAAACAAGCGACCCAGTCTTCGGCACGCACAGGCCCGAGAAAGCGAGTGATTGCCCTATAAATTAGCGGACCTGGAATACAATAACGCGGCGACAATTCACTCGCTTTATCGAAGTATAATTTTGCCTTAATAGAGGCGCCCTCACGCACAAGTCCGCGCCCAATCTCCCAGAGCCGCTGCGCCATACGAGTCTTAACCTGATCCGGCCACATTTCCGGATACGACTGGTTCAAAAGCTCCGTATGCTTTGCGTTCAATTGCAGAAAGTAATTTGGATCATTCCCCGAGAAACCTTTCGACGAAATACGATACTCCGATGCATGTATCCTATAATACAATACGTCGGCGGGAAAATGCACGAATGTGACTCCCTGCAACGCCAAACGGAAATGTAAATCAAACTCCTGACCACGTGGAAGGCTGATATCAAATCCGCCAACGGAACGCACATTCGACATCTGGTGCAAGACTCGCCCGGTCAAAATATTTTGTCCAATCAGTGCCGCAGGAGGCACCAGCCCGGGCGGCAGATAGCTTCTATCATGCAGCAGTAATACCTCCTGCTGCATCCATCGTGCATCTCCATACAAAGCATAACCTTCTCCAAGCTGATCCAACTCTAAGGACATCCCCTGTAACGCATCGGGATACAGCAGGTCATCGGAATCCAAAAAGAGCACAGACTCTCCCCGCGCAATCGCAAGTCCTGCATTTCTTGCGGCTGGCGCGCCTTGGTTGTCCTGAAAGATCGGCCGAATACGATCGCCATACGATTTGATCACATCACGAGACGTATCCGTCGAGCCATCATCCACGACGATCACCTCAAGCTCGACACCCTGCTGATCGAGCGCGCTGTCGATCGCCTCTCGCAGAAATTTGGCTCCATTGTAGTTGGGGATGATGACTGAAATCATGGAGACGAGATTAGAAACCTGAGGGCGGAGACTTGAGGACGGAGGGCGGAGACTTGAGAAGAGGAAACGCTGAAACTTGGAAAGAGGACGAAATGGAAAGTGCGTATTGAGAGAGGCTGATCAATTATTATTAATGACTGCAGGATGCAGCGGTTCGCTGCGGGGGCCAGCTGAGGTGAAGGTGGAAAGAGGAACCGTAGGCCAAAATAGAAGCGGCTTCCAGCCGCTTGCCTCTGCATTAAAGCGGCTGGAAGCACGCTTCTACTTACAACGAGTGCGACGAAGAAAAGTGAGAGCAGCGTGCTATCTTTAGTGAAACAGCATCGCAGCTTTTTGCGAATAATTGGCACCCCACTCCTGTGCGTATCCCAAAGCACGTTGCGATTGCTCCAAACGCTCTGCCAAAGCTTGATGCGACAGCTGCTCCAACGCAGCAGCCCAAGTGCTAAGATCTTCCAAGGGCAAATCCCAGCCGACTCTTTGAGACTGCAAGTCGCGCCAGGGCGTCTGGTCACTGATCAACACCGGAATGCCTGCCTGCAGCGACTCCAACACGGTGTAGCTGAAGTTCTCCGTCAGGCTGGGCATCAGGAGGGCGTGGTAAGAGAGGCCTGAGACTTGAGGGATGAGACTGGAGACTTGAGGGGGAGGAGATGAGGAGGAAGGTGGGAAAGTGGGAAGGTTAGAAGGTGCTTGCGGAGGGCTGAGGGATGAGACCTGAGAGCTGAGACTTGAGGGTTGCAGGCGTGCTTGGAGCGCCTCGGGTGATAACTGACCAATGAAATTGACTTGAATCGTGCTTGGCAGTTTGGCGCTGAGGCTGTGCAGCTTTGCTTCGTAAGCAGCACTACCGGAACCAATTAAATCGTAGACCACGGCTTGATCGGGGTGCGCCTGCGCGAATTCTTTGAGTAGCTCAAAGGCAAACGGTAGATTTTTCTCCGGCGACAAGCGGCCGAAATAGACCAAGCGGAGAGAGGTGGAGGGAGAGCTGAGAGGCGAGACCTGAGACTTGAGGGATCCAGCTTTGCTGGAGTGTGAAGGTGGAAAAGTATTAAGGTGTGAAGGGAGAGCTGAGGGCGGAGGCCTGAGACTTGAGGGAGGAGCACTGAGCGTTGGGGGTTGTTCGTTGTTGGTTGTTGGTTGCCCTTTGCTTTCCACATTTGCGCTTCGTCCACTTGTTCCGGTTCGCTTCGCGCCCGGTCTTGTCGTCACTCCGTTCCTCGGAACACTATCACTCACAATGTCACTCGCCAAAGGCGCACGCGGTGCCATCGGCACTTCGCGGATCTGTGCGGCTGCGCCAAACACGGCGTGGATCTGCTCAGACTCGCGCTCAGAGGCGGCGTGCCAAATGACGTCGCGATAGAGGCTGCGTACTTTCGCATAAGTCAACCAGGCTTGCTTGCGCACGCGATGAAACGCCAAGGCGGCTGCAGAAAGATTGCCGTGCGGGGCGAGCAGCACCGGGATTGCCTGAAGCGCACGCTCCTTTTGGCGCAATTTGAGATAGGTCCGTGTCAGCTCGGGTAGTGCGCCGTTCAAATAAATCCAGTCGGGCTGAACGAGTTGAACTTGTTCCAACAGTTGCGCAGCTAGATTCTTGCCATCCGTATAATAAACCGAGGCCTGCGCCTGCGGGTGCCAGGCATTCGGCTCTAGCTCGGTATACGCGATGGACTCCAAGTAATCATGGTTGCGGGTGAAGATAAAAAACTGGTGCTCGGGATGCAGGTGATCGACCAAATTGATTAATGCCCGAACAGGGCCACCGCCGAGGGTGCCGGGTAAATAACTTTCGATGCAGACGAAGATTTTCAAAGTGTGCTACGCCTACGGCGTGATGATTAATGACTGATGATTAATAGGTGATGGCGAAGCAGTCTCACCGCGGTGACCTGCGATTATGGAGTGAGAGAGTGGCTGGGGTTGTGCTGTTTTTTAACCGCTTATTTCCGCTTATTGGGTCTTCGCGATGCTTCGCCCGCACGAGCCGGGGCCAGTTCGGCAGACCTCGCAGACCATCTACGTGCTGCTCGCACTCCGTGGACGCTTATTACTGATACCATCGGTAATATTAGATCTGAAAGCTAAGAAAGTAGACCTGAATTTGAACCAACCGCTTCGCTAGAGAGCACAGAGCGGTCAGCTGCAGAGTTGAAATTTAAGTTGAGAGTTTTAGGGTCACTGAGGTGGCTTGGATTGGCCTGTTGGCGATCCTTTCATAAGCGTAAATAAGCGGTTCCCGGCGCAGCCGGTCTGGGTTACCTGACTTTGGTTCGTGGCTCTGGAAATAAGCGTTTATAATCGGGATAACAGAAATCACATCAGAAAAGCCCAATCATTCGTAATTTCGCTATCGCGGGCACCGCTCATTAACGCTTATTTAACGCTCATTATAAAGAATATGAATAAAGAGTATCTAAGTGATGAAGGTTATGAATTGATGGGCTCAGCCTTCGAGGTGCATCGAGAGATAAGTGGCGGCTTATCTGAAGAAATTTATCAAGAGAGCTTGGAATGGGAGTTGGGCTTGCGCAAGATCCCCTTCCTGCCGAAGTCAGAACTGAAAGTTTACTACAAAGGACATCTGCTCAACAAACGTTATATTCCGGATCTTCATGTCTACGGTGCGCTCATCGTAGAGCTCAAAGCTGTCAAAGCGCTGAACTCAGAGCACGAACAGCAACTACTGAACTATATGCACATCACAAAGAAAGCAGTGGGTTATTTGATTAATTTTGGTCCGCCTTCTGTGGAATGGAAACGTTTCATCCTTAAAGAATACATTCCAAAGCAATAATAAGCGTTCAATAAGCGTTAATAAGCGGTGCTCGGCGCAGCCGGTCTGGGCTTTGTAATGCTAAGATCAGTCATCACTCATACTGCCAGTTAAAATTGATTTGAGCCGCTCTACGCCGGCTTCAGCAGTATAGGCTTCGGCACGCTTGCGATTTTCGCAGCGTTGCAAATCAGTCAAGGGACCAAGCCGTAACGCATCCGATAAAATTGTCGGCCACATTCTCTCAGCTTCAGTCGGTAACTTGAACGAGTCTAAGGCCAAATCAGCCGCACCGCATGCAGTGCTGGCAATCGGTTGGCAGCCATGGCGTAAAGACTCTGGAATCGTCATCCCCCACCCATCCGCACGACTCGGCTGAATCAGATAATCTGCGACGGCATAATAGGCTCCGACTTCTCCTGCAGGGACAGTGGCATGCCACTCAATCTTTGCTGCAATACCCAAGCGTTCTGCTAATAATTGTAGCTTACGCCGAACCGGACCCTCGCCAAGTAAAGTCAGATGCCAGTCATATTCTTGGTCACGAAGGGCTGCAAATGCACGCAGCATTCGGTCTAAGCCTTTAAGTGAGATCAATCGCCCAACATACAAGAACTGAACTTTAGAATTCTGCTCAAGATGCATCAGTTCGGGAAACTCAGACAGTGGCTGATCATAATAAGCAAACCGATATACCGGCACGCGGCGCCGTAGAATACTCGAATAAAAATCAACGCCTCGTTGCCCAAGCGCCAACACACCATCTAACTGCGCACTCAAAGAATACCCATTCCATCGATATTTCAACCATCTCAGATAGCCCGCGTATCCATACTGCGGTGGCGCCTCAGCATATGCAAAGACACGGCTTTTTCGCTGACGCGAAAATCGCCCAAACACTTCCCAAAGAGTCCCGTGCGTCTTGAAGCCGGTAAAGATATGCAGATGCTGCGCACTATCTTGAGGCTGTTCATTGGGCTTAATTCGCTCGCAACAAACCCCTTCAAAGCGTGGTGCTGGCCAGCCTGACTTTTGGAAGTCTTTAGGTAGATCTTGCTCCACTTTTAATGTGACCGATTGCACCCAATCAGCCCGAGCGAGCAGATTTAAAAACCCTTCCTGATGAAAGCTAGGGATGGGTTGCCAGAAGACTAGATGCATACTGAGAGCTGAGGGGAGATTTGATAGTGCCGCATGAAACCAACTTAAATTTAATCGCCGACGACCTGTTGGAAGCCTTTGAGCACACGTGTGACCACGCTCGACCAACGATAACGCTCGGCACGGGCTCGACCTTTTACAATTAATTGCTCCCGCAGGGCCTCATCTTCAACCACTGCCTTTAAGCCCTGGATGACCGATGCCGAATTATCAGGATCGATCCATACGGCTGCACCCGCCAACACTTCGGGGAGTGCGGTGCTCTGCCTTGCGACAATCGGCAAGCCCAGCGCCATCGCTTCGACGCCAATAATACCAAATGATTCTACCGCAGGCACATAGAGTAAGGCAGAGGCGCGTTGCATCTCGATCGCCAAATGCTCAGAACTTAAAAAGCCATGCCACAGCACATTATCCATGGCCCGCAGTTGCCCCACCCAAGGCTGTTCGTGCCGATCGCCGGCGATCCAGAGCTCGGCCTCTGGCATCTCCCGTTGCAGCACGCGGGCGACTTGAACTAGAGCGGCTGCGCCATCAAATGCATTTGCGCCGCCGATGGATAAAAAACGTAGCCGCCGCTTAGGCGGCGTCGCACCGCCCGCTTTGGGTAGCCCGAAAAAAGCCTCCCCTGCACCATTATAAACGGTATACAGGTCTGCAGGATCAAATCGAAATCGATTGACCAATTGATCCTTCAAATAATCCGACACCGACAGCGACAGTTGACAACGTTGGCGACAACGGCGCAAGAACCACGCTTGCTTGATTCGCTCCCAACGATAACGAGCGCTCCCGTACCGCTTTAACGTAAGGGATGGCTCAAAATATGGAATCCCGTGGATGGTATTCACAAAAGGGATACGGGTTAAGCCTAGGATCAGTTCCATCGGCGCATAGACTAGATCGCGCCCCGCACAAATTCGATCCAAGCTCCACATCGAGGTGATCCCATAGAGCAAACGATTGCCCTTGTTGGACAACGGCAATACCACGACCTGCAACGCTGCCCAACCATGCGCTTGCGACTGCGCCTGCCAGAGTGTGACCTGATCCTTCGCCAGTAGCACACGCAGATCGCAATCAGACCGCGCCTTCAAACCATTGAGCACTTCGATGACATGCTGGCCGACCCCGGTGTGACGCTCGGGAATCGTGGCGCGCAGGTCCCAATAAATGTCGATCTTAAACATTGCCAAGCCGCTCAAGCTGGTAGCTACCGTCGAGAATCCGCTTCGTCCACTCCTGGTTGTCTAGATACCATTGCACCGTTTTACCGAAGCCGCTCGCAAAGTCTTCTTTCGGCTGCCAGCCGAGTTCGTCTCTTATTTTGCTGGAATCGATTGCGTAGCGCATGTCGTGGCCAGGGCGATCTGTCACGAAGGTGATCAAATCCTGGAAGGATTTGTTAGATGGCTGAGACTTGAGGTCTGAAACCTGAGATTTTGAATCGGATGACTGATCTTCTACTGCGGACGACGCGGAGGTCATCCCTCCCGGTGCGAGTTGCTCCATCAAGGAACACAAAGTGCGCACCAGCTCGAGATTCGTCCGCTCATTGTTGCCGCCGATATTGTAGGTCTCGCCGACGCGGCCTTTGCTGAGCACGGCATACAGCGCTTCGGCGTGGTCCTTTACATACAGCCAGTCGCGGATGTTCTCGCCTTTGCCATACACTGGGATCGGTTCGCCGCGCAGGCATTTTAGAATGACCACGGGGATCAGTTTCTCAGGAAATTGGTACGGTCCGTAGTTGTTGGAGCAATTAGTCACCAGTACCGGCAGGCCGTAGGTGTCGGCCCAGGCCCGCGCGAGGTGATCCGACGCGGCCTTAGAGGCGGAATACGGTGAGTGCGGGTCGTAGGCGTGCGTCTCGGAGAAGCCGGGCGCGTCCGGCGCGAGCGAGCCGTAGACTTCGTCGGTGGAGACGTGCAGGAAACGGAACGTTTCCTGAGAGGGCTGAGACTTGCACCCAAGGGCATAATCAAGGACTGAGACCTGAGACGTAAGTGATCTCCAATACTGGAGACTCGCTTGCAGTAGGTTAAATGTACCGACGATATTGGTTTGGATAAACTCACCGGGACCGTCGATCGAGCGGTCGACGTGGCTCTCGGCCGCGAGGTGCACGACAGCGTCGGGCTGGTGCCTCTGAAAGAGATCTGAAAGCTGAGAACCGAGAGCTGAGATATCAATTTGCTCGAAAGTATAGTTCGGATTGCCCTCGAGGTCGGCAAGTGACTCTGAATTGCCAGCATACGTCAGCTTGTCGAGATTGATGACGCTGGCGCCCTTCTCTTTAATCAGCAGACGAACGAGATTGGACCCGATGAAGCCGGATCCGCCGGTGACTAAAATTTTCATCATTCTAATTTAATGTTTAGAAAGAGATCGCAAAAGCACGACAGCCCGCGGCCAAGCACGCTACCGCCATTGGTCGCGGGGCTGCGCAGCGACGGAAAAAGGGCCAGCGGAACTGGGGAGAGGTGGGCTGCATAAGGGAAATACCTTAGCGGAAAGTTGCAAAGATGCAGGCGATCGTCGCTTTGTTCAAGAAAAAATGAACAAAGTGAAAAATGAGGTTTATAAGACTTGAAGGAAAAGAGACTTGAGGTCTGACGGGGCTGAAACCTGAGGTAGGAGAGAACAGACCTGAAAGCGGCGTGGATTAAAGCGCCATACAGGGCCTTGGCTCGCGCAGAGGCGCGGTGGCGCT
>Ga0209631_10005937_pt1 | contig 12722 bp, 15 predicted proteins | sample COG_08_FD_184752 | JGI IMG/M metagenome (GOLD analysis project Ga0209631, IMG submission 184752) | Pelagic Microbial community sample from North Sea - COGITO 998_met_08 (SPAdes) (version 2) | ecosystem: Environmental > Aquatic > Marine > Neritic zone/Coastal water | place: Helgoland, sampling... | reverse complement strand
GATTGTGAATTTCCTTCAAATGGAAGCTATCCATACATCATGAATGAATTAGATAGTCTAGATATTGATACTAATAATGATCTAGAAATTCTTAACCAAATTTTATAATTGTTTTATAAGAAGGTAAACAATAAAACTAGAGACCCCAGTAATAATGACTATAAATATTACTCTTTAAATCCCACTATATCTTCTGGGATAATCTGCTGATCTGTATTAATATCATTTTTAGCTATCATGCCTAAGATTTTATTAAAATTATCAGCCAATAATTTCCCATTACCAGGCCTTTTAACCCATATATTATCAAGTGAGAAAACTTCTCCAATCTTAATAGGCTTAATACTAACTATAGAAGCATAAGCGAAATCTATTACTGGTTTTTCTGCCGGTAAAATAGTTTTTTTTCCTCCTCTAGCCTCCCATACTTTAATTGAACCATTGATCAAATTCTTCAATTCTTCTGGCTCTATAGATATGCCTGTATCTGGACCTGGCCATTCTCGACTTATAGTAAAATGTTTTTCTAGGATGCAAGCTCCTAAAGCGATTGCTCCTAAGCATGTTTCGATTCCCATAGAATGATCAGACAATCCTATAGGGTGATCTTTAAAATTATTTTTTAAGTCTTCGATAGCTCCTAATCTAACATTGGTATAAGGAGTTGGGTACATACTCGTACAATGTAATATTGCAAGAGGACATTGATAATTTTCAATTATTTTCACTGTTCTAGAAATAGAATCTATATCATTCATTCCAGTTGATAAAATAATAGGCCTTCTTTTAGAAGCTATATGGTTTATTAAAGGTAAATTATTACATTCTCCAGAACCAACTTTAAAAGCGGGAACTCCCATATTTTCAAGCCTATCTGCAGCTTCTCTTGAAAATGGTGTAGAAAGATAAGTTATATTTTTTGTCATACAGTATTTTTGTATTTTTATCTCTTCTTCTTCAGATAGCTCACACCTTTTAATAATATTCCATAAAGGTTCATCTGAAATATCTCCCGGCGGCATATCTGTTTTAAGCATTTCTTTATCAGTAATATGTGTTTGAAATTTAACTACTTCAGTACCTGCATTAAATGCTGCATCAACTAATGATATAGCTTTGTCAAAATCACCTTCATGATTAATTCCTACTTCAGCAAGAACTAAAGGGGGAAAATCAGGACCAATTTCCCTATCATTAATTTTAATAGAAATACTCATATTATTCATATTACTTTATATTTTGTTTTAATATATAACAAAAATAGTTATTTAAATTATTTAATATAATAAACTATAAATTTTTGGAATGAAAGACTTTTAAAAAAAATAAAGTAAATAATTCTTCTAATGAAAGGTCAATTGATATAGATTATTATAATCAATTTTTAACGACCGAAAATATTTTCAAAGAGACATTAAGCTATAAAGAAAGCAAATGATATGAATGTTAATCCTAGAATAATAGCTCGTCTGGATGTAAAAGGTGAGTTCGTAGTAAAAGGTATTAACCTAGAAGGAATAAGGCCTGTTGGAAAGCCAGATGCATTAGCTAAAAAGTATTATAAGCAAGGAGTTGATGAAATAATATATATGGATGCCGTAGCATCTTTGTATGAAAGAAATTCTTTAATTAAGCATATAAAAGAGGCTGCAAAGCATATATTTATTCCTCTAACAGTAGGTGGGGGACTAAGAAATTTAGATGACATAAAGCAAGTGTTAAATAATGGAGCAGATAAAGTATCTATAAACACTGCAGCTATAAAAAACCCTGGTATAATAAAAGAGGCATCTGAATTAATAGGTAGTCAGTCAATAATAGTATCCATAGAAGCTAAAAAACAAAAAAATAATTCTTGGGAAGTCTATTATAATAATGGTAGAGAAAAATCTGGGATTAATGTAGTTGATTGGATAGATGAGGTGCAAAAACTAGGAGCAGGCGAAATACTTATAACTTCTGTGGATCATGAAGGCTTACAAAGAGGTATGGATTTAAAATTATTAAATACTATTAAAAATAAATCAAAAATCCCAATAATATTTTCAGGAGGTATTGGAAATATTAATCATATTAAGGAAGTTATTGAAGATGTTGATGCTATAGCAATAGCGAATTGCCTACATTATGATAAATTAAATATAAGTGAAATTAAAGACTATTTTAATATCAAAAGCCATTTGGTAAATTAAATGAGGAAAGTTACTATAGTAGATTATGGTTTTGGCAATATTTTTTCCGTAACTTCTGCACTTAAAACATTAAATTATAATGTAATACTTACTAATAACCCTGAAGAAATTATAAAATCAGATATTATACTTTTACCAGGAGTAGGTGCTTACAAGCAGGCAATAAATAAGTTAATTACCTCGAATATAGATCAAGCTATCTCGCAATTCCTTATTAGAGGAGGTATGTTAATAGGTATTTGTTTAGGTTATCAACTTTTATTTGAAGAAAGTGAAGAATTTTCTATTACAAAGGGGTTAGGTATCTTAAAAGGACGAGTAATTAGCTTAAATAATTTTAAAAATGATACTGACAAAATACCAAATATTGGATGGAGGTCTCTAATAAAGCCAAATGGATTTTCTAGCTTAAATTATAATACAGGAAGTATGGTTTATTTTGCTCATTCTTTTTCACCTGTTTCTTCAGATGAATCAATAGTAAGCTCTTACATATCATTCGGAGGAAATAAAATCCATACTTCTGTTGATAATGGACAAGTAGTAGGCTTTCAATTTCATCCAGAGAAAAGTGGAAGTACTGGTTTAAATATTTTAGATTCTGTAATTAAAAAGTTTTAATAAATAATTATTGATAGGTTTTTTAAAAAACCTTAATAAGGATTAAATAATGTCAACATTAGAGATATTTTTAGGTAATAAATTAATTAGCTGCGATACAATAGTTCCTTTAATTTTGAGTTTAAAAAAAATTAATAATAACATAAAGGTTAATTATTATATATTTGATGATAGAAGTTTTTCAGCAATTAAAAAAAATGAGTTCTTATATTTTTCTTTAAGAAGTACAGGTAAAATTTACTTAAAAGGTACACCATATAAAAGTAATAATTTAAGAAAATATATTGCTAGAATTAAGACTCTCCTATTTATGTTAAAAATATTTGTTAAATTACTTTTAGGAAATACTAAAATATTTCATTTTGGTATATTCTGTCTTGGTCCATTTAAATTATTACAAATATTATTTTATAAAAATATATTTTTTGTGGAATCTAATTGCTGGGCAGGACACAAAAATGTAAAAATATTAGATAATATTATAACCACTAAAGAGTCTACAAAAAAAGATAGAATAATTATGTTGAGTAAAAATATTATCTATTTTAATAAAAATTATCTTAAAAATAATAAAACAAATAATATTAATCTAATTCTATTAGAAAACCCAAGAAAATTTAGAACTTGGCATGATCACGTTGTAAAATATGGCATTCCAAAAGTTAAATCACAATTAGAATCTTTAAATTATGATTATGACAAGGGGTACTTTGTATATATCTTAGGATACATTGGTAAAAATGACAGAATGAATCATGCTAATTCTCTTGAAATTTTAATACATAAAACTTTAAAATTATTAGATAAATATGGAAATGATATACCTGTTTTTATAAAACCACATATAATTACGGACATGATTCTTTTAAATAAAATTTTAAAAAAATATAATTATGATAATGTCCATATTACATATTTACATCCAGCCGCTTTATCAGCAAATGCAAAATTAGTTATCTCAAATTGTTTTAGTATTTCTCAAGCAGATGCAGATTTTTTTGGTGCTCAAACAGTAGAATACACAGATTATTCAAAAGCCGCTTTAAAGGCTACAAATGGTCAGTCAGAAAACCCTATTTATGTAAAGCATTTTATAAATAATGATGCTGAAATATTTAAAAACATTATTCAAAAATCACTAAGTATTAAGAGTCTAAACAATGTAAAATATATCTATGAAGATCAAAAAGAGTCTTCTGTAACTACTCAATTTTTTCTAAAATATTTTAGTTTATAAAAAAATTAAGGGTTATTATTTACCTGATGGGATAATACCCAGCTATTATTTTCTTTTTTCCATAATTTTTTTGACCTATTTTTGTCAATAATTTCCCAAAAATCATCATTAGATATATCCATATAATTAAGCATATCTTCTAAATATTTATTAGGAGCTTCTGCATCATATTTTTTTACTAATGAAACGCCTTCTTCCCTAGTAATTTTTTTATTTCTAATTTCTTGAGAAGCATCGTAACTTGCCCTGCCTAATCCAAATTTTATAAAAGAAGTAAAATAATGTAATGTATCCATTTTATCATCTATGCCTGAATATTTTGAATAGCTACCTTCTGTTCTTTCTGAATTAGGCATAAAACCAGTATTCTCTACAGCATAATAATACATTTCTTGAGGATCCCATTTTAAAAAATAGCCTAGGTAATGCATATTAAGATCTAAATTTTGTTTATTTTCTATGGGTTTATATAAACTTAAATCACTTTCTCTAATTTTATAATCTGTTATTAATTTATCAGCAGGTACACCTCCTATTAATAAATCTTTATTGTGTTGAGAGCCATGAAAGAACTTGTTGTCCATAATTGATGTTTCATTATCACCAACATCATTGCCATATTCTGCTTGATTTTCTCCATAAAAAATTAATGGAATTTTATTTTGTAATGCTAACCTAGGACCTACTATTTTTTGACCTATGATAAAAGGTTGAAAAGGGTGACATAAATTCTTAAAAGCTAATTTTGTAAGTAACCTATGAACTCTTCCATTAGGAGTAATTAACACATTATCAAACCCTCCTATTTCTATCCATTTTTGAAAATTTTGCCATCCAATCTCCGTATATTCATGGGGTGCCCATGTAACAGTTAATGGATTCATATTATATTTATATTTTAGAATATGTGAAGTAAAAGCGCTATCCTTGCCTCCACTACTTGGTATTATACAATCATATGAACCGTTTCTACTTCTGTATTTATCACATAATATAATTAATTCCTGCTCTCTTTTTTCCCAATCAATATTTTTATTTTTTTTCTCTGCATAATTACAAGCTGAGCAAATCCCCTTATCATCCATTATGATAGTTTGTTTTTTATTTATACTATCTTTATTAAACTCAACCACAGAAGAAGGCCGTTGATTAGAAATTACACATTTTTTGCAAAATACTACTGGTGTTTCTATATCCATAATACATCCATTTATAAAAATTTTAATTAATCATTAATATCAATTTTTCCATATTCAAACTCATTACAATCAAACCTAGGAAGTGCTTGTCGTCTATTTTTTAGATCATTATTATTAATATCACGACTTTCAACATTAACAGAAAATAAAACAGATTTATTATTTAAATATTGCTCTATTTCTTTTTTAAAACTATGAAAACCACCATATGGGTAGCAAAAAGTTTTATAAACCTCAAAATTTCTTAATAAGTCAAAACTATTATCTATTTCATTTTTAAATTCTTCTTCATTTAATCTAGACATAAGTCTATGGCTTACACTATGGCTTCCTATAACCATTCCAGATTTATATAATTCATTTATTTGGTTTAAAGACATATAGACATTTTTGATCATATCTTTTTCTTTGTTACCAAAAAAATTTATAAAAATATCATCTATAACATTATCTCTATATTCATATTTTATATAATAGTTTAAAACCCTCTTAAATTTATTTATGTAATCTGAATTTTCTTGTAATTTATAAGTAAGTTTTTCAAACTCTTCAACCAAATTATTATCTAACATAGTCACATCTATATATTTATCTAAAAAGTTACATGCAACCTTTCCTCCAAAAGATCCTAAAATTAAATGTATCTTATGTACTCCTAAAATTTTTTGGTTTATGTAAGGAGCAGTTGGAATATAGAAAATTGCATTAATATTATTTTTTTTTAAAATTGGCAATACGTAATTATAATGGGACAGTAAGCCATCATCAAAAGTTAGAAATATTTTTTTATTTAAGTTTACATCTGCATCAAAATTTTTAGCCTCACTACAATCTATAAAATCAAAACTGTTTTTAAAAACTTTTATTTGTTTTTCAAAATTTTTATAATTTAAATAACTTAGATATTTCATTCTAGGATTAAAGTCTTGAATATAATGATACATTACTGATTTCATTATAATATACCAAAGTTTACAATGGGGACCTTTTGATCTCTTTCCTTTTTATTAGATAAATAATTTTTTAACATTCCATTATTAATATTTTCATACATCGACACTAAACTTGTTTCATTAAAATCTTTTTTCTTATAAATTTTCTCATTAGCAATCTTCCATTGGGGTATAGAATTAATATTCTCTACTTTCGATAAAAGAAAATCTAGCTCTATAGTCATTTCTTTTATGAGCCTATTCCCAATAGTATGCACATTATCATAAGAGTATATATTTGGTCTTATTTGATGAATTATTGCACCTGTATCAATACCCGCATCTATATACATGTATGTAATGCCTAAATATTCAGGTTCATTATTTACTAATGGCCATATATTTGTACCTGCACCTTTATAATAAGGTGATAAACCTAAATGAATGTTTAAAAATTTTTTAGGAAACTTATTTATGATATTATCTTTAATAATAGAGCTCCCATAAGATACTATAATATCTGGTTTAGATTGGTAAAGTTTTTCCTGTAAAATTTTATCGCTATTAATAGCACCCTTATTCACAAAATGAGTATTTTTTGCTTCCTCACTATTTTCTACAAAAACCTCAAAAAAATCTTTTTCTGTATTCTCTCTTTGAATAAAATGATTTTTCTCTGCTGCAGTACTATTTTCATTATTTAACACTTGATTATATTGGCTATTATCTGCTTTTTCACATATACAAAATACTACTGATGAATTTTTAAAAATATTTACCATTCTTCTAAAAAAAATATGTCTGATTTCATTTGAGGTAATTAATGCTATTCTCATTATTGAAATCTTTCTATAAAAACAAGTTAAAAATCTATAACATTAATTCAAATTATTTTCTATAACCTTTTCTCGTTAGTTTAAGTATAGTTCATTCTGTGTTATTAAGCGTTAGGAATTAGATAGTCGTGGTATCAATAGAGTGGCTTAAAATAACGATGATTATATAACTCTCTGATACCCTTTCTCACCACAATCTGGGGTCCCATAAGGCATTATTAAATTTTCTACCTAGGTCTATAGCATGATTTACTATAGTAGAATCTATATTTTTATTATAGATTTTTTTTAGATGTTTAAGTTGTTCAATGTTATCACATCCAATTACAGGGGTCATACTTGGACATAGCTCTTTTACTACTGCAATTGCTAATTCTTCAGGTAGTACTTCAAATTTTCTAGATAATTCTTGAAATTTTTTTATTGGGCTTCTAAGGAGAGCTAAGTGATCAGGGATACTATCTATATCCATAAGAATAAGTCCTTGAATAAAAATGGACCGTACTAAAAGTTTGCCTCCATTATTTACAAAATTTAATATTTTTTTTGATGTAAGTATAGATTGATTAAATATATTGCCTGGAATTTGTAATAAATTAATATAGTCATTTTGAAATATATCTTTTTCATCATATATGGATAGTCCAAATTGATTAATTTTATTTTCTTTTAATAAGTTTTTAATAAAAGCATCAATATTATGTATATTTCTATTGTTAGGGTGATGTAAAAAAAGACCTTCAATATTTTTAACATTTAAATCATTCATTGATTTAGAAAAGTAATTATTAATTTCTTCAACATTTAATTTTTTTAGCTTAGGTATTTTAGTAAATATTTTTATATTATTTATATGTTTTCTTTTTCCAATTATTTTTTCAGAATTACCATAAGCTTGTGCTGTATCAAACATAGTACAACCAAGTTCTATAGCGCTATCAATAAATTTTACACCGGCTTTATCATTGTTTAATTCAGATGCTTTATTTATGCCGTATATTTGCCCAATTTGAGCGGCACCGATTATAAAATTTTTACCATTATTCATTTATTTAAGTCATGCCAGTCTTTTATTAATAGTTATTTTCAGGAGTTAGGAAATACCAAACTATAGAATTATTTTTCATTGAAATTCTTAAAGGACTAATCCAGTTAGGCGATATTTATTTTTTTAATTATATTTCCATTCCCAGTTTATTTTATTAATATCAGAAAATATTTTTTGGAAAAAATTGATTAATTTAACAGAAGGCTCTTCTGTAAGGTTTAGTTTTTCAATAGATATATTTAGTTTTTCCATTATTTCTCTCTTTATAACTATACTTTATTCAAGTTTCTCTATATTTTCTAATAAAAATATAATTATTTTAATATCTTATAATAGATATAGATATTTACATGATGTTTCTGAGATAGAATAGAACTATTTAATTAATATGATTTATTTATAATTGGTGTATTGAATGCTTGATAACAATAATATTAGAAATTTTGCTATCATTGCGCATATAGACCATGGAAAATCAACTCTATCAGATCGTATAATAGAATATTGTGGAACAGTAAGTAGTAGAGAGATGAAATCTCAGATTCTTGATTCTATGGATATAGAAAGAGAGCGGGGTATCACGATAAAGGCTCAGACAATTAGACTTGAATATAAGGCGCCAGATGGACAAGAATATATTTTAAATTTAATTGATACTCCTGGCCATGTTGATTTTTCTTATGAAGTTTCAAGATCACTTTCTGCTTGCGAGGGTGCTCTGTTATTAGTAGACGCAAGCCAGGGTGTAGAGGCTCAAACGCTTGCTAATACTTGGCTAGCATTAGAGGCCAATTTAGAAATATTGCCAGTATTAAATAAGGTGGATTTGCCAGCGTCAGACCCAGAAAAAGTTAAGTCTCAAATTAATGATCTTATAGGACTTGAGACTGATAATATTACGCGCGTTTCAGGAAAAACTGGCGAAGGGGTAAAAGATCTATTAGTAAGTTTAATAAATACTATACCTGCCCCTCAGGGAAATATAGATAAGCCATTAAAAGTTTTATTAATAGATGCATGGTATGATTCATATTTAGGCGTAATGGTTCTTGTACGTATTCATGACGGAGTTCTCAAAAAAGGAATGAAAGTATCTCTTATGAGGTCAAAAAGGGAATATCAGATTGAGCAAGTAGGTATATTAGATCCAAAGCCAAAAATTGTAGATAGTCTTTCATCAGGTGAAGTCGGCTTTATTACTGCTGCTATTAAAAGCGTATCAGATGCGTGGGTCGGGGATACAATCACAGATATGAAAAAACCTGCTTTAGAAGCTCTTCCTGGCTTTAAAGAAAGTATTCCTGTAGTTTTTTGTGGGTTATACCCTGTAGATGCAGGAGAATTTGATAAGTTAAGAGAGTCATTATCAAAATTAAGACTTAATGATACTTCTTTTCATCATGAAGTAGAATCTAGTGCCGCTTTAGGGTTAGGTTTTAGGTGCGGTTTTCTAGGTTTATTACATTTAGAGATAGTTCAAGAAAGGTTAGAAAGAGAGTTTGATCTTGATTTAGTTACAACGGCTCCTAGTGTTATTTATGAAATAAATATGCGAAATAATAAATTATTAAAAATACATAATCCTGCAGATTGGCCTGATGTTACTAAAATAGATTCTATTAAGGAGCCATGGATTAGAGCCACTATATTTAGTCCAGATGATTATTTAGGTAAAATTTTGAGTTTATGTAATGATAAAAGAGGTGTTCAGGTAGAGCTTAGCTATGTAGGTAAACGAGTTATGTTGATTTATGATTTGCCTTTGAATGAAGTTATATTTGATTTTAATGATAGCTTGAAATCTATTAGTAGAGGGTATGCAAGTTTTGACTATGAGATCAAGGCATATAAAGTAGGTAATTTAGTTAAGGTAAGTATGCTAATCAATTCAGACAGTGTAGATAGTTTATCATTTATTGTACATAGGGAGCATGCAGATACTAGATCAAGAGCAATTTGTGAAAAATTGAAGGAGTTGATTCCACGACAGCTATTTAAAATTGCTATTCAAGCTGCAATAGGAGGAAAAGTAATTGCAAGAGAGACTGTTAATGCGTTAAGAAAAGACGTTACGGCAAAATGTTATGGTGGAGATATTACTCGTAAGAAAAAGCTTCTAGAGAAGCAAAAAAAGGGTAAAAAAAGAATGAAGCAGGTAGGTAATGTTGAAATTCCACAAGAGGCGTTCTTAGCAGCTTTAAAAATAGATTTATAATGATTTTAATATTTAATACTAATTAATATAAATACGGCTAAAGAAAATAAAGCTAAAATTAGTAATATTGGAAGTCCTAGAACTGGATAAATGATACTATGCCATATACTAATGTCTAATATTGATTGAATAATTGAGCTTTCTAATAGTTTTTGAGCCCCGATTAGAGAGTTAACATGAGTATTAGCCCAAGCTTCTCCAATAGTTAGGTTTTTTTTTGTAAGATTAATTATAAATAGGGTTATAAAATTAATAAAAAAAATAAATTTAATTATTCTCATATTTTGGTATAGCTTTCATATATTAATATTTTTTATCTTATCATACTCTAGGAGTCTTAAATTGTTAAATTACATTCAAATATTACAATTAGTATCTTTTGCAATGTTGATGTCAGTAGGACAGATTTTATTTAAGAAAACTGCCTTGTCAATGTCTTCAAATGAAGCCCTCAGTTTATTTGATGGTATTATTAAAGCTATATCTATTCCATGGCTTTATTTGGCTTTATGCGTGTACGGTATAGCAACAGTATTTTGGTTATACCTCTTACAAAGGATTCCCTTAAATCTAGCATATCCTTTTTCTGCCCTTGCCATGGTTATAGTTCCTATTTTAGCTATGTATTTATTTGGAGAACGCATAAGTGCTTCTTATTGGATAGGTTTAGTATTAATCTTAGCAGGTATTATTATTATAGGACAATAAATTTAAGTTGACGTCCAACTATTCAACAAGGTATAAATAATACGTTCATATTATGAACGTATTATTTCTATTGGTGCTAAATGTTATGAATGATAAGGAAATTAAAAAAAATGATATGACTTTGAATCTTCTTTCTGCAGTAGATGCGGATAGTAAGATAACCCAAAGATCATTAGCTGCAGAATTAGGAATTGCATTAGGTTTAACAAATGCTTACTTTAAAAAATGTGTAGATAAAGGCTTAGTAAAAATTAAGCAAATACCTAAGAATAGATATTCTTATTATCTCACAAAAAAAGGGTTTACAGAAAAAACAAGATTATCAGCAGAATATTTAAAATACTCTTTTAATTTTTTTAGAGAAACAAAATTTCAGTGCGAACAATTAATTAAATTATGTGTAGATAAAAATTACTATTCAATAGTATTGTCCGATAAATCAGAATTTTCAGAAATATTAATATTAACAGCTATAGATACAGAAGTTAATATCGTTGGATTATTAGGTGAGGAGAATGATAATTATTGCGGAAAAAAAATAATCGATAAAATAGAAGTTGGGAGTAGTGTGAATGCAATAATCATGACTAAGCTAGATGAACCAAATATTAGGTATAAATTTCTAAAAAATAAATATAGTAAATACCATATAGTTGTTCCTAAATTTTTAGGCTTAGAAAGAAAATTATTATAATGAAAAATTGGTATGTTATACATGCTCTTTCTAATCAAGAGTTTAGAGCAAAGCTAAATCTACAGAGACAAAATTATTTTGTTTATCTTCCTCAATATATAGGTACCAGGAAGCACGCAAGAAAAGTAGAAAAAATAGTAAAGCCATTATTTCCGAGATATCTTTTTATACAATTAGATTTATTGCATGACAATATCTCATCTATTAACTCAACATTTGGAGTTAATAAAATAGTTGCTTTAGGAAAAGAGCCTAGTATTATTTCAAATGAAGTAATAAAGAATTTTATGGACCTAGAAGATAACAAAGGTAATTTAGATTGTATAGTTAACTCCAGATTTAAAATTGGTGAGGATGTTAAAATTAATGATGGTGTTTTAAAAGGCACTAATGCTATATTTATGGGGATTAATGAAAATCAAAGGGTTTCTGTTTTACTCAGTATGATGGGTAGAGAACTTAATATTTCCATGCCACGCTTATGTTTACAAACTTCTTGAGGTAATATGACTGATAATAATGAAATATATTTATTACAAATAATTATCAGTTGATTTATTTTAAAGGTGCCTATAATTTACATAGTATGTTAAGACAGAAAATAAAAAGAAAAATTCTTAGATTAATTGCAGCATATGGGTATAAAGTAGTTGATGTAAATCCAAATTCTACAAAATTTTTATATGAAGATAAACCAGATCAAGAAATATTATATTTAAATGTAGGTGCAGGCGCATGGTTTCATCCTTATTGGGAAAATTTTGATAATCCTAGAGCTGACTATAGTAAGTCTCTAAATTCTTCTTTAGATTTTGACTTAACTTCAGGAGATTCTTGGCCTATAAAAGATAATAGCCTAAAGTATAAAATGGCTAATACTAACTCTATAGACATGCTTAATGGATTTTACATTTGTTTAATTAATAGGCAATTTGTAAAATTTACAATATTATAACTTTATTATGAAAATAAATAAATTTATACATAAAGGTTATTTTAGTTCTTCCATTAAAGAAATGGATTCTGAAATAGAAAATATT
>Ga0209631_10005934_pt1 | contig 12726 bp, 11 predicted proteins | sample COG_08_FD_184752 | JGI IMG/M metagenome (GOLD analysis project Ga0209631, IMG submission 184752) | Pelagic Microbial community sample from North Sea - COGITO 998_met_08 (SPAdes) (version 2) | ecosystem: Environmental > Aquatic > Marine > Neritic zone/Coastal water | place: Helgoland, sampling... | reverse complement strand
ACCAGGAGATATGCTGGTTTATTCTGGCTGTGAGCTAGAACATTGGAGAGAAAAATTCAAAGGCAAAGAATGCGTACAGGTTTTTCTGCATTATAACAATCGTAAGACTCCAGGAGCGAAGGATAATATGTTTGACAAGCGTCCACATTTAGGTCTTCCTTCTTGGTTTAAACGATGATATAATTCTTAGATGGAGGCTGTGTCACCACCACATACCACACAGTCTCCTTTTAAGGATTATAATATATGTTTTTTGGCGGAACTTCATTTGCAGGAGCACCTTTTGGAGACTCAGGATTTAACCCTAACGCATTTGTAAGCGTAAGTGGGTCCAGAATTAATGAATCAACAGGTACAGTAGGTTTAGTAGGTAATGCTAATATTAGTGTTACTGGCAATAGACTTAATTTTACTATTGGTAATGTAACTATTATTGAAGGTACAGGTGTTATTGTATCTCCTGATGGTAGTCGTTTAAATCTTACAAGCGGTGATCCAACTATTGTTGGAAAAGCACTAACAGTTTTAACAGGGTCTAGAATAAATTTAAGCACTGGTACACCTACTTTTGCATTTAAATATCCTGTAACTGGAAGTCAAATTAATACAAGCACAGGAAATGTTACTACTGTAGGTAAAGCAACTATATTACCAAATGGTTCACGAGTAAACTTTAGCACTGGATCTGTTACTATATCTGCAGATGCAAACTTATCTGTTACAGGAAGCAGAGTCGATGTATCGGTAGGAAACGTTACAACTAAAGCAAATGCAACTGTAACAGTAACTACAAACAGACAAAATATTTCAAGCGGAACCGTAACTATTGTAGCAAAAGCAACAGTTTCTCCTACAGGAGAAAGGTTAAATATTGCAGATGGTTCTGTATTAATTAAAAAATGGGATGGTGTTGTACCAGGAGCTGAGATGACTTGGGCTCCAGTACAAACATCATTAGGATAATATATGTATTTTGGAGGAAGCACATTTGCCGGAGCACCATTTGCCGATCCAGGTGGTGTAAGTGTATTTGTTGCAATATCCGGAAATAGAGTTAATGTAAGCACAGGAACCGTAGGTATTTCTGCTTCTGCTAGAATATTACCAGGAGGTTCTGAAATAGAAATATCAGTAGGTAATGTAGTTGTTAAAATAGGTCAAACAGTACCTGTACAAGGATATAGAATAAACCTTGCAACTGGTACCGTTTCTGTGATATCATGGAATCCGATAGTTCCAGGAGCAACGGGTACCTGGGTACCTATTGACCCGAATAATCCGTAGGAGAAATATATGGCATCAAGTACGTCAAGTGACTTAAAACTAGAATTAATTACCACAGGTGAAAAATCAGGAACCTGGGGTACTATTACAAACACAAATTTACAAATATTAGAACAAGCATCATCCGGATATTTATCGCTTGCAGTAGGTGGAGCAGACGTTGCTTTATCTTTAGCAACTCATGCTACAGCAAATGGTAAAAATTTATACTACAAATTAACTGGTACATTAACCGCAAACAGAACAGTTACAATGCCTGACGGTGCTGAAAGAGTATTTATTGTAGAAGATGCAACAGCGAGATCAGCTTCTAATTACACACTTACAGTTAAAACTGTATCAGGAACTGGGCTAGCTTTACCGGTTGGATCGACAACAGTTTTATATTCAGATGGTACAAATATTACAGGAAAGCTACAAACAAAGGGATATTACACACCAACTACTACATATACTACAGTTAATGGTGATCAGGTACTAATAGATACTTCTGGAGGTGGTATTGGTACTGCAATTACAATTAATTTACCAGCGTCTCCTGCAGTAGGTAATGAAGTTACATTTATCGATAGTGGTAATAACTTTGCATCTAACAACTTAACAATTGGAAGAAACAGTTCCAATATTTTAGGTAGTGCTTCAGATTTAGTGGTTTCAACTAATAGTTCTGCATTTACTTTAGTATATGTTAATGCGACTAGAGGCTGGATTTATAAAGATAACATATAGGAGCACGGATCATGGCTCTTCTTGATTTTCAATTTGTCCCAGGAATTGACAAACAAAATACAACAGTAGGTGCTGAACAACGTTGGGTAGACTGTGACAACGTAAGATTTAGATATATGTTACCTGAAAAAGTTGGTGGCTGGTCTTCACTTATTACAGATACAATTGTTGGTGTTGCAAGACGCGAGTTTGCATTTGTTGATTTAGCAGGTAATAGATATGTTGCTATTGGAACAGACAAGTTTCTACTTATTTATTTTGAAGGACAGCTTTACGATGTTACGCCTTTAAAAACTACATTAAGTTCTTGCACTCTTGCAACAACATCGGGTTCGGCAGTTTGCTCTATTACAAAAGCAAGTCATGGTTTAAGTGCAGGGGATATTATATTATTAGACAATGTAACCTTACCAGCGGGTACAGGTTATGCTAATTCAGATTTTGAAGATAAATTATTTCAAGTAACAAGTATTACAAGTTCAAGTGTCTTTACAATTACACAAAGCTCAAATGCATCTGCAACAGTTTCAACAGGTGGTAGTTTAGAAGTTAAACCTTACGAAACAGTTGGTCCTTCAGCACAGTCATATGGTTATGGTTGGGGTACAGATACTTGGGGAGCAGGAAACTGGGGTGAAGCATCTTCTGCAACCGATGTAACACTAGAACCTGGTTTATGGTCATTAAGTAATTTTGGTCAAGTATTAGTTGCAACAATTGCAAATGGTAAAACGTTTACTTGGAATGCAGGAGCAACAGATCCTTTAACTGTAAGAGCATCAACATCTACTTCAGGTTTTGCAACTACAAATAATCCAACTGCAACAAGGGTAACACTGGTATCACCAACAACAAGACACTTAATTCATCTTGGAACAGAAACAACTATTGATACACCATCCACACAAGATGATATGTTTATAAGATTTTCAGAACAAGAAGACATAAATGATTATACAGTAACTGCAATTAATACTGCTGGATCACAAAGACTTCAAGATGGCACAAAAATTATGGGTGCTTTAAAAGCAAAAGAATCAATTCTAGTTTGGACAGACAATGCATTATATACAATGAAATTTGTTGGTGCTCCTTTTACATTTGGATTTGAACAAGTTGGTACTAACTGTGGATTGATAGGCAAGAATGCAGCTGTTGAAATAGATGGTGTAGCTTATTGGATGTCTACAAATGGTTTCTTTGCGTTTGATGGTACGGTTAAATCTTTACCATGCACCGTTGAAGATTATGTTTATGATCAAGCAGATACAACAAAAGGACAACAAGTATATGCAGGTTTAAATAACCAATATACGGAAGTAACTTGGTATTATCCATCAACAAATTCTGAATACAATGATCAATATGTTATATTTAATTATGGAGAAAGTGGGCCTAGAATACCAGGAGGTGTTTGGTATATAGGTACAGAAGCTAGAACAACTTGGATTGATGCAACGGTATATCCTAATCCTATTGCAACTAAATTCAATGACAGCGCTACAGGAACCTTTCCAGTTATTGTTGGGGAATCAGGGCTCGGGCAAACTACGTTATTTGAACACGAAGTAGGAACTGATCAGGTCAATCCTGATGGTAGTACAACAACAGTTACATCTTTTATACAATCCTATGATTATGATTTACAACAAAGAATGAGAGGTCAAGCATATTCTGTAGCAGGAGATGTTTTTCTTGCTGTTAGGAGATTCTTACCTGACTTTAAAAATCTTGCAGGCAATGCAGAAGTAACACTTGCAGTTAAAAGATATCCATCCGACTCACAAACAACAACAGCTTTAAGTCCATTTACAATTACAACTTCTACTCAGAAAAAAGATACCAGAGCAAGAGGAAGGTTTGTTAATATAAAAATAGCAAATACTGATGTTAGTGAATCTTGGAGATTTGGAACTATGAGATTAGATATACAACCCGATGGGAGAAGATAATGGCTAAAATAGTAGTAAGATTACCAGAACCAAAAAAAGAATATGATGAATCTAATCAAAAACAAATTAATAGAGCAGTTGCTTTAGTTGTAGAACAATTAAATTCTACATTTTTAGATGAACTTAAACAAGAAACAGAAAGATTTACTTGGTTTAAATCTTCAGGAAGTAATAGCTAATGGCTAATATATACAAAAACGCTAACTTTGATCTAAACTCAACATCGGTAATAGATGTGTATACTTGTCCATCTAACTCTAGAGCTATAATACAAAATATACATACAGCTAATGTTGGTGGTGGAAACACAGAAATAAAAGCTTTTATATATGATAATTCAGTAACAACTGCTTTTCAATTTGCTGAACATACTGTAAACTCAGGAGATTCTAAGTCTATCGCTGATGGCTCAATTGTGTTAGAAGAGAATGATAAATTACAACTACAAGCTGCTACAGCAGATATATTTGAAGGCACAGTATCAATATTAGAAATTAACCGAGACTAAGGAGAAAACATGGCGTTTAAAGAAGAAGGATCAGTAGCATACACAATAATAAATGGTAAAAAAGTACCTGTTGTAAAATGTGAAACAGAAGTAGTATTAAGAAACACACAAACTAATTATGAGTATAATTCAGACAAAGAAGCAGAAGATGATATTGCTAATTCTGAAACAGCTACTCAAAAAGAACACGTAACAAGATCATTAAAAGTTAAGGTAGCAGCAATGCCACCATTAGGAGCAGGGTCAGAATAATGGTTCTAAGTCCATACGATCAATCAGTATATGATGCAGGGTATAAATATATGCCTCAAAGTCAATATCTGTTAAATCCATTTCAAGTACCAGCAGGAAACGAAAACGAAGTTCCTTCAGGTCTACCTGCTATATATCAGCCAGGTGGTTCGATGGGTGGCGGTGGAGGTGGAGGTGGAGCATTACAAGCTAACTCTCCAATGACGGACTATAATAATTTTTATAAATATACATCAGATAAATATTTTAATAATCAAGCTACACCTAATGTAGATGATTTATATCAAAGTAAAGTTGATCAAACTTTTATGGGTATGCCAAGCTATAGACAACAAGAACTAACTGGTCCAGATATGGGTGAATATATTGGAACAGGAACTGACATTCCTTTAGAACAAACTATGGCAGGTAGAGTTCAAAATACTCTAGGAAATGTTACAGGTGGTATTCAAGATCTAATGGGTAAAGTAGGTGGCCTAGGTCCAGTAAGTTTTTTAATGAATAAAATGGATAGGTTTGGCTCATTATCACCAACTGATCAAGAATTTATTAAAATGAATATGGGCTACAGAGGTCCAACAGTATTTGGTGAAAATACTACAGGTAATTCTAAAGATCCTTTTGGAATAAATGTTAGATCTGCATTCGGTAACTATGCAGAATATGTTGGAGATAAATCAAAATCACTTAATGAAATGTTAAGTGGTAAAATGGCAGATAAATATTCAGGAATTACAGGCTCTGCAGTAACTTTTAACGAGAAAACAGGGATGTTTGAAAGTGAAGATCAAAAAGCTGCTGATCTTGCAAATAAAATGAATAAAAATAATTTAAGTATGTTTAATTTTTATAATCAACAGACAGTAAGAAGAGATTTAGATAGAAAAACTGCAGAAGCAAATGCTAGAAGAGAAGCTGAAAGAAAAGCAGCAGCATCTAGAGCAGAGTCAGCAAGACAATATGACTCTACTATACATGGAGCAACTAACTATGGATTAGGTAGTGATGGCCAGCAATCTTATGATTCAGGCCAAGGATTTGGTACCAATGCAACAACAGGTGGTCCTGTAAGTAATAAAACTGGTAGAGGAAGAACTGATTATATGGACGGTGGACTAGCAGATCTAGTAGATATATATGATTGATTATAAGAGAAAAAGACTATAAAAAGGTAAGATTATGGCAATTTCAAGAATGAATATGGAAAGACAACTTCGTAATATGGGTGGACTTATGACACTCGAAGAGCCAAGACAAGGATATTTTCTAGGTAAGATTGTAAAAAAAATTGGAAAAACTGTAAAGAAAGTTGTTAAATCACCATTAGGTAAAGCAGCTCTAACAGGAGCTATGATGTTTGGTATGCCTGGCACACAATTTGGTGGACTATTAGGTAGAGCAGGAATGTTTGGTGGTGCAGGTGCAAAAGGTATTTTTGGAAACACCGGTGGTATTGGTGCATTACTTGGACAAGGTGGTAAGTTTAGTACACTAGGAGATTTATTTAGAGTAGGTGGTAAAGAAGGAGCTAAGTTTAGTATACCTAGAATATTAGGTGGACTAGGTGCAGGAGCAGCAGTAGCAGCACCATTCTTTATGGGTGAAGAAGAAGTTGACGAAGGTACACCTTATACTATGGCACAGCCAATGATAGAAGATGTAAGAAGTCAAGCTAGAAAATATTATAACGATCCAACAAACTCTGCATTATACTTTATGCCTCCTAAGTCAGCTGTACAAAGTTCTTTCTACGCTGATGGTGGACTAGCTAGACCAGGTTATAGACTTGGTGGCGGTATTATGAATGCAATAAGAGGTGGAGTTAAAAAAGTTAAATCATTATTTGATGATGCAGATATAAACATTAGTGTTAGAGATGAAGATGTTATGACAGATGCAGGATTACAAGCACAAGCTGTTGGTCAAGATGTTTTTGTAACACCTAAGTCAGGCAAAGCTGCAAAAGTTATGGAAGAATTAATTCAAGAAGGTTATGATATTACTAAAGCAGAAGATGGTAGTTATGCAATTAATGCTTTAGATGAAGGAGCTCTTGAGATTGTTGCTAAAAGACTAAAATTAGGTGGCGATGACATAGATAATTTCATGGGCAGCTATGATGATATGTATTCAGGTGGTGATGATAAAATGATTTATGATGCTTTAAGAGATAGAAAAGCAGATGGCGGTATTATGGACCTAGGCGGCCTAGAAAAAGATTATAGAGAGGGTGGTTTTGTACCACTGGGAGCTGAAGAAAAGGCAGACGACGTGCCTGCTAGACTTAGCAAAAATGAATTTGTATTTACAGCAGACGCTGTAAGAAATGCAGGTGGTGGAGACATTGACAAAGGTGCAGAAGTTATGCAGAATATGATGGACAATCTAGAATCTGGTGGTAGTATATCAGAAGAGTCTCAGGGCATGGAAAATCCTGCACAATCGATGTTCGATCAAGCACAAATGTTGGAGAATAGAATAGAATAATGGCATTACCAGATTATTTACAAGAAGCAGGAAAAGATTACGCACGACAGCTTACCGCTACAACGTCGGCTCCTATTAATACAGGTACATTTACAGGTAGATCTTTTGTTGCAGGAGCAGACCCATTACAAACATCAGCAATACAAGACGCTACAGCTGGTTTAGGATCTTATCAACCATACTTAACACAAGCACAGACTTTAACAGGAACCGGGGCCGGAGGAGCAGGCAGCGCAGGTTCTATTGCATCATTTATGTCACCCTATCAAACAGGTGTTATTGATGAATCTTTAAGACAATATGATTTATCTAGACAAGGTGGCTTACAAGATATTAGTCAACAAGCTTATACATCTGGTGCATTTGGCGGTGGTAGACAAGGTGCATTAGAAGGACAATACATGGCAGACACTACACAAGGTAGAGCAGGTATTACAGCACAATTATTACAATCAGGTTTTCAAGATGCATCCGCTAGAAGAGCGTCAGATTTACAAAATCAATTTGCATTATCTAATTTTCAAAGAGCCGGTCTAGCAGGAGATGTTGCTACACAAGGTAACCTTGGAGCATTTAGACAAGGATTAAATCAACAACAACTACAAGCAGATGCCGACGCTGCAAGAACAGCAGCTTACGAGCCGTACCAAAGACTACAACAATATGGAACAGGTATTAACCAAGCTGCAGCATTAGGAGCTATGTCTGCACCATTACCTCAGAGTAGTCCATTTGCAACAGGTTTAAGTACAGCTTTAGGTATCGGCGGATTATTCGGTAAACTGTATGGCTAAAAAATCAAATAAAATTTTACAATTTTTAAACCCTCTTGATCCTAGTAAATCAATGGGTAGAAGAATACTTGAAAGTGGTATGTACGGACACACTGCTCTTGACATGGGTATGAAAATGTTAGGACTTAAAGATGGTGGTAGAGTCAGAGGATGTGGAAAAGCTAAACGTGGATTTGGCAAAGCAATGAAAAAGAGGAAGAAATGAGAACTTTAAATAGACCTATGTTTAAATACGGTGGTCCTATTAAAGAAGGGATCATGAACGGGATGCAGGACAGAAAAGCTGCTCTTGTAGGAGATCCTGTATTTCCTAAAGCAGAAGATGGCAGAGCAAAACACTATGCAAACCTTGCACTACCTTTTTTAAATACAGCTAGAGCTGCGACTATGGGTGCTATACGTAAAACACCTGGTTTTTTTAAAAACGTTATGTCTGGTATAAAAACACCAACAACTTTTACACCAGCTACAGAAGGTATTGTGAGTAAGCTTCCTGTATTTATGCAAAAATATATGTTGCCTAGTAGTAGATTTAGAAGTTCAGGTTCTATGATACCTATGGGTGGAACAGGAACAACTAAAGGAGCTTTAGTTCCTTACGGTTCAAAAGTAGATGCAACAGGTAAATTAGGTTATCTACAAGCTTTAAAAGATCCTAAAAAATTAGGTATGGCTATAAGAGAAAACCCTGCTTTAGCTTTATCAACACCTAGTTTAGCATATAGCACAGCTGAAATAGGAGGACCAGTAGTTGGAAGCACTCTTAAAGGTATTGCAAACTTCTTAGTACCAGGTACAAAGTTTGATCCGTTTGGTCCTGATGAACCAAAAGTAACAGGCGGAGATACAAAACTAGAGAGAACAGATAAAATTACAACAGTTCCTAATGATGGAACAGGCGCAGTTAAAACTCCAAAAACTGAAGAAGAAAAAGCTAAAATTAATGAAGACAGAATAAACGAAACAAGAGAAAAATATTACAAGTTAATGGGTATTGATAAGATGAATAAGAAAGCAGCTTACAATTCATTGATTGATGCAAGTAAAATTGTTTCTGAAGAAGGTGGAGATCTTAAAGGATCTATTCGATCAGGTAATCTACAAAATAGAATTATATCAGCTATATCTAAAAACTTAGATTCATCAGCTGATCTCAAAAAACAAATTAACGCTGCAATACTTAAAGGTGAGATTGAAAAAGATATTAAACAATCTGATCCAGCTAATGCTGTACTTAATGAATTAAGATTATTACAGGGTAAAAAATTACGAAAAGATTTAGAAGGTACTTCCGTAGCTGATATGATAGCAGCAACTTCTGCTAAATCTGGTGCAGGTACAGTAACAAGTGATATTGTTACAGAGTTTATTAGATCTAAAGGTACTGATGCACTTACACTACCTGATGACAAGTTTCAAAAATGGGAAAGAAACGATAACAACAAAGGTAAAGACGAAATAGATTACTTCCAAGAAAACTACTCTGGTCTAGATGATGGTATCTATGTTGTAAACAAAAGAGCCGTAGAGAAAAAAGGCAATCAAATAGCATTTGTAGATCTAGACGAAATAATAGGTTAGGACTAACTTATGGCTACTCTAAGAGAACTAGAAATGGCGTCAGCAAATGACGACAATAATAAAGTAGGTACAATTGAATCTGTACTAGCTGGTATCGGATCAGGTCTTCTTGCAATACCCAAAGGTTTCTTTTCATTAGGTGCAACACTTTTAGATTTAGGTGTAGATCAAAACAGAGCAGCTAGAGTAGAAGCATTCTTTGATGATCTTACAACACTAGACGAAAAAGCAGAGGCAACAACTGCTGGTCAAATAACAGAGGCATTAGTTAACATTGGTATACCTGGAGCTGCAGGTTTTAAAATAGGATCTAAAATTGCAGCAGATGCAATGAAAGCATCAAAGAACATGAGGTATTTTAAACCTACAAGTCAGGTAAAAAAACTTGGTGATGATATTTTAAAATTAAATACTAGAGGTAAAACAAATAGATTTATTGGTGGAGCTATCGGTGGCGGTATTGGTGAAGCAACTTTTGTTGGTGACGTAGAAAAGATAGGTACGTTTGGTGATTTAATTGGTGGGCCTACAGAAATAGACAGAGAGTCTGATGGTGATCCGGTAAAAGATTTAATTAACAGAGTTAAGTTTGGTACAGAAGGTGCTTTATTCACAGGTTTAATTGGTGGTACAGGTAAAGTAATTAAAAGATTAACAAACAGAAATAAAAATATAACAGATTCTAACGATAAGATTGATAGATGGATCGATAAAATTGCATCAGGGTTCAGGGCACGAAGTGGTAAGACTCAAGAGTTTTTTGATATTGAGAGAACTAATATTGGTCAAAGATCTTCTGATGCTATAGCAGCAAAAAATATATCTAGAGAATTAGATCTATCTATAGATAAAATATTTCCCCCGTTTAGAAATATAGCTAATAGAACTAATCAAAAAAACAGAGATGAATTATTAAAAGATATTAATGATTTGTTGTTATCAGGAGAAGCAAAGATAGATGATCTGGGTGTTGCAAAATTTGGAGCATTAGATCAAACAAAAAAAGAAACCTTACTTAAAAAACTAAAAGCTTTAAAAGTTGATGACGATACTATTGGAACTGTTTTTGGAAGCTTAACAACTATTAGAGATAGATGGGCTGATTTGTTTTCTAATCTAGGAAGAACTTTAGGTAAGAATGAGATAGCAGAATTTAAAAAATTATTTGGTAATAAATTTAAAAACTACATTGGTGCAACGTATGATGTATTTCAAAACAAAAGTATTATACCTTTCTTTGCATACACACCTACAAGAGAAGCTATTGAAAGAGCCAAAGCTGTATTTATGAAAAGTGCTGATGAAGCAGGTAAACCTATAACGGATCTGCAAGCAGAAGAAATTGTAGCTAACACATTAAAAAATCCTAATTTACCGAAAGGTTTTAGATTAGATAAACCTTCAGATGTAATCTTTCAGGTACCAGAATTTTTTGTAAACAGAACTGTATTAGATGAAACATTAAAAAGAAGAACTGCAACACCACTAGTATCTATTGGTGAAATAAAATCAAAAGCAGATAGAGAAGTCTTCGAAGAATTATTTGGTAAACAAAGAAACCCAATGCAAACAATCATAGGTGCTACTGCAAAACTATCTATGCTTACAAGACGTAATATGTTTTTTAAAGATTTAATGGCAAAGAATGATGAGGTAGCTACAGCTTTTAGTTCTGGAAAAAGTAATGTAAAACCTTTCTTAGCTAAAAGCGAAGATGAAGCTAGAGAATTATTTGGTACAGACTTTGTACCTGTTGAAGTAATTGATCCTGCAAAAAGATTAACTATCGACGCAGGTAAAGGTGTTAAAAAAGAAGTTATAGATAAAGCTAATGTTGCTACAGGTGCAACAAATCCTTTTTCTGAAGGACAATTTTTTGCAAGACCTGGTGTTGCAAAAGCTTTAAAAGATACAGGACTACAACAAGCAGATCCTACTATGTTAGGTAAGTTGTATGAAAGTTTAGTTTTATATCCAAAAGGTTTATCACAAGTAGCTAAAACAATTTTATCACCGGTAACACATATGAGAAACTTTGTTAGTGCTAGTTTCTTTGCTACAGCAAATGGTATCATACCTGATGGTCAAGCTATTAAACAAGCATACCAAGCATTACAAACACCACTAAAAGGTACAAGACAACAAAATGATTTGTATGAAGAACTATTGGAACTAGGTGTTGTAAACTCTAACGTAAGACTAGGAGACTTAACAAGACTACTAGAGGATGTAAACTTTGGTGAAACAATGACAGCAGACAAAGGTTTTAGAATGTTGTTAAAACCATTATCAAAACTAAAACAAGTATCACAAGATTTATATACAGCTGAAGATGACTTCTGGAAGATAGCATCATGGGCGATGGAAAAATCTAGAATAGAAAAAAATCTTTCAGCAAAAGGTTTAGTCAAAGGACAAACGTTCACAAGAAATGGTGTTGAAACAGTTTTTGATGATAACTTTTTAAAAAGAGAAGCTGCAGATATAGTTAGAAATAATATACCAAACTATGATTATGTTTCTGATTTTGTAAAAGGTTTAAGAAAATTACCTATTGGTAACTTCGTATCGTTTCCTGCAGAAATAGCTAGAACAGGAACTAATATTATAAGACGTGGTCTTAGAGAAATAAACGAAGAAATAATTTTACCTGATGGCACAAAAGTAAAACCATTTGAAAGTATTGGATACACTAGATTATTTGGTATGGGTGCAACTACATTAGCTGTACCAGCTGCAACAGCAGAAGCATTTGCTGCAATCTATAATGTAACAGATGATGAAAGAGAAGCTCTTAGAAGATATGTAGCTGACTGGTCTAAAAACTCAACACTACTGCCAATAAAAGACGAAGAAGGTAATTTTAAATACGTAGATTTTAGTCACGCTAATGCTTACGACACGTTATCTAGACCTATTCAAACTGTATTAAACTCAGTAGCTGATGGTAGAACAGATGAAGATGGAATCATGAATGATTTTATCGGTGGTATGTTTACATCAATGAAAGAATTTGCTCAGCCTTTTATATCAGAATCTATTTGGACTGAAGCTGTAACAGATATTATAGCTAGAGGTGGTAGAACTAGAGATGGTTTCCAAGTATTTAATCCACAAGATACTGCAGGTGATAAGTCAT
>Ga0209631_10005926_pt1 | contig 12735 bp, 8 predicted proteins | sample COG_08_FD_184752 | JGI IMG/M metagenome (GOLD analysis project Ga0209631, IMG submission 184752) | Pelagic Microbial community sample from North Sea - COGITO 998_met_08 (SPAdes) (version 2) | ecosystem: Environmental > Aquatic > Marine > Neritic zone/Coastal water | place: Helgoland, sampling... | reverse complement strand
CGCCCGCGTCCGCCGCGGCCTGCTTCTTCTGGAAACGACGTCCGCGGCGCTGGAAGGAGCTCTGCATCACGGTTCCGCACAGGACCCCGGGACGGTCTCGGACCCGGCGACGAACCCCTCGCCTCGGCGCGCTGGCTTATGCGCACGCACGATTCCTGACGATGCTCAACACTTCTAATAAAAAAGTACAAGTAGAGCACCTGCACTCCCGTGACTGCCCCGCGGGGTTTTTGGTGCGAAAACCATCAGAAACCACCCCCTTCGCGCCTTTGGCGACCATGTGGTGCTCCGACGCGGAGACCTGCATCCGATCTGAGCCGCGCGCCGCAGGCACGGCACAGTACGTAAGCACGACCCGCACTCATATGCGCGAAGCGCGCGGCTCGATGCGCGTTTGGTCACTCCGTACCGCGCGACGTCGACGGAACGGGTTTTCGCACCAGTCATCATGAGCACGAAACGCACAAACTCAACAGAACGACCGAACGTAAAAATAAAACGTTGAACGACCCCTTCCTCTCCCAGCGGCGACCCGAAAACCAAATTTTCGCACTGGAACCCCCCCCGAGCGGCAAAACGCGACGCGCGCCTCTTCCGCTTCGCACCCGCATCGACTTCGACGACACTCACCGGACACGATTTATGCCATCTTCGCTCCACTCCGTGAACCCGCTCGGCCGCGCCCCTCGCCGTCCCTCGGTACGGCGTGCGCAATCGTCAGGGCCGGGAAAATTCAACCCGTTCGGAATTGCACACGTCATCCTGGTCGTCCTCGCGTCGTTCGCGTCGCGGGCGGCTGCGATCGGCACGACCGTTAAAAGCATCGACACCGGACAATATCACACATGCGCTCTCATGGACGACGGCTCGTTGATGTGCTGGGGTTCGAACGACGACGGCAAGCTCGGGATGCTGAAACTCCCCAACACATACGCTACAAGCCCGGTTGGGCCGGTGAACCTCGGCTCCGGGCGCACCGCGAAGGCTGTGTCGCTCGGAGATTCTCACACCTGCGCGATCCTCGACGACGACACCCTCAAGTGCTGGGGTCATGGCGGCTACGGCAGGCTCGGGTACGGCGACACCACGGAGAGGGAAGACCCCGAGACGACGGCGGTGGTGAACCTCGGCTCAGGGCGCACCGCGAAGGCTGTGTCGGCCGGGTACGCGCACACCTGCGCGATCCTCGACGACGACACCCTCAAGTGCTGGGGTAGTAACTACAACGGCAGGGTCGGCGTCGGTTCCTCTGATCAGCTCATCTGGGATCCAACCGAGGTGAAGTTTGACGGATCCTCTTCCTCCGGCGGATCGGCGGGTGCGCCCGGCCCCTCAGGCTTGAACGGCACGTCAGGAGCGCCCGGTCCCGCTGGCCCGAAACGTGACGAGAGAACCTTCATGGTTGCCACCTTGATCGTCGCGGTCATCTGGCCGGTGGTGTTATACTTTGTTCGTCACGTCCATCCAGGAACACTTACGGCACGCTTACGGCAACTCGTCGGCGCGAAACCGCGGTTACTCGACCAACCGATTGATGTCGAGAGCAGGCGTTAGTCGCGACGACTGTGCCTCAATCCGTCACATCTGGTCCTCCGGGCGGGGGGCGGGGGCTCAGACTTTTCATCACCTTGTTTCACTTTTTTTCATCACCTTGTATTCCGAATTTTGACCTTCACATTTTTGGCGACGGCGCCCCCATCTACCCCACGCCGCGTTCGTATCCAACTCTCGAATACTACATCCTAAACGCTAAACTATCGAGGAGGAGTCACCCGTCGTCACCGGTGGCGCACCGCCTTTCGTTTCGGTGTGAAAACAGCCGTACTCGAGCTGCTCCTTGGTCAGCACGCCGACCGTCTCTCCGACTATCGGATCGCAGCACACGCATCCCCCGTCGCACCTACACGTCCCGCCCAGGAACGCGGGAACCCGTCCTTCGCCCATGATCTTCGTCAGCTTCTCCACCCCAGCCCGACCGCCGCCGAGCACCTTGAACTTAGCCGCCGTCTTGGTATCCAGGAACACTTTCACCACGCTCCAAGCCGTGGTGAAACTCCAAGGCGCGTCCACCACCAAGGTGACTCCCAGGTTCTCCGGGTAATAGTCCTGGTCGATCTGCGCGATCTTCCGCAGCACCGCGAGCACCTCGCTGTGCGACACGGTGTCGTACAGAGACAGCTCGCCGACGTCGATGACGTTGCACATCTTGGACACGAGCTTGTTCGCTTCGCGCGAAGCGCTGGGAAGTAAGACTCGTGATTGGTACTCCATGGCGCGTAGGTGCATGCGGACGAAGCCGTCGTGCCCGAGCTTCTTGACCAGGTCCGCGAATTTGGCGCTGCCCGTGCGCTCGATGTACACCGGCCTTCCCAGGGTGTCGCGGCCGTGGTAAGATGCCGGGTACATCTTCGCGTTGGCCCTGAACTCGTCGAGATCTAGCGGTTCGTTTAAGACGGCATCGACGTCGTGTTCCGTTCGCCACGCCAGGCAGTCCTTCAGCATCTTGAGCGCCTTCTCCACCTTGAGCTTGCGCGCGCGGAGGAACCGGAGGCACACGCCGGGTTCACCGCCGTTCGCGGACATCGTGCGCGGAACGGCGATGCCCTCCTCGGTCAAACGTTCGCGAAAAGCAATCAGCGCCTCTCGTTCGGCGTCATCCTCGGGCTCATCTTCGATGGTGACCGCCTCGACGGCATCGTCTGGCGCGTCGTCGGCGACATCGAGCTTATCCGCGAGCGCATCCGCGAGCGCGTCCGGATCATCCGCGGGCGACATGCTGAATGCGCGCGGGCACTGTGGTGAGCGCGACGCTTCAGGGATGATGCTCGAATCTGGGAAAACTCAAAAATCCACTTGGCAAATTTATTACTTGCACTCGAAACGCCGCCGTCGCGGGTACACTACGTCTAATACCTCAGTCCATGTCCCTTGAACGCGCGGGACATGGACTTGGTCATCGGCCTGTCCTTCCCGTTCGGAGCCGCGTTTTGCGACCCGGACGGCCGCCCACGCGACCGAAGCAGCCGCTCCCGCTCTTTTTCAAACCGTCTCTCGTTCACCGCCGCGTTTTCCTTCGCCGCTCGAAGCTCCTCGACGAGCGACCTACGCTCGCACACCTGCCCCTCCACCGTCGCCGTCAGGTGTCGCACCTCCCGCTCCCGCTCCCGCAGCCGCGTCGCCAGCGACGTGAGCCGCGACTCCATCTCGTCGAGCGCGGCGAGATCCGGTAAGATCTGCGTCTCTCGAGCCGATCGTAATTCATCTCTCAGCCGATGCGTCTCCGCCCGATCCGACTCGCGCTCCGCATCGCGCGTCTCCAACTCCGTCTCCAACGCCACCACCCTACCGCGCAACACGCGCGCGTCATCCAACGCGTCGTCGCGCGCGACGTTCGCCTCCGCGAGCCGCGCGAGCGCCTCCCGCCTCCCCTCCGTCGCCGCCGTCTCCCGCGACGTCGCCGCGGACATCGCCGACTCAAACTCACCCGCCGCTAAAGCCGCATCGCGTCGAAGCGCCGCGGTCTCCTCCGCGTGCGCCGCCGTGAGCACGTCCCGTTCGTTCGTGGCTGTCATCGCGCCCGCCAACGCGCGCTCGTGCGAACGCCTCAGCTCGCGAATCTCCTCGCGGCTCGACTCGGCGAGATGCGCCGATCGTTCGGTCCAACTTCGCTCGGCTTCGGCGAATGCATCCTTGATCGCGACGAGCTCAGCGCGCGTCGCGTCCAGCTCGCCTCGTAGCGCGCGGGTCTCCGCCTGCGCGGGTAACGATCCGAGCGCGGCGCGCGACGATGACCGCGCGGCGTCCTCCTCGGCGTCCTCCAGTTTGATTCTCAAAGCCGCGAGTTCCGCTCGCGTCTCGCGCAGCTCGCCGGCCATGGCGAGGTTGTGGCGAAAGCCGGACTTCTCCGGCGGGGAGGTTGGATCGTCGACGACCTGCGCGCTGGTTTGCGCCGCGGCCGGGAGCGTCGCGGCCGCGATGAGCTCCTCGTTCGTCGCCCTCGACTGCTCGAGCTCCGAGCGGAGGCGCGCGGCGACGCGTGACTTCTCGGCGAGGGACTGCCTGAGCAGATCTCGCTCGCGCTGGAGGTCGCCCCGTTCCGCGGCGAGGCGGGTGAGCGCCTTGCCCGCGGTGGCGATCCTCTCGTCCATCGCGCGGCGCATCGAGTCCACCTCGTCCCTCACCTCCACGAGCTCCGCCCTGTGATCCGACAGCCGCGTGCCGATCCACTTGAGCGCGCGCCTCTTCGGCTCGGTCGTCATTTTTGCCGTTGGCTCACCCCAGGTCCGACGTCGACGCTGAATCCCCCCACTAACCGGGCGGCCGGGCGTCGTTCGTGCCGGATATGAACTCGTGAGTGTAGGACGTGAAGGGGCGGAACGACCTGACGAGGGACCGCGTGCCCCGGTCGCCGCGGCTCGGCGCCCTTCCTTCTGGGTCGTTGTCGGGTTGACCGAGATTAATTGCCAAAAACGCTCGGCATGTGGGGGCATTTTCGGTAATTGCGAATTTATATGACATGCAAACAGTTCAAAAAGTACATAGATTACACTCTCCAACAGGAAATACGCCTAACTGACTACCGTACGTTTTTGCCAGAAAATGGCCACCTGTCCGAGAAACTCCCGAACCGCCGACTGAGAGAGAAACCCAACTGGACGATCCACGATCGAAGTCCAAGTCGGCCGGCACAACCAAGCGCGCCTGCACAGCAGACGTCGCCCTCGTCACCACACCACACACACAAAACCGTTAACCAAGATGGCCGACGACAAGCCCGTCGAAGAGGACGAGGAGCTCCTCGACTACGAGGAGGAGGAGGTCGCCGCCGAGGAGGGCGCGGGCGCCAAGTCCGGCGAGGCTGTGAAGAAGGGATACGTCGGGATCCACTCAACCGGCTTCCGCGACTTCCTTTTGAAGCCCGAGCTTCTCCGATCCATCGTCGACTGCGGTTTCGAGCACCCTTCCGAGGGTAAGTCCACCGCACCGCCTGCCCAATCGCGCTCCCGAGCTCACGCGCGCTCCGATCGAGCGCTCGCGATCGGCGCTGGAAATTAATTAATTGCGCCAATTGCGCCCGGCGCTTTTGGCGCCAAGATCTCGCCGCGACGCGACGCCTTCGCCGCCCGATCCGATCCCCCGCCTGACCCACACCCACCCCCCCTCCCGTGATGCGATCAACAGTTCAGCACGAGTGCATCCCCCAGGCGATCCTCGGCATGGACGTCATCTGCCAGGCCAAGTCGGGCATGGGCAAGACCGCGGTGTTCGTCCTCGCGGTGCTCCAGCAGCTCGAGCCCGTGCCCGGGGAGGTCGGCGCGCTGATCCTCTGCCACACGCGCGAGCTCGCGTACCAGATCAAGCACGAGTTCGAGCGTTTCAGCGCGTACCTCCCGTCCGTGAACGTCTCCGTCATCTTCGGCGGCGTCAACATCAAGCAACAGAAGGCGGAGCTCAAGGAGAAACCCCCGTCCATCATCGTCGCCACCCCCGGTCGATGCAAGGCGCTCGCGAAGGACGGCGACATCTCCCTCAAGCAGTGCGGCCACTTCATCCTGGACGAGTGCGATAAGATGCTCGAGCAGCTCGACATGCGCTCCGACGTCCAGGAGATCTTCAAGATGACCCCGCACGACAAGCAGGTCATGATGTTCTCCGCCACGCTGTCCAAAGAGATTCGCCCCGTGTGCAAAAAGTTTATGAACGACCCGATGGAGATTTACGTCGACGACGAGACCAAGCTCACCCTCCACGGCCTCGTCCAGCACTACATCAAGCTCACCGAGGCTGAGAAGAACCGCAAGCTCAACGACCTCCTCGACGCGCTCATGTTCAACCAGGTGGTCATCTTCACCAAGTCTGTCCAGCGGTGCACCTACCTCGACAAGCTCCTCACCGAGTGCAACTTCCCATCCATCGCCATCCACCGCGGCATGAGCCAGGAGGAGCGACTCGCCCGGTACAAGTCCTTCAAGGAGGGCAACAAGCGCATCCTCGTCGCCACCGACCTCGTCGCGCGTGGCATCGACATCGAGCGCGTCAACATCGTCGTCAACTACGACATGCCGGACGGGGCGGATACCTACCTGCACCGCGTGGGCCGCGCCGGTCGCTTCGGCACCAAGGGTTTGGCGATCACCTTCCTCTCCTCCGACGAGGACACCGCGGTGCTCGACGCCGTGCACGCGAGGTTCGAGGTGGAGATCAAGGAGCTGCCCGAGCAGATCGATACCTCCACCTACATGCCCGCGTGAGTGTATTCGGTTGGAGAGAAGAGGGAGCGGTGAGGTTTTGGCGGTGAGGTGAGTCTCGAGTTGCCAAAAGAAATAAAGAAGAGAGCGCGTCGGCGTCGGCGCGGATGGATGGACCGTACAAGTACGTACCGGTACCGTCCGTCGCGGCGTCGTGGGCGCGACTTAGGAGCCATTAAAAACACCTAGTTGTACACATCTTGAAACAAAGATACAAACTCTATTACCCACTCGCACCTCTCGGTCCCGGCGCCTCGATGTTGTAAAGTAAAAGGCACCCTTATCCCGGTATCCTTCGTCATAATTGATGGCGTCGTTCGCGATGCAGCGTTGCGCGCCTCGGCGCGCGGGCCCGATGTGCGCCATGGAGAAGCCCCCTCCCCCCGTCAAGACCAGCTCGCCGCCCACACGCCGCCCCAAGCCCCCGAAGCCCGGCCCGAATCAGCTCATGCCCAAGGGCCGCAACGTCGCCGAGCGCATGTTCGCCTCGGGCGGGATCTCACAGATGCGGCTGTACGACGGGGATCAGGCGCGCTTGGTCGCGGCGGTGGCGAGGCACCTCACGGCACTCCGGGAGATCCCCGATTTCCTCCCGTATCTCCACGTCGACGCCGATGCCGTCAAGGAAGGCCCGAGCACGGTGTGCGACGGCCGCGGCGTCTTCGCCGCCAGGGACCTAAAACCTCACGAGCTCGTCACGCTCTACCCCGCCACGAACGAGCTGTCGCTTCGGGCCGACCGGGAAGACGAGACGTCCCCGGCGTCGGTGTGGCGACCCGAGACGTACGCCGAACCCAAACCCGACTACGCCATGTTCAACGGCAACCCTCAGTGGGCATCCGCCGCGCTACGCATCGAGGCTGATCCGAACGCACCGATCCAACCCGGATTCCTCGGGCACCTCGTCAACGACGCCGCGATTCCCCCGACGGCATCGGACGACATCGACGCCGCCCAACGATACCTCGTGAAGACCACGAACGGCACGAACTGCCACGCCGTGCCGTTTCCCAGCGGCATGGTCGCCATCGCGGCGAGTAAGGAGGTTAAAGCCGGGACGGAGCTGTTGATGACGTACTCGTTCGCGTACGACGGGGGATTCATGGCGCAGATGCTGGCGGACCCGGCGAAACGGAAACAGATGCTCACGAACGCCTTCGCGACGGACATGAAGGTGTCGAGCACCAAGATGGAGCAACTCACGGCGGAGTCGCTCAGGATACACGCCAAGGCGGAGATATTATCGAGGGAACTCTTAGTGGACGTCGCGGATGACGAATAAATAAATTTTAGGATTCATTTTCACCGCCTCGGCGACTACCTCGCCTGGGGTAAGTCCAAGGTCCCGCCGAACCCGGCTTCGTCCAACGCCTTCATGTTCACCTCCCCGAGCACCGTCGACATCACACCGACGATCTTCGACAGCCGCTCCACCTCCGCCTCCGCCGCGACCCTCCGAGCCCGAACCTCCAACAAAAAACTAACCGCGTCCTCGTCCTCAGAGCTCAGCGCCAGCGAACACTCCACCGCCGGCGACCTCGCCTCCTCCGTCCGCGCCCGTCTCAGCGTCTCCAGCGCCCCGCGGCGTCGTGCCTCGAAGTACTCCACGCGGTTACGGAGGAACAGACCGAGGATCTTGGGTTTAGCGACCCGGAGGACGGGGCCCACGTGGACGTCCGCCACCTTCTGGAAGTCGCCGCCGCCGCCGGACCAGCTTCCGGACCCGCCCCACGTGGTGTCGTCCGGCGGCTCTGTATCGACCTGAACCGGCACCTCAACACTTGGCGTGTGATCCGAAGCGGCGTGAGCACGTCGGGTCGCCGCGAGCACGGCGTGCATCTGTCCGTTCTCCACTTGGAGCCTCTCGTCGCAAACGGTCCAAGCGTCGGTTTCCATGAGCCATTTGCGGACTTCGGGGATGTCCGTCGCGGGCGGGTTCAGCACCAGCCTCGTCACGCTCGCGCACGCGTCAGCCTCGTCACCACTCTCAACGACGTCGTCGTCGTCGTCGCGGTTCCGTGCGTGTCTCAATCGTTCGTGCAGCCCGGCGGCTTTGAGCATCTTGACCATGGTCCGTCCGCCCACGCCCGCGACGCACACGACGTCCACCCCATCCTCAGCGACCAACGCCTCCGCGCCGTCGCCGAGCCGCACGTCGATGGGCAGCGGCGACGCACACGGCAACTCGATCCCGTCGCCCGATGCGTTCGCCTGATCGATGGCCTCGTTCGCCTGCGCCGCCTTCGCGTTCGCGACCTCGACCTCGTCCGGTGAGACGTCGACGGCGATTGCTTTCGTTACCCTTCCGGAGGCGGCGAGACCCAGCGCGAGCATGCCGTGGCCGCATCCCAGGTCCGCGACGACCGGGCTCGATGACGATGATGCAGAGGTGTCTTCCGTCGGATCGGCGGCGACCATGTCCGCGAGGACGTGGAACCGCAGCGACCACGCCTTGGTGGGCAGCCCGAGCGGGCATCGCCACGCGATTTCTTCGCGCGAGGGTGTGTCGGGTTCTCCCTTGACGGAGAAACCGACGCGGGTGCCCGGCCGATGCGGACGACGCGAGATTCGATCCGGACATCGCGAAACGATCGATGGAGCCAGTATTGGAGCCAACATCGTCGCGGACGACGCCATGTTTCCCAGCCTTCCCCGACGCGCTCGGAACTGGGGCGTCGCATTGTTAGCCGGGGCGGGTTTATCGGACCGCCCGACTTCTGAAAAGGGCACATTGGCTGGGGTCGAGGGGACCATGGAGCCGGCGGGGCGCCCCGAGGACCTGTTCGAGCTGCTGGAGCAGCTCGGCAAGGGGAGCTACGGCGCCGTGTACAAGGCGCGGCACCGACCCAGCGGCACGATCGTCGCCGTCAAGGTCATCCCGCTCTCCGGGGAGGACGAGGAGGGGCTGGAGGACATCCGACGGGAGATTGCGGTGCTGCAGGAGTGCGTCCACCCGAACGTGGTGCGGTACTTCGGCAGTTTCATGGGCAACGAGTACCTCTGGATCGTCATGGAGCACTGCGGCGGCGGGAGCGTCCGCGACATCCTCAGCGCGTCCAACCGCCCGCTACAGGAAGCGCAGATCGCGTACCTCTGCGGCGAGACGCTCAAAGGCCTCGTCTACCTCCACTCCATCTTCAAGGTGCACAGGGACATCAAGTGCAGCAACATCTTACTCACGGAGAGCGGCGGGGTCAAGCTCGCCGACTTCGGCGTCGCCGCGCAGCTCACGCGGACCATGAGCAAGCGCAACACCTTCATCGGCACCCCGCATTGGATGGCCCCGGAGGTGATCCAAGAATCCCGCTACGACGGAAAAGTGGACGTGTGGGCGCTGGGCATCTCCGCGATCGAGATGGCGGAAATCCAACCGCCCAGGCACGACGTCCACCCCATGCGCGTCATCTTCATTATCACAAGGGAGCCATCCCCGCGGCTGGCGAGTCACGAGGCGAGGCGTGAGTTCGAGGGGAACAACGAGGCGTGGTCCGCCGCGTTTCACGACTTTATCAATCAATGCCTTCGCAAGGAGACTTCGAGACGACCGACCGCCACGGAGCTCCTGCCGCACAGGTTCCTGCAGTCCTCCGCGGGAAGCGGCGCGAGTCTTGTGCCGATGATCACCCAGGCGAAGCAGTGGGCGGCGCGGGAGACGGACGAGGAGACACGACGGAAGGAGGAACAAAGGAAGGACGAACCCAAACGAAAGCCGGCGGATCCGAAACAACCGGCGGCTCCCACGAAGGAAGATTCGACGACACGGACGGACCAGGGGAGCACGATGAGCACGGACACCGGCTCGGTCATCGTCAAGGACACCACAGTGCCGCCCCCCGCGGGTGGTGGGGGCACCGAACACACAGGCTCGAAGCCCGGGCACAGGCGGAAAAACTCGAGCGCCACCATTCGCTTCGACCCGGCCGTGGCGGCGGCGGCGATGGCCGCGGCGGAGGCTGCGCTGGACAGCATGTCCCCGCCGCAGTCACCCGCGGGGACGCAGGTGAAGCACCCGCCGATGCCCTCGCCGGAGGTGTTCGTCTCGCTCGAGGACGTCGACCAAGGAGACGCGAAGGAGAAGACGAGCCGAGTCGAGACGCAGTCTGAGACGTCGAGGAAAAACGGTCAGGAAACTTTCAGCCCCGCGACGTCGCCCCGGGTTTCGGACGCCGGCACGGTGGTCATCGCACCGAGCCCGCGTCAGAGCAGCGGCGCCGGGACTGTCGTGCATCGCGACTCGGGCGAGTCCTCGCGTGACGGTAACGACTCGGTGATCATCGAGCGAGAGGAGGGCGATTCGGCGAACGAGCCGGGTAATAATCGCCGCGACTCGGAGTACTTCGAATCCGTCGAGTCCTTCGACGTCAACGCGACGGTGATCGAACGGGAAGATGAACCGTCTGAAGATGAACCGGCGGCGGTGAAGGCGGTCGAGGTCGAACCGCCACCGCCAACTCCTCCTCCGCCCCCGCCGCCGGAGTCGAGACCCATCGAGACAGACAATCCGTCGACCTCGGTAACTAACGACGCGGCCGAGTCCGAATCCGGTCTCGACCCCGCGATGCTCATGCGCATGTTCGTGGGCCGGGAGCTCACGGATGCGGAGGAGGTCAGCGCGAGGGACGGCGGCGGGATACCAACCGTCGCGTACGTGCCCCCAACGGAGAGTGAACCGGTGTCGAATGAGCCGGAGACTACTCAGACGCGGGCCATCGCGGACCCGGGCCCGACGGCACCCGAGGCTTCAATCGACGACGATGGGTTAATCGGCGATAAGAGCGATCCGATGGCGGGTCGATCGTTCTTCGACGAAAACCCGGACGTCCGCAGGATCCTCCCCGACGGATCGCTCGACATCGCGGGTCTGCTCAGGGCGTACGCCGGTATCGAGATCGTGGAGAAGGCGGAGGTACCTCGGTACTCCGCGGAGACGCACGCGTGGCACCCCGCGAACGTGATGCGGTATTCGCTGAAGAACTTTCTGGTCGATCACGAGACGGGCGCGCCGCTGAACCCTCGCGCGGACCACACGATGTCGCTCGAGTCGTACCTCAAGACGGCGATGCGCCGGGACGAGCCCCCGCCGCTGCCGCGGAGCGACGAGGAGTTGCGTGTAGAGGCGGCGGAGTACTCCGCGTACCTGGACGAACTCGACTCTGATGAAAATAAATTCATGGACCCGACGAACGATTCGGACACCGACTCCGAGATTGATCCCGGCGTCGACGATCCCGAGTGGTCGCGGCGTTACGAGGTGCGCAAGGTCCCGGGCGGCGGGTGGGCCACGGAGGAGGCCCTCGCGTGGCGTCGCGAAACGTACAAGCGGACGATCAAGGAGTGGCGGAGGGACGGGGAGATGGAGCCCGACTTGCGTCGTTCAGACTTGGACGTCCGCGGGTACACGCCGTCCATCGCGGAAATATGCTGGGCGAACGCCAACGACGAGCCCCTCGACGTCACCGATAACCTGCCCTTAGACGCGACGCACGAGGAGGACGCGACGGCGCTCGCGGTGGCGTACTGCGACGCGGCTCATCTTCCGCGGGACGTCGCGGAGGCGATGTTGTCGGACGAATCCGGCCGGTGCGAGAGGTTGGTGCGGTGTCTGGCGTGGAAGACGGGGCGTGGCGGCGGGGCGTCCGCGCTGCGGTTCGACAGGAGGGCGTGCCGGCGGCTGAGGCGGGCGCTCGTGTGGCACCTCGGGAAGCTCGAGGCGGAGGGGAACGGCGGAGTGGGGGGCGTACCTTAGCGGCTCCGCGTGTAATAAGATTAGCAGCCGGAAAAATAGTCTACTCGAGCGACGCCTTGAGCGCGGCGACGGCTTCCTCGTGCTCCTCCTCCTCCGCGAGGTCCAGCGGCGTCTCCCCGTCTCCCGCCTTCGTATCAGCCTTGAGCCCTCTTCCCATGAGCAGCTCGCACAGCTCGGGGGTACCTTCCGCGGCGGCGAAGTGAAGCCCGGACCAGCCGTCGTCGTCGACGAAATCGATGGGTGCTCCGCCGTCGAGCATGGCCACGACGGCTGCGACGCGCCCCGCCTCGCACGCTTCCAGCAGCCTCTTCCCCGCGCCCTCCCGCGAGATGCTATCTTCGAGCATGAGCTTGCACGCGGCGCTCTTCTTCCCCGCAACCTCCGCCATCGTCTTGCCCTCCACCGGGCACGCGAACGAGTCCGCGGAGGCGGCGAGCAGCGCGCGGGAGCACTCTTCGCTCCCCGCGACGCATGCCGCGCGGAAGAGCGCGGACCTGCCCGCCTTGTCCACGCGCATGACGTCGCATCGCTCCTTCAGCAGCATGTTCACCACAGCATCGTGCCCGCCCGCGCACGCGAGCATCAAGGGCGTGACGCCGTCGTCGTCCGTCGCGTCCATCGCGGCGCCCTTGCGCAGGAGCATGGTGGCGATGGCGTCGAATCCCTCTTGGGCCGCCATGTGGAGGGCGGTGAAGCCCTCTTCGTCGGCGTGCAGGGCGTCCGCGCCGTCGTCGAGGCATC
>Ga0209631_10005922_pt1 | contig 12737 bp, 8 predicted proteins | sample COG_08_FD_184752 | JGI IMG/M metagenome (GOLD analysis project Ga0209631, IMG submission 184752) | Pelagic Microbial community sample from North Sea - COGITO 998_met_08 (SPAdes) (version 2) | ecosystem: Environmental > Aquatic > Marine > Neritic zone/Coastal water | place: Helgoland, sampling... | reverse complement strand
GTATTCTTTGACATGATAGTTGCCGGTGCCGAACCAGCATCCGTTGTTATAGAGTTGGTATCCGACCCCGGAAACCAGCCTGAGAGCTTCCGCTTCGTCTTTGTAGCATCTTCCGCATGACGGAACGTACTTGTTCCAAAGGATATTGTATTTGTCTTGGAGGGTCGGGTGGTTGTTGCCCCAGAAGCTCATGATGGTCGGTCACTCAAATTTAATTTTAAAATTTAATTTTATTAAAATTAAATTTGCTCAGACTCGAGTTTTATTTTCTCAGACCCGAGTTTTATTTTATTAAAATTAAATTTGCTCAGACCCGAGTTTTTATTATTAACGCTGATTCATCAAGGGTATTCTGAAACGATACGGAATCCCCGTACACAGCCTAAGAATTATATATGAAAGTATATAACAACCCGTAGTCATTGCATTGCAAATGCCGAAAGCTGACATACTACAAACTATTTTCGTACTCGTGTGGGGCATTCTTTGTCTAGTGCTTATCAAAGAAGCATTTTTTCGCCCAGGTGTTCCTTCGAACATACAAGAACGGGATGCGGAGGCGGCAGCTGCAACATTAGCGGCCACGGCAGCGGCTGATGCACAGGAGCAGGCTGTGAAGGATGCGTTTGCGACCGGCGTGGCTTCTGTGACCTCAGGTGTTCCTTCGAACATTAAACAAATGTACTATATTAACTTAGACCATCGCCAAGATAGAAATACATTTATGCTCGAACATGTTGTACCACGTTTCCAACAAAAAGGCATTCCGTACGCTCGTGTAAGCGCGCGAAGAGGCAACGGGGCGGGCTGCGTGGGCTGGAAGAACAAATTAGACCGATGTAAGGGCATCGTCGGTCTAACAAAAAGCAATCTATACATATTGGAAAAACTTCCAATCGCAGAAAATACATTAATACTTGAAGACGATTGGAGTATTAAGAGTATAGACGCTCTGAATCAAGCGGCAGATGTAGTTCCAAAAGATTGGGATATTATACGTTTTGATTGTTGGGGTAAGCGTCCAACATCGTTCGCACCGACAGACATGAACAATGTATTTAGAACTGCACATGTCACACAACCTTCGGGGTGGTTTTGTGGCGGAACGCACGCAATGTTGATTCGACCCTCGTCCGTTCCTATTTTACAAAAGATATGGTCTGAAACACCTTACAACAGCATAGATTGTAGGCTGACTTCAAAAGACATAAAAAGTTATTGCGTCAACCAAAAAATTATGAGGAAAGGAAAAAGTCTCGGTAGCGACATCAGCCAAGCACGGATATAATTGCTCAGACCCGAATTTTTATTAAGATAGCTCAGACTCGAGTTTTATTTTATTAAAATTAAATTTGCTCAGACTCGAGTTTTATTTTATTAAAATTAAAATTTGCTCAGACTCGAGTTTTATTTTATTCTGCATCATGTCTATCCGCTGGAACGAGTTCAACCCCGCCGTCGTGAATGCACCCACGCACAACGCTTTAAACATATGCAACGAGCTTTTGCGCATCACGGCTACGCCCGGGATGACGACGGGACAATTTATTCGCATTCTGCATGACGAAAGCAGGCGTGCCGAGCAGCTGTGGGCGAGGTACATGCTAGAAGCCACGGCATTCATCTATGCTCGCAAGTTGGCCAGACGTCATGGCCGTATGGGCGTTTTTGCTGAACTCACGGTACTGATGCGGGAGACGTGGGCATTGTTCGTCGATGAACTGAACAACATGCCAGACTCGCGTCCAGCGTCTCCGAACAGCGTAGTGTTGATAGAACTGTAAAAAAAAGATAAAAAATTAAATGTCGTCAAAATCAAAGGGTGTATCATCTTCGTCTTTCTGTTCTTCGACAGTGGGTATTTCACCGTACGCTTTCAAATTCCGCACATCCTCGTCCGAATATTTGGCAATAATATCGCATTTGTTGTCTTGATATTCTCTTAATCCCACCAAGACCCACTCTCCGAGTTTTATCCATACCTTTTTTCTCATCGCACCGCGGATGACGGCAAGTCTGACGACGCCGTCGGTACACCGCACCTCACAGCGCCCATTGCCCAGCATTTGCATGACAAGTGCGTATTCTTGACCATCGTCTTTGAATTCCAGTTCGCGCGCTGTCGCCTTTCTTGTTTTGGGCATCGTTGTACACTTATCTTGGTTTAATTTAAATACCAAAAAAGATGAACATATATGGACTTGTATTTAAGTCGTGAATATATGTCGGAAAATGTTGACTTTTCAACACATTGGCACGGCACGGCATCGCGGCGATGAGAATACCATGGATGTTATGTTGTACGGTAGACAGGCGGACGGCTTATCTACCGCAGTGTGTGTGAAAGGTATCACGGCCTACGGCTTTGTGCGTACGCGTCTGACGTGCGCGCTGCAACGCGTCATCGGCGAGTGGGTACGATGGGTCACGTCCATGCAACGCTCCGAGCGAAATAGCGCCAAATACAAGAAAGAACACGACGAGAAAAAGCCAAACGACGAGGTTCTGAAGTACTGGCAATGGTGTCACAGCACTGCCAAGTTGGAACCGGGAGATATCGTCTGGGAACAAACTACAGGGTTCAACATCCGCTACGTGCGCGACGTCGAACCGCCGGCGGTGCACAAATTTACCGTGCGCCGCTACGACGTGTGGCGGGCACTGCTGACGATATTCAAAGAACCCGACAAGGTTTACACGCGAATTCGGAAGTTCCGTGCCACTATGTCTTCGTTCGTAGCTGAGAACAGTAAAATACGTGTACCCGGAGTACCCGGTACACTGGATTTGAGCGGTTGTCAAATCTACGAAACGATGTTTCAGCCCGAAATTGTATGGATGGTTGACCACCAGCTGCCCGCGTGTTCATGGATGACTGTGCCGAACGCCAGGCCGCGCGATACGCCCGTCACTACCTGTGGCGTCGAATACGTATGCGCGCCGAGTGATGTGTTGCCGTGCGCGAATCCGCCCATTCCCATGGCACCGTTCCGCGTGACGTCGTATGATATCGAGGCTATGCCCTATCTAAATCCAGATACGGGTGAATCGGAGTTCCCGGAATCGCACCGAGACTGTATCACCACTATCGGTGTGACATCGTTCAACATGGTCGACCAGAAAATGGAGCAAGTCGTGTTCATGTACGAACCGGATGGTGAAACGAACGCTTGTTTACCCGCTTTGTCAGAGGATATGAAAACCGACGATTACGACCCCTCGGTGTCCGTCGTACATTCGTACCGCGACGAGTTTGACATGCTTCGTGGGTTCTCCGAGTATATCCGCGAGTATGACCCCGACATTATTACGGGCTTCAACGTGCTGAATTTCGACAACGTGTATCTCATCGAGCGTATCCAAGCTCTGTGTCCCGACCACGATGGCCCATACTGTCCACGGTGTGCATCTGTACGAACCTTTTCCAGAATTAAGCGTCCGACGACACTGCGCAAGAAATACACTCACACTAACCAGCGCGGCGGCCAGGAGTCGTGGGACGCGTGGATTGAGGGGCGCGATTGGATGGACTTGTATCGCGTCGTCATGACCGACCACAAGCTGCGTTCGTACAAACTCGACAACGTGTGTTTGGAACTATTAGGCACCCAAAAAATGCACATTGCGTACGACGATATTCCCAAGCACCAGAAGACTACCGCTGGTCGCGCCTTCCTCGCGCAATACTGCGTGAAAGACGCCTGGCTGCCGTGTCAAATTATGATTAAACGATGTAAACTGGTCAACGCCATTCAAATGTCGCAAGTCACTGGCGTGCCACTCACGTCCATTCTGCACCGGGGGCAACAAATTCGCACACTCCTCCTCATGCTTCAGTTTGTCAAGGCACGGTGTCGCAAAGACCCGACACATCCGCGTTACTTTCTGCCCGACGAATCTGCGAACAAGCCGGCGCCCATGGACGGATTTGAAGGGGCCGTGGTCATTCGTCCCTTGCCCGGATTCTACCAAACGCCTGTTGTCACGTTGGACTTTGCTAGTCTGTATCCCAGTATCATGCGTGCGTACAATATGTGTTTTTCCACGCTCATTCCGTCGTTTCGTGAAGCGAAGAAGCTGAACCTGGCCTGGTCACCCGAAACACATATGATTAAAGACCCCGCCGATGAGAATTATCCCGAAGTGCGCCCAGCGCGTTCGTTCGAGTATCCCGAAGGCGGTGCATTCGAGTACGTATCGTCTGACGACGACGTGTGCTTTGTGACGACAAAAAAGCGTGTCGGCATCCTGCCCGAGATTCTGCAGCAGCTGCTTTCGAACCGCAAGCAAGTCAAGAAAATGCGTAAAAAATTCCATGAGAAATCTATGGACTACGCGGTTCTCGATGGCCGACAGCTGGCACTGAAAGTCTGTGCCAATTCAGTCTACGGATTTACAGGGGCGGGCATGGGCTATCTCGGTGAGAAGCGCATTGCGTCGTCAGTCACGCGCGTTGGCCGAGGCATGGCCAACCATACTAAATTCATGTGTGAAGAGAAATACAAAGACCACGGGCTCCAAATCGTGTACGGGGACTCTGTCATCGGGTCTACCCCGCTAATTCTACGTATAGGTGGCAAAATCGTTGTTAGGCGTATCGAAACGTTGTCCAGCAACTGGTATGCATATCGTAATGGAAAAGAATCGTGCGAACTGACGGGTGTCGAATCTTGGACAGAAAAAGGCTGGACACCTGTCAAAAGAGTGATTCGACATGTTTGTACAAAAAAGCTCGTACAAGTACATACGCATACTGGAAACGTTGTTTGCACAACCGACCATTCGTTGGTTCGCTCTTCTGGCGAAGAAGTTGCGCCCAAAAACATTTCCCCGGGCGACAGTTTGCTTCACCACTGTCCAGAGGACTATCCTGAGAGCAACCATACATGGACGGTTGGATTCGACCGAATCTTGACTGGGCCGAATGGTCAGACATACACATCGCTCAAACAAGCGTCCGCCGATTTGCTGGTGCACGTGGGCTCGGTAACACGTAAATGCAAATGGTCATACACATCAAAAACAATCTGTTACACTCCACAATTTGCGCAACTTTTAGGCATGTTCATTGGAGATGGCTCGTGTGGAAATTACCGTGCAAAATCGGGCAAAAAATGTACATGGGCAATCAACAATGCAAATAAAGCCATGCTCGGTCAATACAAAACGATTGCCCAGACTATTTTTCCAAATTTCAATTGGAAGATTTTACCGACTCTCAAATCTTCGGGTGTCTACAAATTAGTTCCGTCATGTCCTAGGTATGGTAACATTGCCCGTTTTGTGGATTTCTGGAGAAGCATATGTTACAACGACAAATGCGAAAAGATAATGCACGATTGCGTGTTACAATCATCTGAAAATCATCGTCGACACTTTTGGAAGGGCCTGCGCGATGCAGACGGTTCAAAGAAAAGTTCTACGCCTGAAATTTCACAAAAAGGAATGCAAATCTCTCTATCCATTGTTATATTGTTTCGCTCGTTGGGATGGAAACACGTTGTCGTAGACACGCGCCCCGACAAACCGAATATTTACCGCATGCGTGCCCGCCATAACACAAGAAAATCACCGGAACGTGTAAGAAAGATAACACACTGGAATCGGGACGAAACATTTGTATACGATTTGACCACGGACAATCACCACTTCCATGCAGGCGTAGGCACTATGATAGTACACAACACGGATTCTGTCTTTGCCAACATTCCACCGTCCATGTGCGACACGAACTGCTCCCAAGAAGACTTGATTCGAAAGGTGAACGAGATTGGAGTCAAAATGGGAGAATACTGTACCCAAGCCTTTCTGCCCCCGAATGACTTGGAGTACGAGAAATTTTACTACCCAATTCTACTCAAAGGCAAAAAAAGATACGCGGGACACAAATTTGAGCCCGGACTGCAACCCAAATTGGACGTCAAGGGGTTCGAATGTGTCCGTAGAGATTTCGCACCGATTGTCAGCAAGACGCAGAAGACTATATTGATTAAGTTGTGCAAGGAAAACGATATTCAAGGTGCTATAGACTACGCGCGCAATATTGTCGTCAAGTTACTCGAAAACAAAGTACCACTGGAAGATTTAACCATGTCGAAAAAACTGACACGTCGACCCGACGAGTATAAGAATCCGGCGCCGCATACCGTCTTGGCCAAAAGATTACAAGCCACACAACCTGCGCACATCGCTCCCAAGACGGGAGACCGCATTGACTTTGTGATACGACCCGGATTCAAGGGCGAGAAAACCTGCATGCGTGCGGTAACCCCAGAAGACGTGCGCAATGGCGTTGCTTCAGCGGACACGCGATGGTACCTGTCACACCAGCTGGAAGCACCACTGCGACGCATTTTCGAAATGGTAATGGACAATGCGAGCAGTATATTCGAAGTCAACAGCGTACACCAAGCGTCAACGATATCCAACACGATGATGCGGTCGTTCGTCAAGCGTGGCCCCACGAGAACGGGTCAGAAACGTGACAGAGCAGGTGTAGCGTTCAAAAGAAAGTCAAAGGCAAAACGCGAACGGTCAATTGCGTCATTTTTCAGTTAAATCATTAAATGTTTAGTAAATAAAGTATTAAAGCATTCTGTGTTTGTACAAATGGAATATGTATTGGATACGATATCCGAATGGTCTACGTATGAATTCGAACCGCCCCGACGTAAGGTTCCGACCCGTGAAAAACACTTCAATACCATCGTTGCCGTTCTCATCGGGCTTATATTTTCGCGCATACCTCTTATTTACGGAACCGAGCCTGTCGAAGCGGCAGATAGTCTCGTCACCTTTCGCGTGAGCGGAACGTGGATGCAATTTGGTACACAACCGTTTGTATTTGCTTCGATGGCGTACAGTCTTATCTTCGACAAAGGCGAGCACGCGAACAAGAGGTCGAAGGCCCTCGGTCTTCTTTTTGCGGCGGTAATGTCGTTGCGGTGGTGGTTGTGGGAAGAACACCACTGGTTTTGTGCATTTCAACTGATGACTGTTGCGTTCGGTCTTGTGCAAGCCATGACGTACCTTGAAGACCGCGGTTCTGTTAACCTGACCACCGCGCTTATTTTTGCACATGCGTCTGAGAGCATCGTGTCCTCCGTGTTTTCGATTTCCATCCTGTGGGCCATTGTCCTCATCGCAGCCGTGTCATGGATTGAGACGCTGGTCGTCACAGTGCCGCTGACGCACATGACGCGAAAATCGCAAACGGTGAGCATGCCAATGCCTGTCATGTACAATTCCACGACCGGACTCGTCATGTACTTTACCCTCATCGAAATGTTGGCGGGAGTGTATCAGCCGCTGGAAATATTGTCCAGTAACACCATACGCGTGCAAACACTTGTATCGTCAGCAGCCTTATTCGTCGGTCTGTACATAGTGAACAAACAAATACCTCGCGTCGAGGAACGGACAGGGAGACATCTTATCAGAGCCTGGCAAAAAGAAAAATTCACTATCAAAGGATGGCGCTCTGAGTCAAGGATGGCGAAATACATTCAAAATATAATTGACAGGAACGTTTTCTGGAATACGATTATACTATTTGCGCTATGGTGTTTGGGCGTTCTACTGAAACCTCCCGTGTCCGTCACAACCCTGTTTATCCTCACGTCTACGGTCAAACAGCACGTTACCCAACCAATAAGTTCGTTATGGAACTAACACACAACGAGACCACACCACAACCGACCACCATCGCAGATGTATTCACAAAGATTCGCGTCAGTTGGTACTTTTCGGGAAATTGAACTCTGTTCCAAATACTTGACGAAAACATAATATACAGGCGACATACTTATTTATACTTCATCTGGTAAATATTTATTCATCACGGACGCATCGATATCGACGTCGTCACACATGCAACATGTGGTGTATCCCCTGGTGATACGCCTGCGCATGCATTCTGTACAGTACTTGTGACCACAGGACAGCTCGTGTGCTTCCAAACCAGTCAAATCACGCGCACACTCTCCCATACAATCATTCGGACTATCTTCGGGAACGGGCGCACGCGGCCGCTTCTGGACATCTTTGCCACAATTTTTACATATCTTGGTGGCATTTCCGATTAGCCACGTACAAAAAGGACAATTCTTACCGCGCACAGGGGCCGGCCCAGGCAAATGCACCAGCGCTAACTGGCAAAGCCGGGCGAATTCCGTTTCCGTAACATTTTTGTAATTTCGCGCTTTTATTTCCTGCACAAATATTCGTGTCTCGTGAGGGGTGCTCATCTCATGTTGTAGTACAATTATTTATATCACAAATTCAATTAAATATATTCTTTACGTATTCGAATTTAAACCTCAACGGCTATATTGTGTATGTCGTCTATTTCTGGCAATTCCACGGTTTTATGTTTGATTCCCTCGTCAGATTCAGACAACTCGCCGTGTACCGCCTCGCCTTCCGAACTCGAATCAACAATACTTGTATATTGGCGTGACCTAAATGTTTTCTTCATGATGCGTTCCTTGTTTCTAAACATCAGAAGCACACATAACATGGTGGCCACCACTGCCAGCACGAACTGTTGGAGCATTAGAGCGTCATTGCTGGTGCCATTAACCGTGCTAGGTGTTGTGGGGTCTGTAAAATTCGAAGATGGTGACAATTCCGGCAACACAGAAGGGCTGTACAGGGAACTCGGTGCCACAGGACTCGGTACATATACGGAACTCGGCGACATTGGGCTTGGTGCTTGTACAGGACTAGGGGCAGGCACAGGACTCGGCACAGACACTGAACTCGGCGACGTTGGGCTTGGTGCTTGTACAGGACTTGGTGCAGGCACAGGACTAGGCGACGTTGGGCTTGGTGCCGGAACGGAACTCGGCGACGTTGGGCTAGGTGCTTGTACAGGACTTGGTGCGGGTACAGGACTCACAGGACTTGGTGCTGGCACTGAACTCGGCGACGTTGGGCTTGGTGCTGGCACGGAACTCGGCGACGTATGGCTTGGTGCCGGAACGGAACTCGGCGACGTTGGGCTTGGTGCTGGCACTGAACTCGGCGACGTTGGGCTAGGTGCTTGTACAGGACTTGGTGCGGGTACAGGACTCGGTACGGACACCGGAATTGGTGCCACAGGACTCGGTACCACCGATGGGCTCGGCGGCATTGTGTTTATACAGTAAATATAATGTCTAATTAGTTACTAGAATATGTTTAACGTTTTCTTTTGTTACTGGTGGACGAGTTCGGTGCACTTCTTTTTTGACGGAGTTGGAGTTTTTGTTTTAAAGCTACCAGGTCTTGTCGCCATAGGTTTTCGGGACTGGTGTTCTGCAAAAGTGTGAGTTGTGCGTTTTTTGCCTGCAACTCCGAATCCAGAGCGTCTTTTTTGTCTTGTGTAAGGTTCCACATGGGCATGTTCAGCAAATATTCGTGGGCGCCGGACACAAAGTTGTGTTGTGTGAATTCATCCAAGAGTTGTTGCTTTCGTTTTCCCGCAAAGGCAAACGCCCCGGAGACCACAAGGCCGATGAATTTAATTTTTTGTGCCAATCGCGTACAGGTATCTGTGAGAGCCGCGCACATATAGGTTTTGCGTGTGTAGTACAACTGACGGCGCTGTACAAAAAACTCGCCCAGTATGTCCAATTCTGTAATGTACTTTTTGAGCTTCCCTGTGGCGTCGAAAGCATGCATATTGCCGATGCCGATGTTCGTGACCAGTTTGAACGCCTTTTCGAGTCCCGATGCGCGCAATTTTGTTGCACAATCTGCGCTGACTTTTACTGTAAAGTCTACCTTGGTGTCCGTGTGGTTGCATTTGATGGAGAGAACGTCTCCCTTTTTGAAGGCGCCATATCCCTCCACGATGCGTTCTAGGAATTCCTTGTATCCGTTCGTCCACGTACCTACCGGGAGTTCGGTAATGTGTAGGGTGGTCGCTGCCTTCCAGCGGTACGTCCCAACGACAGTGAATTTGTCAGTACCGTCGATGGGGGTTACGGTTCCTTGAAATCCTTTGAACCACGGAACCATACGCTCCGGTCGTTTCCCGTCTAGCATGCCTTCAAGTCGTTCAATGATGTCTACAGGATTGTAGGGCGGAACAATGGACGACCAACCGGTACCGATGCCATTACTGCCGTTCACCAGCAGCATGGGCAGTACTGGGACATAGTTGGACGGCTCAATCGTTTGTCCGTCGTCTTCGAGGTGCTTGTAGAGTGGCGCGTCCGCGGGATGAAATAGGAGCTCAGTCATGTGCGCAAGCTGGGTGAACACGTAACGCGGAGATGCGGCGTCTTTCCCGCCCATGAGCCGTGTCCCAAACTGACCGTTGGGTTCCAGCAAGTTGATGTTGTTGGAACCGACGTAGTTTTGCGCCATGTTGATAATCGCATTGTTGAGCGACATTTCACCGTGGTGGTAAGCAGCGTGTTCCGAGGTGTATCCTGCCAGCTGTGCGACTTTAATTTCGCTGTGCAGTTTGCGCTTGAGACACGCAAACAGAATTTTGCGCTGAGACGGTTTTAGACCGTCCATGACATTGGGAATGGCCCGCATGTTGCTCTGTACCGCCATGATAATGTATTCTTTGTTCACAAAGTCGTCGTACTTCATTTCCGACACGCCAAAGTCCATGAACGTGCCTTGTTGGTAATTGGCAATCCACTGCTTTCTGTCCGCCACGCGTTTCTTGCTGAAGCACATGTCAATCACCCCACCGTTGGGCATAACTTCGAACGGAATGCGGTGTTTTTGGAGATTGGAAAAGTATTCTTTGGCTTCTTTGGCACTCGAAGTGCCGAGACCCTTGTAGTACTTGATTCGCCAACCTTGTGGGTTTTGCTGATGCCATTGGTGAAACTCTGGGGTCGTGTAGAACACGTTGCACTCGTTTCGGCGCGTGCATTTCACGATAGGCGTGATAAACACCTGTAGAAAGTTCGGCACCTTTAACAGCGCCGGCCAGAAATGGTGCAGGAAGTTGATGATGAGTCCTTTAATGTGAGAACCGTCGTGGTCTTGGTCGGTCATAATCATGATGTGTCCGTAGCGAAGGGCCGCCGTGTCCGTGTACGTGTTTCCAATATTCAGTCCCATGATTTTCATGATGTTTTGGACTTCATTATTGCCGATGACCGAGGCATTACTGGCGTCCCGGACGTTCAACAGCTTACCCTTGAGCGGAAACACGCCATATTTGTCCCGACCGATGACGGACAGGCCGGCAATGGCCAGTGTCTTGGCTGAATCACCTTCTGTTAGGATGAGCGTGCACTCTTGCGACCGGCGACCACCTGCCCAATTGGCGTCATCCAGTTTGGGAATGCCTTTGAGCTTGGTTTTCTTAGCGCCGCCTGTTTTGCGTTGCAACTGGCGCTGAGATTTCGCGCGGGCAAAGAAGGCCACCTCTTCGACAATGCCCGACTTTTTGACGATGCGTTTGAGCAGCGCTGAGCTAATCACTGGCTTAAACGCCGCTGCACCAAAGTCTTTGGAGCGCGTCGTCAGCGTTTCCTTCGTCTGGGAGTCAAAGCTTGGGTTTGTGATAAGGGCGTTCACGAACAGGAACATAGACCGCTGTACCATGAACGGGCGCACGGGCAAGTCCTTGAACGCCCTCAGAGGCACTATGCCTTTGGAAATGGCGTCCGCCACGTATTTGACGTGTTCGCCACCCTTGGTTGTACAAATCGAGTTGGCAAACGAGACTTGTTGTGGGTGTTGGTCTGGCGACATGGTGACGCAGATTTCCCACCGCGCGTTGATGACCTCGTGCACCAGAGGTCGGTCGACGTAGAGCGCACAGTACTGCTTGAAGTTCTGCACGGGCAGTCTCACTCCGTTCAGGTACACGCGCACGTCCGGCGCGGTCGTGCCCGCAATGTCGTACACGCGCTTGTGCAACAGAGCCCGGATGTCCGGAGTGAACCCCGTCAGTCCGAACTTGGGAAAGTCTGGACGAAAGGTGACCCGCGTCATGTCTTTGCGCTTGCCCGCGCTCGTGATTTTGGGTTTCCCGACTTTAGACATGTTGTTCGACCACGTCTGGCTGTATTTCTTCCCGCTTTTGGAGTCGATAGTCTCTACACAAAAGGTGGTGGAGAAAATGTTGGCCAGTTTGGCACCGTACCCGTTTCGGCCGCCGACAACGCGCTCTTCCGAATCGTCGTAGTTGTCGCCGGTCAACAGTTCCCCGAATACCATCTGGGGCACGTAGACGTTGTGCTCGGCGTGTATCTCGACGGGAATGCCGGCGCCGTCATTTTCCACCGTGATGTGGTCGTCGGCAATCACCACTTTGATGAATTTCATGCCGCCATCACGCTGCTTGTTGTCGGCCGCGTTGACCAGTATTTCATCAAATATCTTGTACAGTCCCGGGACGTACCCGATGGCCCGGTGCACCATCTTCCCGTCCTCGAACACCCACATGGGCTCGTCACGAGACTGGCATGACCCAATGTAAGTGTCTGGGCGTGTTTTAATGTGCTCAAGGTGGCTCTGTTTCTGGTACTTGCGGGACACGGCGGCATTGCGGGAAGTCATGCTTGTGTTGGTTGACAAATGTATGACTAAATACGTTTTAACTTATGTTTAAAATATGCACAGAGATTTAATTTAATTTAAAATTAAATTAAATTTCGTTGAAGTCGAGTTGTCCCAACATGGTCGTAATTTACAATATGTACTTTTTCCTGACACCTTTTAGCATCATCGATGACGACCAGCCCGTTACGGTTGACGGTCCCAAATTACGCGGCATC
>Ga0209631_10005920_pt1 | contig 12738 bp, 8 predicted proteins | sample COG_08_FD_184752 | JGI IMG/M metagenome (GOLD analysis project Ga0209631, IMG submission 184752) | Pelagic Microbial community sample from North Sea - COGITO 998_met_08 (SPAdes) (version 2) | ecosystem: Environmental > Aquatic > Marine > Neritic zone/Coastal water | place: Helgoland, sampling... | reverse complement strand
GTTGTCGTTGTTGTTGTTGTTGAAACCGGCCTTTGGTCCAGGAGGAGTCGCAAGAAGGGAGGGGAATCACTTCACTTCTTGTTCTCGAGGAGCAGCCGGAGGATGCGCTTTCCGAATGGGCTGTTCTTGATCAGCGGCAGGTGCGGCCTGATCCTGTCCACGAGCTCGGAGTGCAACTGGCCCTTGGTGACGCTCAGCGTGGACTGCACCACGTAGTTGCCGTACGGGTCCATCAGGAGCCGGTCGAGCAGCGGCGAGGTCATAATCTCGCGAACCACCACGTTGCGGTGTTCCTCGAGGGACGAATCCGCCAGCTTGAGGCACTTCTCCACGACGTTGGAGGAAAACTTCTGCATGGAGAGCTCGGCGTAGTTACCCGCGAGCCGCATCATAACCTCGCCGTTGGCCCAGGACAGGGCCAGGTCCAGGATGTACTGAACCACGTAGTTGCCAAAGGGATCCTGCGACAGCACGAGCGCCTGCGCGGCAATCTCCTGCACCAGCGCGCGGCGCTGGCCGTCAGCCGCGTGGTCGATGCACCTCTGCAAGACGCAGCAACCGTGCCTGTGCGTCGCAATCTCCACGCAGCACCGTCGGGCGGCGTCGTAGACAAACTGGTTATCCTCGGCGCCCAGGCGCTGGAGGCACCGCTGGATGACGTGGTTGCCGTTGAGATCCTTGATGAGGGTGACGACGCCGGGCTTGAGCGCCTCGGTGGCGAGCGCGACTTGCTCGGGGGTGCGGAGCGTCTCGACGAGTTTCTGCACCGCGCGGGTGCCGTGGGTGTTGAGCGCCACGGACACCAGCTCGGGCACGCCGTCGCCATCCTTGGACCCGAGCGACGAGGAAGGCTTAGCGACGGCCGGCTTCTTCTCATCCTCCTTCTTCTCGTCGGAGGCATCCTTGTCGGCGGCATCCGCGTCCTTGTCGTTCTCGGAGTCCGAGTCGTTCTCGCCGCGAACCTTGGCCACCGCGCGGAGCATCCCCATTCGCTGCTCATCGCTGCAGCACTCGAGCAGCTTCTGCACCAGGTAGTTGCCGAACGGGTCCATCATGAGGTCGACAACCTCGGCGATGATCTCCTCGAAGCACAGGTTGACAGCCTCCTCGCCCTCCTCGTCGAATTTGCGCTGGAGAAACCTGCACCCGTGCTGGTCCCTGGCCAGCACGCCAACCTGCCCGACGCACTCCTGCACGGACCCGAACCGGGCGTCCATGTCCGCGATTTCCTGCGCGGAATCCCCGCCGAGGCCGTTCATGGACCCGGACCTGTTCATGCCGCCGCCGAGCAGAGCGGCGGCGTCGTTGGCGTTGGAGAAGGACCCGGCTCGGTTCCCCTTGAGTCCCCCGTTGTGTCCACCGTTGTTACCGCCGTTGTTGAAGGAGTTGTTACGGTTTCCGCGGTTCTTGTCCCGCCCGCCGCCGCCCATCCCCCCGGCGGCGCCGCGGTTGCCGGCGCCGCCAAAGCCCCCGACGTCGCCGCCGTTCATGGCGCCGCCGAGACCCATGGCGCCGGCGTCGAGGCCGAGGTTGGCGAGGTTGACGTTACCACCCTGCGCGAGGAGCGCGGCGAGCGCAGCCTGGTTGAGGTTACCCCCCTGCGCCTGCGCCTGCAGACGGAGAATCTGCTGGAGCTGCTGCTGCTGCGCGTAAAAGGCGGCGGCGTACGCAGCCTGGTACACCTCCGCCATGTTCTGCTGACCGCCGTTGGGCGCGGCGGCGTTGGGCATGCCGCCCGGCATCCCGCCGCCCGGCATACCTGCCGCGCCTGGCATGCCTCCGGTGGACTGCATCGCGGCGAGCACCTGCTGCATCTGCGCGTTAGCGCCGCCGAGCTGTGCCATGGGGTCGGGCATGCCGGCACCGGGCCCCATCCCCGCGCCGCCGCCCATCTGGGCACCCGCGCCCATCATCTGCTGCATCTGCTGGAGCTGCTGCATCTGCTGCAGCTGCTGGAGCTGCTGGAGCTGCGCCGCCTGGTTAGCGTTACCGCCGGCCATTCCACCCGGTTGGTGACCGTACCCACCGTGTCCGCCCATCGACGGGTGACCGCCGTACTGAGCCCCGTAGTGATTCGCGCCTTGACCGCCATCCGCGAACGCCCCCATCGTCTGACCGGACGACCCGCCCATGCCGGGACCCGCGCCCATGTGAGGACCCTGTCCACCCATGTGAGCACCCCCAACCTGCTGCTGCTGCATCGTGGGCGTGCCGGCGCCGCTTCGGTCGAGCGGGTCGCCGGGTAACCCATGCGCAAACGCGCCTCGCGGGATCAGCGGCGCAGTGGCGCTCCGCACAGTACCGTACCCACCAGAGTTCCCCTCGGACATGCCGAGGTTGGAAAACGCAGACGCCAACGGATCTGTGGTGTTGGCACCCGGATGCCCGTCAACACCCTCGGCACCAACGGGTCCCGGGCCCCCTGGCTGCCCCACGGCACCGGCGCCGCCGTAGAGGGCGTTGAGGTTGCCGGACGACGCGCTTCGCTCGTGGTGGCCTCCGTGGTGCGGCGTGGGTTGCGCCACTCCCCTTTGTCCGCTGTCGTCCCTGGAGAAGAGCTTGCCCCCGTACTGTTGGCCGTATTCGCCGTACTGGTAGCCACCGCCGTACCCTTTCGCGCCCTGGCGTGACGATCGGGGAAAAGGTGCGGGTGGTCAGCGGTCGAGATTAGGGACGAGGAAGTGGCGAGGCGGAAAGTTTGGGAGGAAAACGCCGTCGCCGACGTGTCGCCGGTGGATCGCGCGCGGGTGGTCGCACGAGCGGATTGAGGGCGTGGGGACTCACCAGGTCGATGGCGGACACCGAACGGTGCATCTCGTCACCGGCGCCCATCGTCGGCGCGGCGGAGGCGCTTCGCGGCTGCTCGTCGACGTCGTGTAGGAGTCGCGAGATGTAGTCCGTCCTGCGAACGAGGTTGGAAATAAAGCGCATGGGAGGTTAGCGACGGCGGGTCGGAAAGCGCGGACGTGCGTGGTCGCGAACGCGGTACAGGGCCCACGCGCCGTCTGAGCCATTCGTCAGGGATCCGCCACGGCCGGGCATCGCGTCGTCGGCGAGCCCCGGCGGTCGCATCGGTCCCGGCGCGACGGACGAGTTTTGCGGCTCAGGCGGCGGGAAGGCTGCGAAGGACTGGCAGCCGCGAATTCTTTCGCGTCGGATGTGGAGAGCCGGCGGGAGCGTACCTCCACTGCGGCGACGATGACAGCCCCGAGTCGGCCCCGCCGTTGGCCCCCTCGAGCTTTCGTGCTCCAAACATCGTGATAAACTATTTTACACAGGTACCCTCCTCCACCTGCCTTCACGCGCCCATTCCAGGGCAGACACTACTGGCGTCTCCCGAGACTCGGCCGTACGCTTTTTAGCTTTCAATCTCAAGACGTGGCCAACTGTTTGACCACCCTCGGATAATACAATTAAAGCACTGACGCTTAGTCTGCGAAAAGGGGAAATAGGGCGGCGAGACCCTAACCCAGGTTTTTGGTTCGGGATGATCGATCGGTGAGAGTTCGATCGAGGGTGCCGATCGAAGTGACTTGCGCTCTCTGCCAACTTGCGGAGGAGGAAGGAATTCTCCCTTCTCATTTCATTGTTTGGTGCCGCGTCCCGTCCTCTCCGATGGCCGAGGATGAGGGGGATGGATCCGTCGGTGGGGTCGCCGCGGTGGCGTCCGAGGCTGCCGTGTCGCATCTTGACGGCGATGGAGGCCACCCCGCGACGAACGGACACGCCAACACGACCAAGGATCTCGAGAAGAGCCCCGTCGTTAAATTGTTGAGCCCCGTGCGCACCGGCGTCGGGGAGACCTCGACCTCAACGGGCACATCGATGGAGGAGAGGAACGGCTCGAACATCGCCGGACCGCCGCCCGACTCGTCGCAAACGAAAAAGTCCCTCCGGGTGTGGGACTACGTGTGCGCCGAGCTCGGGCTGAGCGTCGGCGCACGAGAGGACGATCCCGACATGGCCGTCGCCAGGGAACGAGTCTTCGACATCATCTGGCACATCCCGCTCGAGTTCGAACGGCTCAACTTCTACGGTGGGATGCTCTGCATGGACGCCACGCTGGGGGTGGTGACGTCACTCCCCGTGCGCGTGGTGTGCCAGACGGCGAGGCTGATCATGTCACCGGCGCTCGGGGTGGTGACCAAAGTCGGCGAGCTGGTCTCACCGTCGCCGTCCACCAAGACCAGAGGGGGAAACACAGACCAGTGGAGGAAACCTAGAGGTAACTCACATTCCGGACCGAGCCGCAAGCGACGGACGTGGGGGTTCCACCCTTACGCCCGGGAGCACCTGAGCGACTCCCTGTGGCTGCTCATGCTGATAGCCGCGTTCACCGCCGTGAAACTGGTGGACGTGTCCGTGGTCTACCACTACATCCGCGGGCAGGAGGTCATCAAGCTGTACCTCGCGTGCTCGGTGCTGGAGTGCTTCGATAAGCTGTGCTGCGCGTTCAACTGCCACGTGCTGGACGCGTTGCAGAACTCGGTGTACATACTGGTGAACACGGCGCAGGAAGACGGGAGCACGGCGGATCTGATCAACGCAACCTTTCAGTTGGCCTTCGACGCGGCGCTGACACTCGCGGCGACGTGCGCGCACGCCGCGATCATGCTCACCCACGCCGTGACTTTGTCCGTGGCGATCAACTCGCACACCAACGCCATGCTGCTCGTGCTGATCTCCAACAACTTTGGCGAGATCAAGAGCCACATCTTCAAAAAGATGGACGCCGCCAAGCTGTTCTCCGTGGCGAGGCTCGACATCGTGGAGCGCGTGCACCTCAGCATATGTCTCGTCTTCGTCGCCGCGCAACGCGTGACCGCCGCGGGTAGCGTGGCGGGCGGGCTGACGCGTAAGATGCTGAAGGACTCGCTCATGGTGCTGTCGTCGGAGATCGTCGTGGACGTGTTCAAGCACGCGTTCATGTCAAAGTTTAACAACATCCGACCGAAAGTGTACCGCGGGTTCCTGCGACAGCTGTGCAGGGAGCACGTCAAGCTGGCGCAGTCGTACAGGCTGCACAGGGTGGTTGGGTTCGTACCCCTCGCGCCCGCGGCGGTGCTCATAAGCGTGTTGCCGGACCTGTACAGGACGCTATTCCCGTCGATCGGGTCCATCGGGTTTGACCTCGACGACTCCGCCTCCAACGTCGCTAAGAACGCGCGGCTGGAGGCTGGGGTGTCGGGGTTGACGTGGCCGCCCGTCCCCGACCCGTCGTCGTTCGCGGCGTACGTGCTGTTCTTCGCGACGCTCGTGGCGTTCAAACTGGCGTTCGGGGTGGCGTTGCACTGGCTTGGGGCGCACATGCTGGAGACGCTTCACGGTGTCGAACACGGCGGGAGCGGGTCGACGTCGCGGGTCGCGTCACCGAAGAAACGGTCAGAAACGGTCGATGAGACGGGACACGCACGCGGTGGACCGTCGGGTACGGAGAGCACGGGGCGGGCGAGGAGGCTTTTCAACGCGTCCAAGGATGGGCGGGCGTCGTTGGATAAGGACGGTAAGGAGGGAGGAACCGACTTGACCGATGTCGCGGATGTGACGAGGAGAAAGAGCGGGGACTGGGGCGGCGCCGCGCCGGAGAGCCCGACGAGGCGCGCGGAGAAACGGCCGCCCACCCCCAAGAGCCCGAAGTACGCCCTGTGGTCCGCGGGCGGGTTCTGACGTAATACCCATTAGCGAGTTGTCAACGACGTGGCAGTCATCGTAGCATATGCGTAGCGTACAAGTATGAACATCGTCGGTGCGATTACATTCTACTCACTCACATTAACATTCGACTCACTCACGGGGTGTTCTCCGGCGTGGGCTTGAACGCGACGGAGAGATCCGCCCACTCGCTCGGATCCGCGCCCATGTCCTCCGCGACTGACCTCCACACCGACAGCACCTTCTCCGCGTGTCTCACCTGCGTCCGCGCGAACGCGAGCCACATAGCTTTGAACTCCCGGCTCCTGCTTTCCTCCAGCCGCTTAAACTCCTCCTGGTGCCGGCCCTGGATGTGACCGTACTCCATCCTCGCAGCCTCCGCCGCCGCCTCGTCCGCCTGAAGCTCGCGCCTGAGCATCTCGGCCTTGTGCATCTTGGAAAAGTCCATCTCGAGTTTCGCGAGCTTTGACTTTTTGGAGTCGACGTCGGAGAGGTGCGTCTGGAGCGTCAAGAGCGTCTCGGCTCTGTCCGCCACCGCCTTCCGCACCGCCGGCATCATGCCCAGGTAATCGTGCAACGGGTCGAGCGACTTGGCGGACGCGTTGTTGGCGCTGCGGGATAGCCTGGAGATTCGCACGGTGGCGTTGCCCATCTTCCTCGCCTGCGACGCCATGTCGTGGCACGCCGCCCCCGCGGCTGTGTAGGACCCCATGCGACCCGCTTCTTCCTCCTCCATCTTGGACAGCTTGAGACACTCTAGCCCGAGCTCGCCGAGGGCGTCCGAGTGCTTCTGCTCCGCGGCGAGGACGCGCTCCGCCTTTTGCGACGCGATTGCGAGTTCCTGCTCCATTCGCAGCACGCGGTCCTTCTCCGTGATGAACGCGGTGTCCTCCTCGACGATTTTGGGTTTATGCGTCTCCAGCCCAAAGGCGCCGCCCATCATGCCCACAGCCGTGGACTGCACGATGGTCTGCTTCATCTCCTTGAAGAACTTTCCCGGGCCCCTCAGCTTACCCGGGGATGTCACGGGCACCGGCGGGGGCATGCCCGGTGGCTGGTACTGGCCTTGGGGCATGGGCACGTGATGCTGGCCTGGGGGCATCATCGTTCCCGGCGGCATCTGCATCTGCGCGGGGTTCATACCCCCGAACTGGGGGTTCATCCCCCCAAACTGGTTCTCCTGCCCGGGCATCACGTGCGCCTGACCAGGCGGGGGCGCCGGCATGACGGGCATGACGGGTACCTTGTTCTTCATCCGGTACCACGTCTCGTCAGCCTCCAAGTTCTGCGCCGTCAGAAACACGCGAAGCTCCTTCGAGTGACGAAGCACGGGGTGCGTCGACAAACGCCGGAGATACGCGTCGAGTTGCCGCATCCGCCGCGTGATGAAATCCTCGTCGGAGGAAGACGTCAGCGTCTTATCAGGCCTCGGCGGGACGAAGTACCCGCGGTGGGAGTCCGCGAGCCTGTCCGCGAGTCCCACGAAATCACGAAACCGCCGCCAGGTGACGTGCTCCGACGGACCGGCGTATTCCGGGAAATCGGACCTCGCGGTTGTTCGGTAGAGGACAATCTTCTTGCCGAACGCGCCGGTGGCGTTGGCGCTCGCCTGCGGGTCCGACACTGACGTTTCCAGCGTACCTTTCATGGAGCTCTGGTAGATCCCAGGTGAGTTTCGTCCGTTAGACGGTCCCGGGGGATGGACGCCGGATCGCGCGGCTTCGTCGGCGGCGGACGGGACGGGGAGAATCTCGTTGTTCAATTGAGCGGGAGGCGCGGGCGCGACGGGAGCGTACCCGCCGACGCCTAAACCCGGGCCCTTTCTGTTGAAGGACGACACGTCGCCGGTGGTGTGCGCGATGCCGGTGGATGCGTGCGTCCCATGGGTCACGCTCGAATGGGTCCCATCGAATGAGGTCGGACCCGGGTCGTCGAACGGCGCGGAGTTACCGGGTGCGTGCATCTCGCTGCTCGCTCCCGGTCGGTACCCGACGGGATCTGAGTACATGACGCTGTCCGCGTACGACGGAGGCGGCGCGAGTAGGTCGCCGTAGCTGACGCCCATGGCGGACGCGCTGTGCGACGCGACGGGCGCGACGGGGGGACGCGGCGGGGGAGAAGGTCCCGAGGCGGAGGATGGGGTCGATGAGGAGGCCGGATCGGGCGCCGCGGCCCCGAGGGGTCCGAGGTCGCGCGTCGTCGGTGACGCCGAAAAGGGCGCGGGGGCGGGGGCGCCGAGGGGATCGTCCGTCACGGAGACGTTCTGCACGGATCGCGCGAGGTCGTCCGCGACCGGGGGCGGGGAGGACAAGGGATGGTCCGTGAACTGCGGTGCGGGTGACGGGCGCGTCGAGGGAACATTTGTTAGCCGAGTTCAGATCTGGCGACGGGGCGCGCGGGTATTGGCGGGGTTCCCGGGGTTGACGCGGCTCGATCGCGGCGGGGTTCATCGCGAGGGTAACGCGAAGAGTAAGGGGCGTATTGTAAGCGGCGACACGTCAATCAGTTACTCACCTCTCCGTAGTCGTCGTCGTCGCCCTCGTTCGCGGCGAATGGGTTTGTGCCGTGCGAGTCCATTAGACGCGCACCGCCGAAGGAGTCATCCCCTGTCCCCGCGCCGAACGGATCGCCGCCGTTCATGGGTGTACGTGGTGGATGCACGTGCGGACGTGTGTGCGCTCCGATGAAGGTAATCGAGGGCGCGAACGCGTGAGGTCGCCAGCGCACGCGCGCCGGTCTGCAGATCGTCAGCGATTTTCCGCGCGAGTCTCGTCAGAGAAGGAATCCGCCAATCAGCTGAAGCGACCGCGCCCTTTCAAATTCGGAGGTCTATCGAGGGTCTATTCTTCCCGTATAAATGTCCGTATGGGCATTTGGGTTCCATCTGATCCACGGTCGAGAGGTGCTCTGGAGCGAGCGAGCGGTTCAGGATTTGAAGGTGGACCTCCACGCGGCCATAGTGGGCGGCGCTGGGTGAGGCGACCGCGGCGGAGGACGCGCGTGAGCTTCCCGCACCACACCGAGGCGTCACCCGACGCATCAGAGGGCGCCCGAGGTAACGCTTCGACCTTTGGGTTTCGCGTGATCTTCACCCGGAACACTCGGCGGCGTGGACCGAGAGTGAGGAGTTCAAAGAAGTCGCGATAGGATGGTGGCGAGGCACGGCGCGGAGGTGATCCACGCGATGGACTCCACCACCGTGCCGTTGCGGGGCCAGAACGTGGGCCTGAGCGCGCCCACGCCGAGACACAGCGTCTCGCACACGCAGTGGACCAACGGTTCCCCGACCGGCCAGATGGACGACGACGAGGAGGACAAGTACGCCAAGCACGCCAAGGTTCCGTCGCCGCGGACCCCGCCGGAGATGCCCAACGGCAGCCGCTGGGGCACGCGACGGGCATCGACCACCAACGGCTGGGGCTCGCGGTCCCCATCGCGGGTCCATCCCACGCTGTCCGGCAAGGGCGCCGGCCGCGGACGGCGGAAGAAGCGGTACCCCACACTCGCGCTCCTCGCCGTGCTGATGGTGCTGTGGGTCTTCGCGCCAGCCATTCATCACGTCGTCACCGGCGTTCACAAGGTGTTCATCCGCGGCTACCTCTTCAGCATCGAGCGGCCGCACCACTGCCTCCCATCCACCCCCGCGCCGCAGGACCTCGCGGACGACGACCCGATCGCGGCCCTCCCCCCCGCCGACCTCGCCGACCTCCCGGGCGAGATACCCCTCGGCCGCAAACCGAAAGTCGGCATCGTGTCTCTGTGCGATCACAACGTCGACGCGATCTGCGCGGCGTCCGTGGCGAACAAGCAGGCGTACGCGGACAGGCACGGGTACGACGTCATCGTGGACAGCGAGATCATCGACGAGTCCAGGCCCACGTCGTGGTCCAAGCTGCTCGCCATGCGCAAGTACTTACCCTATTACGACTATCTCTTTTACGTGGACGTTGACACCATCGTGGCCAATGTCGACGTGAAGCTGGAGGATATCGTGGACTACGGGTACGACCAGATCTTAGCCGCGGACAGGAACGGGCTGAACTGCGGGGTGTGGCTCATACGCAACACGCCGTGGAGTCTGTGGTTCCTGGACGAGATGTGGGCGCAGGAGCAGCTGGTGGCGCCGAGTACGCGTGTGCTTTTCCATTACGAACAAAGGGCCATGCACTACCTGTACCAGTCGCGGGTGTGGCGCCGGGCGGTGAAAGGGGAGCCGTACAAAGGGGCGAACACCGTACGCGCGCGGACCAAGGTTGTGAACACGTGCGTCTTCAACTCCCTACCGGCGTGGTACGTCAAAGGGGACTTCATAGTGCACCTCGCGGGTCTCAAGGGTATCGCAAAGTGCCTCGCGTTTCGACACTATTACGGCACGGCGCGGCGGGAGATTTCGGAAAAGTACGGGGCGCTGACGGACGAGGCGAACGTGGAGCCGCCGACGCTGACCACGTGCCTGTTCGGGAGGATATGATATACACCGGACGCGCCGGTAGGAGCGGCGTTAGAACTAAGTTAGGAGGGGTGTCCCTCACGATCGTGAAAAACTTGCCAAGTGTAAAAGTTGAGATCGCAGTCGCACGCGCTTCTTTGTTTTGTGGGTGATTTTGGATCGCGATCTGTGCACAACGCGACGCGATGTGCACTGTCGTGTCAATCGCGACCCCACACGGGGGGCTTCGGGTCCGCCCCGGCGCGACCCCGCTCCGTATCGCGCCTCGTAGGTCGGGTTTAGGGTTTAGGGTTAACCGCGCGAGCCTCACCACTCGGGCCATCGGAGGGAAGAATGACCAGAAGACCGAGGGGAAGAAGGATCAGAAGGCCAAGGGAACCGACGGGAAGAAGGCGGAGAAGGGAAAGACGGGAACCTCAATCGGAGGCGCGTCGCCCCTCCCCAACCTCCCGGTCCCGCTCCCCGTCGCGGGCGGCGGCGTCCTGGTCCTCGGCGCAGTCCTCGCCAAGATCCTCGGGGCAAGAAAAGGCTCCCGGGGATCGGTCACCTCCCTGGAAGAACGCGGCGCGCTCGACGAGAACAGGTACGTCGACGACGACAAGTTCTTCAGCGGGATGATGAAGACGGTCCGCACCGTGGAGATGCCGGAGCTGACGAGCGATCAGATCAAGGCGGCGAGGGAGCGACGGAGGCAGTCGCGGGACGTGGACGCGAGCCCGTCATCTTTGGACAACGTGGAGCTGCCGGCCAACCACCCTTTCGCGACGACGGCCAAGGTGAGCGAGTCAGAGCGGAAGAAGCTGGCGGAGCGGGTGAGGGAGATGAACAAACCCCGGACACGGCAGCGCGGGACACCGCCGCCCAAGGAGTGATTAAAGTAGCTCATGTGTAACCAAGCGTTAACCGCGTTCTAACAGTTTGGTTATTCGTTTCAATGTTTGGTCGTTGAAACCCGCTAGCTAGAGCTCCGTCTTCATGTACTCGCCAACCTCCACGTCGGGCACCCCGTCGTCCGCCGAGTCACCCGCCAGGTACTCCTCAGCGGCGCCAGCGTCCACCACACCCGCGGCCGTCGCGTCGTCGCCCATCGCAGCCGCCGCCAACGACGCGGCGGCGGCGGCTGCCAAAGCCGCGGCTGTTTCGTCAACCTTCACCCGAGCACCGCCCTTCTTCTTCGCAGCCTTCGCCTCCTTCGCCGCGAGCTTCGCCGCCTTCTTCGCCTCCACCGCCTTGACCGCCGCCTTCTTACGAATCCACCAGAGCGGGTGGAACCTCACCAGCAGGGGCGTCCGCTTCAGAACCACGTGAAGCGCTGCGAGCATGAAACAAGCGAACCCGCCCCAGAGCACCACCCGCTCCCGCACAGCCTGGATCTCCAGCTGCTTCAGCAGCCTGCCGCCGATACCGAGCGCGCTGGCCTGGTCCCCGGCGTACTCGTCCCCGGTCTTCTTCATCGTCGCGCGGGACTCCGCCATCGCCGCGAGGGTCCGCCGGCCTTTGTCCAACTCCTCCGCCATCATGGCCCGCGCCCTTCGAAGGCCCGCGGTGGCGTCGTCGGCGAGGCCCATGACGCCAGCCTCGTCCGTCGGTTTATCGGGTTTGGATCCCGTGCCGCCAGCCCCGGGCGCGTCGCCGAGGAGCTCGTCGCGCTCGTCGTTCGCCGTGGGCGTGGCACGGAGGGCATCAGCCTCGGCGGCACGGAGGGTCGCGTCGCGCAGGATCTGCCTGATGGAGTCGTGCGACTCGCGCCGCTCCGCGAGCGCCTCGAGGCTCGCGATCCTGTCCGCCGGTCTCGCCTGCTCCTCCGCGATAGCCTCCAGCTCGCCCAGCTCGCGTCGCAGCTTGGACATCCCAGTCCTGGCGACGTGCGCGGGATCGTCGTCGCGGGCCCTGCGATCCGTGGCGGTCGACGACGGCGGTCGGCCCGACGTCGACGGAGCGCCCCCCGACCCGTCGACGACGCGGTCGATGGCGGCGAGCACGTCACGCTCCAGCGCCTTCATCTTGCGCACCTGTTCCGCGGCGTCGGGGGGTAAGGACGCCATCGCGATGAGGCCTGACCCTCTCCCTCGCCCTCCGGTGTGGCTCCCGCCGTGTTAACAATTTCAAGCAAAAACGTGTTCTGCTTCGTTCACTCCTGCACACTTTGGCGGGCAACAGGAGCCTCCCAAGCATGAGCAACACCGCTGATACTGCAGCGGCCCGCGCCCTGCAGGCCGCCGCGGCCGCTGGCGCAGCCGGTTCAGGTGCGCATCCCGCGCCGTTTCCCGCGCCACGACGCACCCGACCGCGCGATCGCGACCCAACGTCCCGCGCTCCCCAACAAACCCCGATCTGACCTTTTTTTTCCCGCCCCTCCCGTCCCTCCCGCAGCCGCGGCGGTCGTCCCCAAGGGCCGCGCGCTGGAGATCGGCGTGGATGCCGTCTACGACATCGAAAACAGGGTCGATGGCGAGGAGCAGCCTCAGCTCGAGGTCTCCCCCATCACCATGTACGTCACCGAGTACGCCGAACGGTGAGTCACGGATCGAATCGGCCTCCATCGACGAAATGGCAATTCCCTCAATGCTCCCGCGTTTCCCCGCCCCGCGCGAGCCCGTCGCCGAGACGCGCGCACGCGCCAGCCTTCGAACCCC
>Ga0209631_10005917_pt1 | contig 12742 bp, 9 predicted proteins | sample COG_08_FD_184752 | JGI IMG/M metagenome (GOLD analysis project Ga0209631, IMG submission 184752) | Pelagic Microbial community sample from North Sea - COGITO 998_met_08 (SPAdes) (version 2) | ecosystem: Environmental > Aquatic > Marine > Neritic zone/Coastal water | place: Helgoland, sampling... | reverse complement strand
TGAATATTAAAGAAGTTTTATTATCTTTTATAAATCACAGACAAGATGTTGTAGTTAGATATAGTAATCATAGATTAAAAATTGCACTAGATAGAAAAGAAGTCTTAGAAGGTTATTTAATTGTTTATGCTAATTTAGATGAGATAATTGAGGTAATTCGAGAAGATGATGACCCTAAAGCAACTATTATGAATAAATGGAAGTTGACAGATATGCAAGCTGAGTCAATTCTGAATTTAAGATTAAGGTTTTTAAGAAGGTTAGAGGAAGATTTAATTATAAAAGAAAAAAATGAATTAAAGCATGAAATAAAAGAATTAAAAGAATTATTAAAGAATGAAGATAAACAGTTAAATAAAATAGATAATGAAATTAAAGAGACATTAGAATATTTTAAAAAAAATAAGTCTATTTCATCAAGAAGGACACTTATTAAACCTTTAGTTGAAGAGGATTATCAAGATGATGAAGAAATTATTGACGAAGAACCGTATATCTTTGTCTTATCAAAAAATAATTGGGTACAGCTTATCAAGGGGCATGATAATTTCAAGTCTATTAAATATAAAGATGGTGATGAAGAGAAATTTATTTTACTATTAAAAAATACGGATAAATTATTATTAGCATCAAATAATGGAAGAGTTTACACTCTTTCTTTAATTAATTTAGATATTAACAAAGGCTTTGGTTCTCCTTTAAGACTATTTATCGACTTGCCTTCAGAAGATTATATTCAAGCTATTAATATATATAATAAGGAACAAAAAGTATTAATAGCATCGTCAGGATATAAAGGTTTTATTATTCCAAATATGGAGTCGTTATTAGCCTCCACAAAATTAGGTAAAAATGTATTAGAAATACCTTCAAATGATAGATTAGTAGTTTTTCATAATATTAATAATGATGACGATTCTATTGCAGTAATAGGTGAAAATCACAAATTACTAATATTTGATTTATCTGACTTACCAATGCAAAATAAGGGAAAAGGGGTAATTTTACAAAAAGCAAAGCAAGGTAATTTAACAGATGCAACCACCTTCATTTTTAGTGAAGGAATTGTTTGTAAGAGAGAAAACTCTAAAAAATTATTTAAAGATTTAAAATTATGGCTTGGAAAAAGAGCTCAATCTGGTAGATTAGCGCCTAGAGGTTTTCCAAGGTCTAATCTTTTCAATTAAAAGGCTGTATTATGAAGTTTATTTCAAGCATTAATAAAATAAATATTTATATAGGTGAGACGATTAGTTGGCTTACTCTTTTCATGGTTCTAGTTACAGTTTTAGTTGTAGTATTGAGATATGGTTTTAGTATAGGTTTTATATGGATGCAGGAATCAGTTAGATTTATGTATGCTGGAGTCTTTTTATTATGTGCAGGTTATACTCTTCAGAAAGATAAACATGTAAGAGTTGATGTATTATACTTAAATATGTCTGAAAGAAAGAGGGCAATAGTAGATTTATTTGGTTCATTATTTTTACTACTTCCAGTTTGTTGGGTAATATTTTATTACTCCTGGAGTTATGTAATTAATTCATGGGTTCAGATGGAGGGTTCTATTGAAGAGAGAGGGCTTCATCTTGTTTTTATAATGAAGACATTTATATGGCTTTTTTCATTTTTAGTTAGCCTACAAAGTATAGCTACAATTATTAATTCTTTTCATATAATTAAAAGTTCTAAAAAAGGATAGAATATATGTTTGAGCAAGAGATTATGATAATTTTAATGTTAGTTTCTCTTTTAGCTGTTTTAATGACAGGTTTTCCAGTGGCTTTTACATTAGCTGGTGTAGCATTATTTTTTGGAATGCTTGGATCAACATTAGACTTATTTGATATGGCCTTTATTCAAGCATTACCTAATAGAATATATGGAATTATGACAAATGATTTATTGATAGCAGTGCCATTATTTGTCTTTATGGGAGTTATGCTTGAACGTTCTAAGATAGCAGAAGAATTATTAGATACTATGGCACATTTATTAGGAAGTGTTAAGGGTGGTCTTGGTATTTCTGTGACCATAGTAGGAGCGTTACTAGCGGCCTCTACAGGTATAGTAGGTGCTACTGTTGTTACAATGGGTTTGTTATCACTGCCCACTATGCTTAAAAGAGGTTATTCTCCAACTATATCAACAGGAACAATATGTGCAGCAGGAACTTTAGGGCAAATTATACCTCCTTCTATTGTGCTTATATTATTAGGAGACCAAATATCAGCTGCTTATCAGCAAGCTCAGCTAGCTAAAGGAAATTTTTCACCAGACTCAGTATCAGTTACAGACTTATTTATGGGTGCATTACTACCAGGATTATGTTTAGTGTTTTTATATATATTATGGCAGGTAATTTACGCAAATATTTATCCAGAAAAAATGCCTTCAATACCTAAATCTGAACGTGATGCATTAGAATTTAAAGAATTACGTAATAGAGTTTTAAAAGTATTAATACCTCCATTATTTTTGATATTTGCAGTTTTAGGATCAATCTTGATGGGATTAGCAACGCCTACAGAATCTGCAGGAGTAGGTGCAATTGGAGCTATAATTCTTGCCTATTCTAGAAAACAATTGAACTTTAATATATTAAAAGAGGTTGCTACTTCTACAGCTCAGACTACATCTATGGTCTTTACCATACTTATAGGTGCTGCAATGTTTAGCCTAGTATTTAGAGGTTTTGGAGGAGATGACATAGTAGCTGAATTTTTAATGGGTCTTCAAGGCGGAGTTGTAACAGCTATTATAATTACTATGGTATTAATGTTTATTTTAGGCTTTTTTCTAGATTTTATAGAAATTATATATGTCGTACTGCCTATTATTGGACCTGCTATTTTAATGATGGATATAAACCCTTTATGGTTTGCTATAATGATAGCAGTTAATTTACAGACTTCATTTCTTACACCGCCGTTTGGTTTTGCTTTATTTTATTTGAGAGGAGTAGCTCCAAAAAGTGTATTAACCGGTGAGATATATAAAGGGGCTGCACCATTTGTATTTATACAAATATTAATGCTAGGAATACTTTCACTTTTTCCTGAATTAGCAACATGGCTTCCCACAGTATTATATAAATAATGTTAAAAAAGATTATATTTATATTTATGATATATAAGTCTATTGGTTATGCAGAAGAAACTAAGTATGAAGCTAATTATAATCCTTTAAATTGTAAAGGTATTGCATTTGAATATAATGGGGCTTTTTTAGCTGAATGGAATTTTAAGCCAACTGGTGGAAGTGGATCTTTGATTACTATTAAATATAATAAATTGAAAAGAACTGGTAAAATAAGAACTTCTGTATATGAAAACGGTGATTTATATGGAAGAGGTAAATGGGTTGGAAGAACAAGTTCAAGAATATATAATACTTTAATAGAAATAAATTATGAGAATGCATCAAAAACTTTTGAATTAATATCTTTATTTAATCCTGATAATTTTCATATGAGTGGTAAATGTAAAAATTAGGTAAAAGATTTATATGATAGAGAGTAGTTTAAATAATCAATACCCTGTAATAATATCCTTGCCGCATAGCGGAACAAAATATAGTAAATTTTTTTTAAATAGTACCCAAATAACTAAAAATGAACTTCAGTTATCTGAAGATAGTTACGTAGATATATTGTTATTAAATTTTTTTAAAAAGAATATTTCCTTTGTTAAGACGAACTTTCCAAGATCTTATGTGGATGTTAATAGGCATCCTTTTGAGATTGATCCATTAATGATTTCATCTAAAATACCAAATTTTATTAACTCAAAAACAAGTAAAACTATAAGTGGCATAGGAGTAATACCTAGAGTATCGATATATGGAAATGAAATTTATAATCATCTTCTAACGAGGAAGGAAATTATAAGAAGATTATTACAATGCTATTTTCCATATCATAAAAAACTAAAATTTTTAATTAAAAGCTTAAAAATAAAATACACTAATATTTTAGTTTTAGATTTTCATTCTATGCCCTCAAGTTCGTTAGTAAATGACACGGATATTGTAATAGGTAATAATTATAATTTATCCTGTATGCCAGCTATTACAGGTTTAATAAAAAATTATTTTAAATCTTATAATTATATTATAGCAGAAAATAATCCTTATTCAGGAGGTTTTATAACTAAAAGCCTGGGTGATCCTTTAAAAGGAGTGAATGTTATACAAATTGAAATTAATAGATCTCTCTATATGAATGAGAAATCGTTATTTAAATATAAAAAAAATATGAATATATTAGCAAATAATATAAATCTAATTTTAACTAAACTTACTAGAGATATTAATAATTTTAACTAAATTTCCATATCTTACTAAATTTAGAAAGTAGTAATATACCCCTAAAGAATAGAAATAATAAAAAAGAAAGCCATAGCCCATGGTTTTCATATATAGGAACAAATATATATAATGATATTATAAATATAATAAAACTAATTATAACTGTATCGCGCATAACTTTAGTTTTATTAGCACCAATAAAAACTCCATCCATATGAAAACTTAAAAAAGATATTAATGGAGATATAATAATCCATATTGAATATTTTTGTATTTCATAAATAACACTCTCGATTGATGTCATTAGTATTAATATATTATTAATAAATAAATAGAAAAATAGAAAATATATTAAAGCAAATAAAAATGATATTATTCCAGATGCAATTGTAATTTTAATAATTTTATCTTTATTTTTTTTACTATACTCATTACCTATCAATACTTCTGCAGCTTGAGCAAAGCCATCTAAACTGTATGATATAAACATTTGAAGCATTATTAGTATGGCATTAGCTGCTAATATAGTATTTCCTAGTCTTGAGCCTATAGCTGTAAACATTAATATACTAGTTAGAATTAAAGCAGTCCTAATAAATAAATTCATATTAGATTTAATAATACTGATTATATTATTCTTAATTAGTGCAGTTTTACTATTAATATCTACGCGAGGTAAGTATTTTTTTATATAGTAAAGTCCAAGCATACTACCTAAATATTCAGATATTAATGTACCATAGGCTATACCTTTTAATTGCATATTTAGATATAGACCAAGATAGATATCTAATATGATATTTAGAAGGTTTATAAATAATACTAGTTTTAATAAATCCCATGGTTTTTTACTTCCTAATAAGAAACCAAAAATTACAAAATTTATAAAAGTTGCAGGTGCCCCAAATATCCTAATATTAATATATGAACTCGCATGATAATAAATTAGTGAGTCAGAAGTATAGATACTTAATAAGAAATCTTTTAGTAATAATACTATTGGTATACATACTATACTTATGAATAAGGCTAAAAAAAAATTACTTTTTATTACACTGTGAACAGCATTTATATTATTTATACCTCTGGCTTGAGCTATTAATCCAGTTGTACCCATGCGAAAAAAGCTAAAGCAAAAATATAAAAAGGACAAGAATGAGCTACCTATAGCTATAGCTCCAATCTGTTCAATACTTATTCTGCCTATTATAGAAGTATCAATTATACCTAATAAAGGAGTTGATATATTAGAAATAATCATGGGAATAGCTATGCTAATTACTAATTTATAGTATTTAAAATCTATATAATTTTTAATATAATGCATTGTATTTAGAGATACCTTATAATTTATATATTTTATATATAATCTTAAATTGGTAAAAATAAATGGATAAAAGTAGATTAAATTTTATAGTAAAACATTTACTAAATAAACGTTTAAATAAATATTATATTGATAATAGTGATTATAATTTAATACCTAATAATCAGGAAGAAGCATATTTTATTCAAAATACAGTTCATAATCTGCTAAATTCAGAGTCTGATAAAGTAATCGGCAGAAAAATTGGATGTACTACTAAGGTTATGCAAGAATATCTAAAAATAGATCATCCTTGTGCTGGAACACTAAGAAAAAGTAACTGCATTAAGTCAGGTAGTACAATAAGTACGGATTCATATATTAAAGTTGGAGTAGAATGTGAAATTGCTGTAAAACTAGCAAATGATTTACCTTTTAATAAAGATTACTCAACTGAAGAAGTGTATTCTAAAATAGAAAGTGTATTTCCTGCAATTGAAATAGTTGATGATAGATACAGTAATTGGAAAAATTTTACAGCTAGTCACTTAATAGCAGATGATTTTTTTTCTGCAGGCTGTGTATTAGGAGAGAAACAATTTAAAATTAAATCAGATGGTATATATAATTTAAGAGGTTCAATGTTTGTTAATAATAAAAAAATTGGAGATGGTATTGGAAGTCATATATTAGGAAATCCTCTAAATGCACTAAAATGGCTTGCAAGTAGAAAGGATATTATAGGTTCAATTATTCCAAAAAATTCCGTTATATTATTAGGTAGTTTAGTAGAAACATATTGGGTATCTAAAGGTGAAAACATTAAAATTAATATTGAAGGTATGGATGCTATATCTATTAATTTTATTTAGAAAGTATAATATATAATGGGAAAATTTTTATATTATTCATTTTTATTTTTTATTGGCTTTTCTTTATGTGCAGTACTTTTTTCTCTGTCTATTATTTGGAAGTTTGGCAACGATTTGCCGGATTATAGATATTTACAATCATATCAAACTAAAGCTATGAGCAGAGTTTATAGCGCTTCAGATAACATAATTGAAGAATATGCAGAAGAAAAAAGAGTTTTTGTCCCATATGAAGCTATTCCAGAAAATTTAATAAATGCGTTTATTGTAACGGAAGATAAAAATTTTTTTAAGCATGATGGCATAGATTTTAAAGGTATTATAAGAGCAACTATTACTAATATTAAAAATATTTTATCTGGAAAAAGATTGGTTGGTGCATCTACAATTACTCAACAGGTTGCAAAGAATTTTTTATTAACTAATGAAGTTTCTATAGATAGAAAAATTAAGGAAGCATTATTAGCACTTCGAATAGAGAGGACATTAACTAAAGAAAAAATATTAGAGTTATATTTAAATGAAATATTTTTAGGCTTTAGGTCTTACGGCATAGTAGTCGCTGCGAACAATTATTTTAATAAATCATTAGACGATTTAAAGATATCTGAGATAGCATTTCTAGCAGGATTACCTAAAGGTCCAAATAATTATCATCCTATTAAAAAATATGACTCAGCAGTAAATAGAAGAAACTATGTTCTTTCTAGGATGTTTGAAGAAGGTATAATTAGTAAATCAGATTTTTATAAAGGTATAAATGCGAAACTGATAGTTGATAGTTATAGTAGTAAAAAGTTAGTAAAAGCACATTATTTTTCTGAAGAGGTTAGAAAAATTGCTATAGATAAATTTAGTAAAAATTCTCTATACAATGAAGGGTTATATATTCTTTCTACTTTAGATGAAGAGCTACAAACAACTGCCGAAGACGTTCTAATAAAGGGTCTCTTAGAATATGATAAAAGACAAGGTTGGAGAGGTAGAGTATCTAAAATAGATCATAAAAATATAGATAAAAAATGGTTTATAAAGTTAAAATCTCTTAATTTAGATAATAAGAATATAAATGATTATGGTGTAATTTTAGGTTTTAATAATGATAAAATTAATATTGGTTTACTAGATGGAAATGAAGGAACTCTTGATATTATGGAGTCATCATGGATATTAAAAAATAAGAATGAAGAACAGATTAATATAAATAGTTTTAAAAATGAAATTTTGAATATAGGAGATGTTTTACTTCTAAAAAAATCTTCAAAGTACGATCTCAATAATATTTCGTATAAGGTCCATCAAATACCCAATGTAAATGGAGGTATAGTTGCTATAGATGCATTTACAGGAAAAGTATTAGCTTTAGTAGGTGGATATGATTTTAATAAAAGTAAATTTAATAGAGTTACTCAAGCACAAAGACAAGCTGGTTCAGCTTTTAAACCTTTTGTATATTTAGCTGCCTTAGAAAATGGTATGAGTCCTTCCTCATTAATACTAGATTCACCCTTAGTAGTTGATCAAGGACCAGGTTTATCAGAATGGATTCCTAAAAACTATACTGGTGAATACTATGGTTTAAGTACCTTAAGGACAGGTCTAGAAAAATCTAGAAATGTTATGACTGTTCGTCTTGCAAATACTATTGGAATAGATAAAATTGTTGAGGTTGCTAAAAGATTCAATATTGGAGATTATCCATCTCAATTAGCAACTGCTTTAGGTGCAGGTGAAACTAACTTATTAAGTTTAACTGCTGCTTATGCCAGTTTTGTTAATGGTGGGAAGCTAATTGAGCCTAAATTTATAGAAACTATTCATGATAGATATGGTAATATAATACATTCAAGAGAAAAGAGATTATGTAAAATTTGTAAAAATGAATTTGCAGTTGACGATATATTTAAGCAATCAGATAGCCCAGTTACAGTTACTAGTAGCGATAATGCATTTCAAATTGCTTGGATGTTAAATGGAGTTATTAAAAATGGTACTGGTAAATCTTTAAGTAAAATAAATGATTATATAGGTGGTAAAACTGGAACTACTAATGATAATAAAGATGCATGGTTTATAGGCTTTTCCTCAAACCTTGTTGTGGGTGTATATGTAGGTCATGATTTACCTTCATCTCTAGGTGATAAAGAAACAGGAGGGAAGGTCTCTGCTCCAATATGGGGAAATTTTATGAAGAAAGCTCTAAAAAAATATCCATCTCATCCATTTAAAATACCAAAAAATATAGAAATGGTTAAAATAGATGCTGGTTCAGGACTATTACCAAGTGATAGTAGTAAAAGAACAGTTTATGAAGCATTTATAACTGGTACAGCGCCTATAGAAAGTGATATAATACCGAATGAAAATATAATAGATTTAAAATCATTAGATGATAAAATATATTAATTTGTGAAAGTTATTAAAATGAATGCTGAAATGCTAAGTATAAAAAATAATATTGAGGTTTCTTTAAATTCTATTCGGAGGCATCTTTGACCCTGAATATTCTGTAGAAAAATTAAAAGAGTTAAATGCACTAGCAGAAAATCCTGAATTATGGAAAGATCAAACGGCTGCTCAGAAACTTATGAGGGAAAGAACACATTTAGAACAAAAACTCTCTAGTTTTAATAAATTAGAGTTAGAATATAACGATATAATAACAATTATTGAAATTGCTGAACAAGATGAAGATGAAGATCTTCTGCTTGATGCAAAAAATCAATTAGTAAAATTAAATATAAATGTAAAACAAAAGGAATTAGAATCTCTTCTTTCAAAAGAAGCAGATAAGAATGATTGCTTCATTGAGATTAATGCAGGCGCAGGAGGGACTGAGAGTCAGGACTGGGCACAAATGTTGTTGAGAATGTATTCTAGGTGGGCAGATAAAAAAGAATACAAGATAACAATAATGGATGAAAACCAGGGTGAAGAGGCTGGTATTAAGTCAACATGTATAAAAATAAGTGGCATAAACGCTTATGGATGGTTAAAAACTGAGTCAGGTGTACATAGGTTGGTAAGAATCTCTCCATTTGATTCTCAAAATAGAAGGCATACATCATTTGCTAGTGTGTGGGTATATCCAGAAGTTGAAGATAATGTGGAAATCAATATAGAAGATAAAGATATTAGAATAGATACTTACAGAGCATCTGGTGCTGGGGGACAGCATGTAAATAGGACTGATAGCGCTGTAAGAATAACTCATATTCCTAATAATATTGTTGTCCAATGCCAAAAAAATAGATCACAGCATCAGAATAAAGCTGAGGCTTATAAAATGCTTAGAGCTAAACTTTATGAATTAGAACTAGAAAAAAAATCTACTGAAAAAGCAAAAAATGAAGATAATAAAACAGAAATTGGTTGGGGGCATCAAATTAGATCTTATGTTTTGCAACCATACCAACTTGTTAAAGACCTTAGAACAAATAAAGAGAGTTCAAACTTTCAATCTATATTAGATGGAAATATTGATGATTTTTTAGAGGCTTCTCTAGCTAAAAAAGTATCTTAGCTATTAACTTGTAACATTTCTCTACAAGATTTTAATACATCCTCAATATGATCTTTAACTTTAACTTTATTCCAAATTTTATAAATAGTACCGCCAGCAGAGACTAAAAAAGTAGTTCTTTCTATTCCCATATATTTTCTTCCATACATGGACTTCTCTACCCATACGCCAAAGCTCTCACAAGCCTCACCATTAACGTCTGAACCCAAGACAACATCTAAATTATATTTATTTATAAATTTATCATGTTTTTCTACAGTATCTTTAGATATACCAATAACTGTTATATTATTATCATTAAAGAATTTTATATTTTCGGTGAATCCAATAGCTTCCTTAGTACACCCAGGCGTATCATCTTTGGGGTAGAAATAAATAATATATGGATTATTAAGTTTTGATGTATTAATTGTTAATCCGCTATCTCTTGGAAGGTCTATTAATGGTGCTTTCATGCCTTCAGATATTTTTGGCATTTTTTCTCCTTTAATTATATATATATTTAGTAATCTAATTATCATATAATATATTTATAAAGAACTAAAATAGTTAAATAATTATGAAATTTTTTATAATGTATAAATTTATTTTTAATATTCTAAAAAAGTTATTTATATTATTTTCTTCTGTTATGGCATTATGCTCACTTACTTTAATGGCACTTTGTATAATTATTTTAGCTAGCAAATCTATAACTATAACAGATAATAACAAATATATATCTAAATTAATGAGTTGGTATTTTGATAAAGAAGTTTTTTTTGAAGAAGTTAAAATAAACAATATTAGCTTGAAAGAATATTATACTTTTAAAATAAAAAATTTAACTATTAATAAAATAAATGATTACCAAAATTTAGAAGTTGAATATGCAAAATTTGATATTAATATAGGTAATATTCTTAATAGAGTATCTAAATTTAATAGTATTTATTTAAATAATATATCAATAGATTACTTAAGAAAAGATGAAAATGTTACTAATTCTAATTTTGTATCATTAAATAATATATTAGGTATTACGAAAAATTTACATATTAATAATGGCCGTATAAATGTAGATATAGCTGAAAGGAAATACAGCTTATCGAAGATTAATCTAAAAAAAATAGATGGAATAAACATCAATATTAATGGGTCTTTTAATTATAAAGACAACTATTTTCAGAAAGTTGATAAACTTTTTACTTTTAAATCATTAACGTTTAATGGAAAAGATATCATTAAGTTAAAATTTGAAGATTTTAATATTAATGATTCAATTGTAAAAGAATTTGTTAATAATGATAATTTTAATATTAAAGGATCTATTAATGGTGAATTAAATTTTAATTTTATAAATGACCTTTTATCAACTATTGATATTAATATGGCTTCTTCTAATATTTTTTTAAATTTAAAAAATAAGATTAATTATAATGGCGTAAAACTTATAAAATTACCTGATATAAAATTATTTGAATTAAGTGCTAATTATAATTTTCAAGAAGATATACTTCAAATCAATGAGCTTAATTTAAACATAAAAAATAATAAATTTAAAGATAGTAGGATATCAATTTCTAATAAATATAATTTAGAGAACAAAGTAATTAATATAAAATCATACTTTAAAAACATAAATTTTAAAGATTATATTTATATAAATGAATTAAAATATAATTTAGATATTTTTGCTAATATAAATGGAAATATAGAACTTTTTATTAAAAATTATAACTTAAATTCAATTGTGTTATCTATTAATAATATTTCTAATGCAGGTATTAACTTTAAAGATATTAAGTATAACTTCGATAGAGATAGTAAAGTAAATAATTTATCATTTTCTGTAAATTCTAAGTACAAGTCACTGAAAAGTTTTATAAATAAATATGATTTATACAAGGGTTTTCAACAACTACCAATTCAACCGGAGGATGTAATTAATTTTGATGCAAATATAAATATGTTACAATTATTTAATTCTAAATATGATATATTTGGATCTATTAAAGGTAATTTAATATTTGATAAAAATATTCATTTATTTAATGACTCCATAATATTAAATTCTTTAGAATATACATTTGAGTTTGATAATAATAAAAGTAGTATTTTAGCTAAAATTAATAATAATCACTCAGAAATAAATTTTAGTTATTTTAAAGATAAAATAAATTTACCTAAAATAAAGTTTGATTATCTTATATCTAATGACATTATTAATAACTTAAAATTTATAAAATATTTTCAAGGTGATGCTCTTTTGCAATGCGCTATTACAAATTTGGATCATACTAATTATGATTGTAATATAAATTTAACTGATACATCTTTTTCTATTCCCTTTATTAAATATGAGAAGTATTTGAGTGAAGATGCTCTGCTAAGCTTTAACGGTAATATAAATAATGTATCTAAATTAAATAAAATAAATTTGTATTATATTAACATGGAAAATATTTTTGATATTACTTTTAATATAGATAACTCTAATGATAATTATAATATAAAATTTCATAAGTTGTTATCTGATAGAAATAATTTATCTTTAGACTTAAATTATGATTCCGGCTCATATGAAATAATCATTCATTCAGGTTCACTTGATTTAGATTTATTCATTGGAAATACAGTCAGTAATAATTCACCGCTGGACATTTCAGTAAATGCAAATTTAGATAAGTTCTTCATTAAAGATATTATTATTAATAATGGAAATATTTTTTATCAGAATTCTAGGAATAAAAA